>WBZS01000584.1_pt1 | contig 42542 bp, 38 predicted proteins | sample 5204201 | NCBI WGS metagenome assembly WBZS01 (sample SAMN12344357, study PRJNA552823) | activated sludge metagenome | biome: Activated sludge suspended growth; feature: Nitrification reactor; material: Wastewater; isolation source: activated sludge from nitrification reactor of wastewater...
GCGCCATCGGTGCGGGCCGAGATCTGGACGATCAGGGCGCGCAGTTCGGCGGCGGCCTCGTAGAGTGCGGTCATGGCCTCGGCCTGCACGGCCGCGACGTCGTCGCCGCCGCCGTCCTGTAGCGCGCCGGCGGCGTTGACGATCGCGTCGATGCCGGTGATCAGCGGTGCCCAGGCCGCGGGGGTCTGCAGGTAGCGCAGATCGGCGCGCAGCCAACGGACGAAGGGCATGCGGTGCTCGGCCCGTGCGATGTCGCGGCCGAGGCCGACGACGTCATGGCCGGCTTCGTTCAAGGCGCGGCAGACGGCCTCGCCGATGAAGCCATAGCCGCCGAGGACGAGAACGTTCATCGATTCCCCTTTCGGGAAAGAAGTCCTGGGCGAAAGGTCAGCGCCATGCAAGCCGCAACCGTCCAGCCCGTTCCCTGAGAAACCGATTCAGGTGCCTGCCGGGGCGAGTCCACGGTTTCCCGCAAGTTTTTGATAATAGGCTTCCTTGCCGGGCATCAAATTCATGCGTGAAAGGTCGCTGCCGGCCCATGCGATGACCTTGCGGTCCATCACGGCGAACCACAAAGGCGGCAGCGCGGCGAGCACGAAGCAACCGGGATAGCCGGATGGCAGTCGTGGCAGATCGGGGAAGTTTCGTAGCGTCTGGTAGGGCCGGAGCGGATGGGCGTGGTGGTCGGAATGGCGCTGCAGGTGGAACAGCATGAGGTTGGAGACGAGGTGGTTCGTGTTCCATGAATGGCGAGGGGTCACCGGCTCATAGCGCCCTTCGCCCTTTCGGGTACGGCACAAGCCATAATGCTCGACATAGTTGGCGAAGGTGAGTTGCAGCCAGCCGGCAACATGGTGGACCGCGAGGAACACCAGCATTACGGGCCCGAATACCAGAATGAGCGCGGCGGCTATCAACGTCGCAAGGCCGTGGCCGACCAGCACGTCGTTGCGCCAGGACCAGCGGGACTGGCCGCGGCGCGCCATGAGGGCGGCCTGCTCAGACCAGCCGCGTCGCGCGGCGCCGGGGATTTCGCGGAGCGCAAAGCGCCAGACGCTCTCACCGAGGCGCGAGGAGGCGGGGTCCTCCGGCGTGGCGACGTGAACGTGGTGGCCGCGGTTATGCTCGATCATGAAATGGGCGTAGCCGGTCAGCAGCGCCGCGGCGCGCGCGCCCCACCATTCTGCCCGCGATGTCTTGTGGCCGAGTTCATGGGCGACCACCAGTGCGCTGCCGCTCGACACACCCGCCGACAACGCCAGTCCGAGGATGGCGGGCCAGGACGCAGCGGGCTGCGCGGCGGCGAGCGCGCACAGCAGCAGGCTCGCCCAGTAAACCGGCAACGTGGCGAACAGCAGCATCCGATAGAACGGATCGGACTCCATCGCGTCGAGCTCGGCCGGGGTCGGATTGCGATCGTCCTCACCGACAATGGCGTCGAGGATCGGTACGGCAACGAAGTACCAGAGGAGCGGGGCCGCCGCGAGCCACGCTCCGCCGCCGGCGAGCAAGGCAGCGGCAGCGAGCGCGGGAACGGCGGGCGAAGCCACGGAGGCAAGCCAGAGCCAGCGATGGCGGCGGAAGGAGCCTGCGGTCACGGCGACGTCGATGCTCATCAGCGGAGATTATCGCGAACCGGCACGGCCGCAAACAGGTTCGTCAGCGTATCGAGAACAGCACCGCCGTGGCGTCGTCGGAGACCTTGTAGCGCGGCCACAGCGCGCATTCGGGATCGGCGATGCGTTCCGTCTGGCGCAGGACGGCGCCGAGCATGGCGAGACCGTCGCCGCGCGCAGCCGCCACCAGCCCAGCCGGATTGAACTTGCCGTAGGTGGTCACGAGAGCGGCAAAGCCGTCGGTGGCGAGCACGCCCATTGCCGGCAAGGCGATGTCGAAACAACGGTGGTTGATATGGTCGGCGGCATCCGGCGCAATGCCAAGCGTCCAGACCGCCTGGCCCGGCTTGTTGAAGCGGGCGCGATCCTCGCGCAACTTCTGCTTGACTTCGGGGACCTCGTAGAGATGGCGACCGCCAAGCTTGCCGGCCCGTTCGGATGCAGTGCGGGCGGCCTCGTGCTCATTGTCGCGGGCGCCGTCGAGGCCGGTCGCCGAAAAGGCGTTCCCTCGTGCATCGACGACATAGACCGAGCAATCGCCAAGGCCCCAGCATTCAAGACGGCCGTCGCGCCATGTAATCGCCTCGAAGGCGGCGACGGGGGCTGCCCATTCCTGCGTACCCGGCGAACAGGCGGAGACCAGGCGGGCGATCTCGCTATTGACCAGGCGCACGGTGTCGGGGACGCTGCGTCCCTTCCCGAGCAACGCTTCCAGTCCGAGCGCGGCGAACTGGGCGACCCACGCGGCGTCCGAACCTCCCGGACCGGTGAGGACCGGCTCGCCCAGGCCTGTCGCGCCGTCGATGACAAAGGCCGAATCGGCGGTGAAACCGAAACGGTCCTCATTGGCGCGGCCCTCGATCCCGGGCAGCGTCAGCGCATCGAGTATGGCAAGCACGTATCCCCCCGCGTTCGCCTGGCAGCCATGCAAGATGCATAGCCGAATATATGAGTAAGAGCTTTTTTCTCCATGACATCAACCCCCTCGATGGCGATCATCAGCGATTTTCAATTGCCTCGGCCGGCACTTCGTGACACTCCGGCGTCACAAGCGGGAACACCGACATGCCTGCCAGATTGTCCGTCAACCTCAATGCCATCGCCTATCTGCGCAATCGCCGCGAGGTTCCCTGGCCGAGCGTCGAGCATCTCGGGCGCATTGCGCTTACCGCTGGCGCGCGCGGTCTTACCGTGCATCCGCGTCCCGACGAGCGCCATATCCGCTTCGCCGATCTTCCGGCAATCCGGGCACTGATCGACGACGAATTCCCGACGGCGGAGTTCAACATCGAAGGATATCCGACGGAGGAATTCCTTGCGCTTGTCGAACGCCACGAACCGGAGCAGGTGACGCTGGTGCCGGACGATCCGAGCCAGCCGACATCCGATCATGGCTGGGACTTCGTCGGCGAGCAGAAGTTCCTGCGCGAGATCGTGACGCGCCTGAAATTCAAGGGAATCCGGGTATCGTTGTTCGCCGATCCGGACCTGGACGAGGGGCCGATCGCGGCGGCGAAAGCCACCGGGGCAGACCGGATCGAGCTCTACACCGGACCGTACGGCGCCTGCCATGACGATTCCGCCCATGCGGCCAGCGAATTGAAAAAGCTGAAAAAGACTGCGGCGCTGGCACAGGCGGCCGGACTCGGTGTCAATGCCGGGCACGACCTGACGGTCGCCAACCTGCCGGCGCTGGCGAAGGCGGTTCCGCATCTCCTGGAAGTGTCCATCGGCCACGGATTGACCGCCGATGCGCTGGAGTTCGGCATGGCGGAGACCGTTCGCCGGTTCCGCCATGCCTGTGGGGACAACGCCTGAGATCAGCCGCCGAGAGCGCCTTTGGCGGTCTCCAGGAAATCGGTGAGTTCCACCGGTTTCTGTCCGGTCAGTGCCGCCAGGTCCCCGGTGACCATCGCGATATGGCCTTCGCGCGTGTTGGTATCGAACGACACGAAGGTCGGGATCAGGAAGTCGGGAACGCCCGCGGCCTTCATCCCACCGGCCAGTTGTTCGTCGGTCAGGTCGACGACCTGGAGTGGCTTGCCGACCGCGGCGGCTGCGAGCGCGGCGATCTCTGCGGTGGTGCGGGCGGTGGATCCGGTCAATGTCAGGGTGCGGCTGACGCCGAGATCGCGGGCCAGTGCGCCTGCGGCGGCACGCGCGAGATCGGCGCGGGCGATGTGGGCGAGGCGACCGTCGCCGGCCGAGGTGTACCACTGGCCGGAGGCGAAGGCCTGCGGCAGGGTCATGAACATGTTCTCCAAGTACCAGCCGTTGCGCAGGATCGTGTAGGGCAGGCCGGTTGCCTTGATGGCGTTCTCGCTGCCGAGATGGTCGCCGGCGAAGGTCACGCGGGAGGTCTCGGGGCTCGGCATCGAGGTGTAGAGGATACGGCCGGCGCCAACCCCCTTCGCGGCGTCGATGGCGCGGCGGTGCTGCTCAAGGCGGCGGCCCGGCCGGTCGAGCGCGTCGGTCGAAACGAGGAGGATGCGGGCGCCGGGGGTGAAAGCGGCGTCGAGGGACGCGGGATCGTCGAAATCGGCGCGGACCGTCTTCACGCCGCGGGCGGCGAGGTCCGCGATCTTCGACGGATCGCGGGTGGCAGCGACGATCCGCGCCGGCGCGATCTTTTCGTGTTCGATGAGCGCCTCGACGACGAGGCGACCGAAATGCCCGGCAGCGCCGGTGACAATGAGAGGAGCGGCAGTCATGGAGAATCCTTCCGTTGATGGTCTCTTATAGAGACTTGCTCTCAAATAGCGATCATGTCAGGGAAGAAAAGGAGGCAGTTTTTCATCAGCAGGGAACACGGAGGTAACCGCCTTGGACCTTGAAGCCCGACGCGATCCGGCCTCTTACGCCATGGCCGCCGGCGGCACGATCGCCGACTGTCCGGTGCGGAACGTCATGAGCCACATCGGCTCGAAGTGGAACGCACTGATCCTGCTGCTGCTGGCGGAAGGTACGCTGCGGTTTGCGGCCATCAGGCGTGCGATTCCAGACATTTCGCAGCGCATGCTGACGCAGAGCCTGCGCGATCTCGAACGCGATGGTTATGTGTCGCGGACGGTGCATCCGACGAAGCCGCCAAGCGTCGAATATGCGCTCACCGGTTTGGGGCAATCGCTGGCCGGGCCACTCGGCGATCTGGCGCAGTGGTCAACAGAGCGGCAGGCCGATATCCAGGCCGCGCGCGCGGCCTTCGATGCGCGCAATTGACCCAAGGTCTCGGACCGGGCAGGCTTGATTTCATGACGCTGCAAGCGTAAACGCCGCCGGCCTGCAAAGGGGAGCCGATCTTGGCGGAACAGGAAAACGGCGTGCCGGCGACCGAAGCCATCGGCACGACGGGTAATGGCCACGCCGACCACGGCCACGGCGACAGCAAGGGCTTTGCCGCGCTTGCACTCGGTGCCGTCGGCGTTGTTTACGGCGACATCGGCACCAGCCCGCTCTACGCGTTGCGCGAGGCATTGCGCGCGGTTTCCCATGACGTTGCGCCGACAGCCGACCAGGTCATCGGCGTACTCTCGCTGATCGTCTGGGCGCTGACGCTCATCGTCACCTTCAAATATGTCGGCTTCGTGCTGAGAGCCGACAACCGCGGCGAAGGCGGCACGCTGTCCATCATGACGCTGGCGCGCGAGGCGGTCGAAGGACCCTACAAATGGGTTGTGCTGTTCACCGGCATGCTCGGCGCGTCGCTGTTTTTCGGCGATGCGATCATTACGCCGGCGATCTCGGTGCTCTCGGCGGTTGAAGGCCTGGAGGTGGTTTCGCCGCGTTTCGGCGAATTCGTCGTGCCGCTGACGGTTATTGTCATCGTCGGGCTGTTTGCGGTGCAATCCTACGGCACAGGCAAGGTGGCGGCGGTCTTCGGTCCGCTGACGGCGCTCTGGTTCCTGGTCCTCGGCGCGACCGGCGCCGTGCATGTGTTCGACTATCCGGCGATCTTCCACGCGCTCAACCCGCTGAATGCGGCGATTTTCCTCTACACCCATCCCGGCGTCGCCTTCGCGGTCATCGGCGCGGCGTTCCTGGCGGTCACGGGTGCCGAAGCGCTCTATGTCGATCTTGGCCATTTCGGCCGCAAGCCGATTACGATGGCCTGGTTCGTGCTGGTCTTTCCCTGCCTTCTGATCAACTATTTCGGCCAGGGCGCCTATGTGATCGCGCACCAGAAACCCATCGACCAGCCGCTTTTCGAGATGGTGCCCGACTGGGCAACCCTGCCGATGGTGATCCTGGCGACGATGGCCACCATCATCGCATCCCAGGCGGTGATTTCCGGGGCCTATTCGCTGACGCGCCAGGCGATCCAGCTGCAGATCCTGCCGCGCTTCCAGGTCAAGCACACCTCTGAGACGCAGTCCGGGCAGATCTTCATGCCGCGCGTCAACGCACTGCTGCTGATCGGCGTGCTGATCCTCGTCATGGGCTTCGGTTCGTCGGAACGGCTGGCGGCCGCTTACGGCATTTCCGTCACGGGCGAAATGATCGTGACGTCGGTGCTGCTGTTCGTCGTCGTGTGGCGCGTCTGGAAGAAGTCTCCGTGGATCGCCGCGGCCATCGCCGTTCCGTTCGCGGTGCTGGAAACGCTGTTCTTCGCTGCCAATGCGACCAAGTTCGTCGACGGCGGTTACGTCTCGATCATGGTCGCCACGCTCATGTTCGTCATCATGTGGACGTGGACGCGCGGCAGCGGCATCCTGTTCCAGAAGACGCGCAAGGCGGAGGTGCCGTTGTCGGTGCTCGCCAGCCAGCTCGAACGACGTCCGCCGCATCGCGTGCCCGGGACTGCGGTGTTCCTGTCGGCGGATCCCGACAGCGCGCCGACGGCGCTGCTTCACTCGCTCAAGCACTACAAGGTGCTGCACGAGGAGAACGTCATCCTGTCGGTCAAGACGCTGCCGCAGCCGCGCGTCTCCACCGGCGAGCGCGTGGTCATCGAACGGCAAGGCCCACTGTTCACGCGCATTGTCCTGCGCTTCGGCTTCATGGAAGAACCGAATATTCCCAGGGCCCTGGCGATCTGCCGCAAGCTCGGCTGGAAATTCGACATCATGTCGACGTCGTTCTTCCTGTCGCGGCGCTCGCTGAAAGCGTCGGTCTCGTCCGGCATGCCGCTGTGGCAGGACAAGCTGTTCATCGCGCTTGCCCGCAACGCCGCCGACGCGACGGAGTATTTCCAGATCCCGACCGGACGCGTGGTCGAGATCGGCACCCAGGTTACCGTCTGACCGACCCTATTTCCGGAAAGTAATCGAGGCGAGCGGCTCGCCGCCGCCCGGCGCCCGGCTGACCATCGTGTAGCCGCTGCCCGAGGGCGTGACCGCCATGAAATAGGTCGACGGTTCGCCCGCACCGGGATTTGTCACGACCATGGTCAGCTGCATGGCGGCGCCGTCGAATCGGCCGGAAAGCGAGCCGTTGCGCCCGGTCGCGACGTCGCGCCATGTGCCGGTCAGGCGGCCGCTTGCCGGATCGAGTTTGACGGTCCCGCCAATGTCGACCTTGTGGCCGGGAATGGCGCACTGGCCCGTCTGCTTCAGTGTCAGCTTGTCGTCGCTGAGCGCCCCGGTGACGCGGCAGCGGGCGGTTTCGGCAGCATCGGCCGGTTTGGCGCGGGCGGTCCCGGAACCCTTGAACGAGCCGGCGAAGGGCTCCAGCGAACCGGCGATCGCCGGAAGCGCGACGACGACCAGCAACAGGGCAGTGGCGAGGAAAGGCGCTCTCACGGTCGGCTCCAGCGGCGAAAGGCGAGCAACATGGCGGGAAGGATAACCAGATCGGCGATGAGGGCAAAGACGAGGATGGCGATAGTCAGCTTGCCGAAGGTGCGCACCGCCGAGAAGTCGGAGACGAGGGTCAACGCTACGCCGGCGATGAGCACGATCGACGTGGCGCCGAGGATGGAGCCGAGATCGACAATGGTGTCCCGAACGGCGGCGTCCGGTGAATCGCCCGCGCGGACGCACTGGGTGGCGCGGTTGAGGAAATGAATGGTGTCGTCGACGGCGATGCCGAAGGCAATGGTCGTGGCGAGCCCGGCCGCCATCGTGAGTGCACCGGCGGAAAAGACGTGGATGAGCGCGCCGGTCAGCAGGACCGGGACCAGGTTCGTCAGCGCCACGGCGCCGGTCAGGGCGACATTGCGGAAGGCGAGCACGATAAGCAGCACCGACGCAGTGGCAGAACCGACCAGCGACCAGGCGAGGTTGTGGATCAGGCGTGGGCCATCATGGCGGGTCAGTGCCGGCGTGCCGGCAAGCGCCATACCGCCGGCTGACAGTGTCGCTGCTTCGACCGCGTCGAAACGATCGCGCACCTCGGCTGCGCCGCCCGGATCGCCGCTGGCGATGGCCACTGCCATGCGGCGGGGGCCGTAATCGGCAAAACGTTCGAGGAACCACTCCGGCACCCGTTCGATTTCCGCCTGGCTCAGCGGGGTCTCGGGGTGACCGGCGGCGCGCGCCAGCGTCACCATCGAGGTAACGGCATTCGGCGCGGCAGCCTTTTCGGCCGCCTCATGCAGCGAGACCAGCCGCTGCCAGTCGTCGCCCGATGGGGCGGTGGTCGGCGCGGTGCCGGTCCACACATGGAAGACACCGCCGAATTCGCGTTCGGCGCGAAGCGAGGCGAGAACGGTGGCGCCGTTCTCGGGCAGGTTCTCGTAGGAGGAGAAGGTGGCGTGGGTCGTCGCCTGGCCCCAGAGGCTCAGCGCAAGGAGTACCAGTGCCCCGGCGATGATGGAACGGCGGTGCGGGGGCACGAAGCCGGCGACGGCGGCAAAGACGCGACGCCCGGAACGCATGCCGGTGGCGGGTCTGCCGAGATCGGATGGACGAGCCAGGGCAAGGGCGGCGACCGGAAAGACGCCGATGACGGCGAGGAACGCGATCAGCGCGCCGATGCCGCCGAAAATCGCCAAGTCGTTGAGCGCGCCATAGCCGGTCAGCGTCAGGGCGGCAATCGAGGCGGCGGTGGTCAACGAGGTGAGCGCGCAGGCCGGCCCGATATGCCTCAGCGTATCGGCGATGGCGGCGGCAAGGTCATCGCGGCTGGCGACGGTCTGTCGGCGCAGGGCGTGGACCAGATGCATCGCATCGGTAAACGAGATGACGAGGATGAGGACCGGAACGATATCGGTGGTGACCGCGATCGGCACGCCGACCAGACCGGCCATCCCGAGCGACCAGACGACGGCGAGCGCGTTCTGGGCGAAGGTAATGGCGGTCAGCCGCCAATTGCCGAACCAGAGGCCGGAGAGCAACAGGGCGATCACGAATCCGCCGCCGGCAAAGAGGCGCACATCGCGCAGGACCGAATCGGCAATCTCGAAGCGGATCTGGTCATAGCCTAGCACGGTGAGGCCGATGCCGGGCCGGTCGACCTTCGCGGCGGCGGCAGCGATGTCCTCGACATAGGCGCGGCGGGCGTTGCGGGTTTCGCGGGACGCATCGTCGACGAGGACGAAGACGAGGCTGCGGCCATCGGCGGACACGGCATGGCCGGAGACGTGGGTGTCGGAGCGCGCGCGTTCGATCAGGCCGGGAACGTCGGCGTCGGTGAATTCGTCAGGCACGAGGGCCGCGCCGGGTTCAAGGCCGGGGGCAAGTTCGCGTTGCGAGAACATCGACAGGACGGCGTCGACGCCATCGACGAATTCGAGCTCGAAGTGGAACTCGCGCAGCGCCTTGAGATCGTCGGCGGTCAGATCGTGGTCGGATTCGGCCAGCACGACCACATTGTTGATGGCGGCGCCGTGCTGCGCCTCCAGTTCGGTAAAGGCGCGGTAGCTGTCGCTGTCGGAACGCAACGCGCGCACGACGTCGTCATCGAAACTCAACTGCGTCATGCCGAAGACGGAAAGCGCGGTCAGCGCGGCGATGAAAAGCGCGGCGAGGCGCGGCCTTGCCAGCGCCGCCAGGCCGATCCTCTCCAGTCCGAAGCCGATGCCGCCCATCACTTCCCCCGCCGGCGCGAGCATCCGCCCGGCCGCGCCATGACTTCGCGTCCGGGCGGCGCGGCGTCAAGGGCAAGGCGAAACCTTGCGACAGCAATCGTGTCGCGTTGCCGTTCCATTCGTCGACCCGAGGTCAGCAGGCCATGCCGGGCGCCGCGGGTGCGACGGCTCCGCTGTGCGGATCAAAGGCGTAGAGGCTGGCAAACCGGTGCGGCTCACGAGCGATCTCGCCAATCGCGGAAAGGATCGTGTCGGCCTTGGCGTCGGTCATCAGGGCGGAGAGGTTGAACCGGGTGAAGCCCGGCCGGTCCGTCATGTCGCCGGCAAGGATTTCGTTCCGGATGACGTCCGAGCGCTGGCGGTCGATGCCGAACAGGCGATGGCCGTAGGGACCGGCGCAGGCACAACCGCCCCGCGCCTGGATGCCGAAGCAGTCCGACAAGGCGCGGGTCATCAGCGTGTAAGGCATCGTCTTGCCGGCTTCGCCGTCAAGCCAGAGCGAAAAGAAGGGAAGGGCGGGCGCGTCCAGCCCCTTTCCGGCGTAAGTGAGGGCCGGAACGGAATCGAGCGCCGCGAGCGCCTTGCGGCGCAGCTCGGCGTGACGCCGGTCGAGCCAGGCCTGTCCCATCGCTGCCTTGACGGTAAACACCATCGCGGCACGGATGTCGCCGAGGACGTTCGGGGTGCCGGCTTCCTCGCGCTCTTCCAGCGACGAAACGTAGTCGTGCGCCCAGGGCGAGACGAAGGCGACGGTGCCGCCGCCGGGCCAGACGGGGTTCACGCGGGTAACGGCGTCGCGGCGGACGATGAGCACACCGGAAGCGCCGGGACCGCCGACGAATTTGTGCGACGAGAACACGACCGCATCCTTCTCGTGGTCGCTGCCGGCCGCCATGTCGATGTCGATGTAAGGCGCGCCGCCGGCATAGTCCCAGACGGAAAGGGCGCCGTAGCGCTTCAGCAGGCGGGTGACGGCGACCGTGTCGGTGAGGATGCCGGAAATGTTGGAGGCGGCCGAGAAGGCACTGATGGCGAGGCGGTTTCCGGCGTTGCGAAGTGCCGCTTCCAGCTCATCGAGATCGGGCCCGCCATGCGCGGCTTCGTCGATTTCCACGACTTCCGCGCCGCTGTCGCGCCACGGAAGCAGGTTGGAGTGGTGTTCGTAGGGGCCGATCAGGACCAGCGGTCGCCGTCCGGCAGCCACGGCGTCGGGAACGCCGAGCAGTGCGACGAGCCGATTGAGCCCGGCGGTTGCGCCCGGTCCGGTGAAGATGGTGGCGAAGCGATCGTCGGCGCCGCAGGCCCGTGCGACGACCGTGCGCGCCTGATGGCGCAGGCCGGTGACGAAGGCGCCGCAATAGGACCCGTCGGTGTGGCTGTTGGCGTAGAAGGGCAGGACGCGTTCGAGGATGCGCTCCTCGACCTGGCGCAGCGCCCGGCCGGAAGCGATGTAGTCGGCATAGATCATCGGATGGGGTCCGAGCGGTCCGTCGATGATCAGGCCGTCGCCGATCAGGCCGGCGCGCAGGCGCTCGATGCGGTCTTCTCCCGCGAGGCTTTCAGCGAAGTCATCGAAAAACGGCGTATCGGTCATCGTTCCATCCCGGTTTCGGCATGAAACTACGCGGGAAAGGTCGGCGAAACCTCACCGATTACACCTGACTTCGCCGGAATTTTGTGTCAAATGATCGAAATGAAAGCGAATCTCGATGGCATTGATCGCAGGATCCTCGGCGCCCTGCAAAAGGACGCGGCGCTGTCTCAGCGCGAATTGGCGGAGCAGGTAGGGCTCAGCCAGAACGCGTGCTGGCGCCGGCTGAACCGGTTGAACGCCGAGGGCGTGATCAAGGGAAAGACCATCCGCCTCGATCCGGCCGAGATCGGGCTCGGGCTGACCGTCTTCGTCATGATCCGCACGCGCTACCACTCGAAAACCTGGCTCGAAACCTTCCGCAACGAGGTGCTGGCGATCCCGAACATCATCGACATCTACCGGGTCGCCGGCGACTACGACTACATGCTGAAGGTGATGGCGGCCGACATGAACGATTTCGACCGGGTCTATCAGCGACTGATCGCGCGCATGGAGCTGGAGACCGTCACGTCGGTGATCACCATGGAGGCGATCGCCGACGGGCGCGACCTGCCGCTGTAAGCCGGTGGCGGCTCAGCGCCCGTGTTCCGAGCGGAAGAAGGCGCCGGTGCGGGTGGCGAAGAAGGCGTCGAGCGGGACCGTCTCCTGCTTGAGGAAACCGTGGCGCGGCAGCGCGCCGGTCCGCGTCATCTCGATCACCGCGACGGCCGAGGCCGACGTGGTCCAGGCGATGGCGGTGCGTTCGCGCCCGGCGACCTCGCGGGTGTAGTAGGCGCGCACGAATTCCTTGCGGCGCAATCCCCCCTCGGTCCAGCCCTCGGCGGCGACGTGGATATAGACGACGTCGTCGTCGACGGGCGGCTTGGCGTGGGTGAGGATGCGGCCGGCCTCGTCGCGGCGCTCGCGCATCAGGAGCTCGTGGAAGAAGAAGTTCATCAGCTGCACGTGGCCGGGATAGCGGATGGTCTTGTAGTCGAGGTTCTCGATGACGCCGTCATAGGTCTCGCACATGGTGCCAAGGCCGCCCGAGGTGGTAAAGGCCTCCAGCTCGTTGCCATCGATGAACAGCCGCTCGGTCCATTCCATCGCGCTGACGGTCTTCCTCACGCCGTGCTCGATGACCTCGCAATCGTTGAGATACTCGTTGACGACGCCTTCGGGCGACCAGTTGAAGGCATAGCCGAGCATGCCGGTCGGATGACGGGGAAGGGCGCCGACGCGCATGCGGATGGAGCGCACCTTGTCGAACTTTCCGGCGAGATCGGCGGCGACGATACCGACGAAGCCCGGCGCCAGGCCGCATTGCGGCGCCATGAGACCCTTCGACGTTTCGGCCAGCGTGCGGATGTGGTTGGTCGTGCCGACATCCTCGGTCAGGTCGAAATAGTGCAGGCCGAGGGCGTGGGCGGCGCTGGCGACGGCCTTGTTCAGATGCCAGGGCAGGCAGGAGAGCACCGCCTGCTGCGCGCCAAGCGCCTCGTGCAGGGCGCCGACATCCGTCAGGTCGACGGGCAGGACCGGGAAGGGCAGGCCTGAGACCGGATGCGCGTCGATGCCGGTGACGGAAAGGCCGGATTCGTGCAGCAGTTCGGCGGCGAGACGCCCCACCTTGCCGAGGCCGAGGACGGCGATGCGATCGAAAACCATGATTTGGGCCTCCCGGAGAGAGCTTGCAGAGTCGCATGCGGGCCAGGGCGAATCAATTGGCCGCAGCGGCGGCCGCGGGCGTTGCATCCGCCGCCGTCAGCCGATAGAACGCCCGCGGATTTTCAAGGAAACGGGCCGCAAAACGGGCCGATCGCAACCCAAGGGACAGCACTCATGCGCGTTTATTACGATCGCGACGCCGATCTCAATCTCATCAAGGGCAAGAAGGTCGCCATCGTCGGCTATGGAAGCCAGGGCCGCGCGCACGCGCTGAACCTGAAGGACTCCGGCTGCAAGGACATCCGCGTGGCGCTGCGCCCGACCTCGGCGACGGCCAAGAAGGTCGAGACCGACGGACTGCAGGTGATGAGCGTCGCCGACGCGGCCAAATGGGCCGATTTCATCATGATGTGCGCGCCCGACGAATTGCAGGCCGGCATCTGGAAGGCCGACATCGAGAAGAACATCCGCGACGGCGCGGCGATCGCGTTCGCCCACGGCCTCAACGTGCATTTCGGCCTGATCGAGCCGAAGGAGACGATCGACGTCGTCATGATCGCGCCGAAGGGCCCCGGCCACACGGTGCGCGGCGAGTACCAGAAGGGTGGCGGCGTGCCCTGCCTCGTCGCCGTCAACAAGGACGCTTCGGGCAACGCGCTCGACCTGGCGCTTTCCTATGCCTGCGGCGTTGGCGGCGGGCGCTCCGGCGTCATCGAGACGAGCTTCCGCGAGGAATGCGAGACCGATCTCTTCGGCGAGCAGGTGGTGCTGTGCGGCGGCCTGGTGGAACTGATTCGCGCCGGATTCGAGACGCTGACGGAAGCCGGCTACGCGCCGGAAATGGCCTATTTCGAGTGCCTGCACGAAGTGAAGCTGATCGTCGACCTCATCTATGAGGGCGGCATCGCCAACATGAACTACTCGATCTCGAACACGGCCGAGTGGGGCGAGTACATGAGCGGCCCGCGCATCATCACCGATGAGACCAAGGCGGAGATGCGCCGGGTGCTCAAAGACATCCAGACCGGCAAGTTCACCAGCGAGTGGATGCAGGAATGGCATTCGGGCGCGGCGCGCTTCAAGGCCACCCGGCGCCTGAACGACGCGCACCCGATCGAGGAGGTCGGCACCAAGCTGCGCGCCATGATGCCGTGGATCGCCAAGAACAAGCTGGTCGACAAGGCGCGGAACTGAGAGCGATCCACGCCTTGTTTCATCGCGCGCCCGCGGCGACGCGGGAGATCGCCAAGAACAGGCTGGTCGACAAGGCGCGGAACTGATTTCGCGACCAGCGAACTTGAATTCGAGAAAGGCCGCGGCGGAAACGCCGCGGCCTTTGTCGGTTCAGGCATAGGCGACGGCGCGTTCGGCCGAAAGGCGCAGGGGTGCGTTGAAGCGGCGGCCGAACCACAGACGCATGGCCAGCGCGATCGCCATCGTGCCGACATGGACGAGGGTCGAAAACCCGTCGCCGACGGTCGGGTCGACATAGGCACGCCAGGCGACCGCGAAGATCGTGCCGTGGATGGCATCGAAGAGGAAGCACATGCCGTTGAGGTGCCAGATCAGCGACCAGCGCGGATGGACCTCGGAGCGCATGAAGGCGAAACGGATCATGGCGCCGCCGAAGGACAGGCCGATGACCGAGAAGATCATCGGCAGCGGATTGGCCGAGGCGATGCCGGCGGCGAGCACCACGAGCGCCATCGCGAAGGCGGCGATGCCGGTGACCTTGAAGCGCAGTCCGCGGAACGCCTCCAGCCGATCCTTCAGCCCGATCGCCGTATAGGCGGTGGTTCCCACGGCGTAGACGCACAGCGAAAGATAGACGAACTGCACGATTTCGGGGGCGGCGAAGACCCGACTGGACAGGAAGAAGATGCCGCCGACGGTGAGGATCACGACGGCGAGCACGATCAGGAACATCTTGCCGTAGCGGCGGTGGGGGCCGCTTCCCTTGCGCTGGGCGATCGTGGCCCAGTAGAGAATGATGGCGATGGAGCCTGCGACAGCATGCAGCAGATAGGCCGGTTCGGTTGGCATTGGTTCCTCCCTCGTTTGGGTTTACATATGTTAACCGACAGGAAGGTTTACACGCGTTAAATGGCCAAGTCAATTTCCGACGAAACAAGGGGGGCGATCCTCAAGGCGGCGTGGAAGCTGATCGGCGAGAAGGGGCGGGTGGACGTCAGCCAGGCGGAGATTGCCGCCGCCGCCGGGGTGACGCGGCAGAGCATCTTCTATGCCTTCGGCAACCGCACGGGGTTGTTGACGGCGATGGCCCGCCATCAGGACGCCACTTCGGCGCGACGGGCGCACATCGCCGCGGTCGGAGCGACGCGACCCGTGGATTTGGCCGGCCTCCTCGATATCGTCGCGGCGTGGCTCGACTACCTGCCGGAGGTCTATCCGGTTGCGTCGCTGCTGGATGCAGCGGGCCTGACCGACCCGGAGGCGCGCGCCGCCATCGACGACCGTCTCATCGGGGAGCTGCTCGGCGGGTTCAAGCGGCGCATGGCCGCCATGGCAAAGAAGGGCAAGCTGCCCGCCGGCACCGATCCGGACCGGCTTGCCGAGGAGATCTGGGAGCTGACCCATGTCCGCGCCTGGCGGGCCCTGGTCGTCGATTGCGGCTGGACGCCTGAGGAATTCAAGGCCAATCGGCTACGTCTGGTGCGCGTGCTGCTGAACGCCGCCGGCGTGCGGGAATAATAGGTCAGCACTATTGACATAAATTCGCGGCGGGCGCATTGCTGGCAACCCTGCTGGAGGAACCGCCATGCCTTCCGAACCCCGCTTCGCCTCGCGCCAGAGCCGCATGAAGGCGTCGGAAATCCGCGAGCTTTTGAAGCTGCTCGACCAGCCGGACATCATCTCGTTCGCCGGCGGCATTCCCGATGCGGCGCTGTTTCCGGCGGAGGATTTTTCCCGCGCCTATGGCGAGGCGCTGACGGGCGGGGCGGCGGCGCAGGCCCTGCAATACTCGCCGAGCGAGGGCCACAAGGGCCTGCGCGAGTGGATCGCCGGCGAGATGGGCAAACTCGGCATTGCCTGCGCGCTCGACAACATCGTCATCACGTCCGGCTCGCAGCAGGCGCTCGATTTCCTCGGCAAGCTGTATCTTACGGCCGGCGATACGGCGCTCGTCGCCTGGCCGACCTATCTCGGCGCGCTGCAGGCCTTCAACGCCTATGAGCCGAACTACGACCGGCTGACGCCGATGGGCAACCGTTCGGCGTCCGAATATGCGGAGACGGCGAAGGCCAAGGGCGGGCGGGTGAAATTTGCGTACCTGTCGGCCGATTTCGCCAACCCGACCGGCGAGACGCTGACGCGCGCCGAGCGCGAGCGCGTGCTGGACCTTGCCGAGGCCCTCGACATCGCCGTCATCGAGGACGGCGCCTACCAGTCTCTGCGCTACGACGGCGAGCCGGTCGAGCCGATGCTGGCGATCGAGATCGCTCGCAAAGGCGACATCGACCGGTGCCGCACGCTCTATTGCGGCTCGTTCTCGAAAACGCTGTCGCCGGGGCTGCGCATCGGCTTCGTCTGCGGCGCGCGCGATGTGATCTCGCGCCTGGTCATCCTGAAGCAGGCGGGCGATCTGCACACCTCGACCATCAACCAGGCGGCGATGAATGGCGTGGCGCGCACGGTGTTCGGCGCGCAGGTCGAGAAGGTGCGCGCGACCTACGCGGCGCGGCGCGATGCGATGCTGGCGGCGCTGCAGCGCGAGATGCCCGCCGGCGTGACCTGGACGCGGCCGGAGGGCGGCATGTTCGTGTGGATCACGCTGCCGGAGCATTTCGACGGCGCGGCGCTGCTTGCCGCCTCGCTGGAAAGCGCGCGGGTGGCCTTCGTGCCCGGCCGCGCCTTCTTCGCCGACGGCTCCGGGGTGAACACGATGCGGCTGTCGTTTTCCTGCGCTTCCGCCGCGATGATCGACGAGGGCATCGGCCGCCTCGGCCGGCTGATCCGGACGCATCTGCCGAAGGGCTGAGGCCAAAAAAAAAGGCCGGCGCTCGCGAACGAACGCCGGTTTTTTCGTGCAACGCGCCGTCAATTGTAGGGCGAGTTGCACTGATGGCGATTGCCGTCCTTGCCGGCGTAGGAATTGGTCGACGCCTTGTAGGTCTTGTACTTGGCGTAGCACCAGTCGATGTGCTGGGGACTCAACTCGCCGCCGCCACTGGTGGCCTCTGGCACTTCCTCGACCTGCTTGGCCTTCTTGTTCTTGGCGATCTGGCCGATGATGCCGCCAATGATTGCCGCGCCGGCGCCGATGGCAAGCGCGGCGCCGGGATCGATACCCTTGCCGCCGCCTCCGCCACCGCCGGCGACGTTCTTCTCGCACTGCACGGAGGTGATCATGGTGCAACCGGTGTTGCACAAGCCGCCGTCGCCGATCTTGCGGGTGGCCTGCAGGAACGGCACGGTGGCGGTGTTCCAGTTGGTGGCGCGATCGTAGCCACGGCTCTCGCAATAGGCGTTTTGTGCCTTGCCTTCGGCGCAGTTGGAGCCGGAATAGCACAGGTCGAGATAGTTGCCGCTCACCAACGGTTTGCTGAAGGTCTTCGTCTGCACATCGGCATGGGCCGGAACGGTGCTGAGGACAAGCGCGACGGAAAGCAGGACCGAGGCCGCCCCGCGAATGCGCGAAATCGCGTGAGTCATTGTAGTTCTCCCTGTTTCGCCGAAGGCGGGCTCAGCGCTCGCACAGGACAGCCGTGATCATGGTGCAGCCGGTGTTGCACACGCCGCCGTCGCCGATCTTGCGCGTGGCCTGCAGGAAGGGCATCTGGCCGGTCTGCCAATCGAGGGCGCGCTGGAAGCCGCGGCTCTGGCAGTAATTGTCCTGCGCCATGCCTTCGCGGCAATTGGAGCCCGAGTAGCAGAGATCGAGGTAGTTGCCGCTGACCATCGGCTGGTTCAGCCATCTCTGCTCGGCATGGGAAGCGGTCGTGCCGAGGCCAAGGACCGCAGTCGCGGCCAATGCAAACGCGCCGACGAGGCGTTCCACAGGCAATGGATTTCCGAAACTTCCAGTCATTGTCGTCACTCCTTGTGTCCTGCCCCTTTAATGGGCGGGAGAGTGACTTCGGCCGTTGCATGGGGAAATCAGGTAATCGCCCCATTTTCATGGGTTTGCATTGCGGAGAACATCGCCGACAATGGACGGGCGGGTTCCGGGAGTCCCCGATGCTGTCAGATGTCGATCAGACCCTCGCGCATGGCGCGCACGAGCAAGGTGGCTGTCGAATGAACCCCAAATTTGCGCATGAGGCTGGTACGATGGCTGTCGACCGTCTTGGCGGAAACGCCGAGGTGGCCGCCGATCTGCGCATTCGACAGGCCGCGCGCGATGCAATTGAGCACCTCGATCTCGCGCCGGGTCAGGCCGTTATTGGCTTGGACGGGTTCGACGAGACGGGTGACGTCGTCGCCAATGGCGCGTCCACCGGCCGCCACGCGTCGCAATCCTTGGCAGAACTCCTCCAACGGACCGCTCTTGAGGAATACGCCATTGGCGCCCGATTCGACCAGTTGAGCGAGGACCGACGGCTGGGCATTGCCGGTGATCACCAGAACACGGGTCTTCGGCGACCAGCGCCGCGCCTCGATGAGCACTTCCAGGCCGCTGGCCCCCGGCATGGAGAGGTCAAGGACGGCGCAATCGGGCTTCAGCCGGCGAATGGCGGCAATCGCGGCGATGCCGCTGGTTGCCGTGCCCACGACCTCAAAACCGGATATCGCGCGAATAGCCGCTTCGGTCCCGCGCACAGTCAGATCGTGGTCGTCGGCAATGAAGACCGTTGTCGGCAATGGCCTGCTGGCGGTTCGCGTGCCCGCCGCTCCCTCGTGTCGAGACTTTTGCTCTTTCTCGTTTCAGCCTACATGGCCGCCCTCGCCATCTCAACCGCGGCGCGCGCCTCGGAAAACACGATCGCGCTAACGGGCCCCGCAGCGTCCGGGGACGTGGTCGGGCACGTCAGCTACCTGCTCGACGCAACGCGGGCGCTGACGCTTGAGGACGTGCGTCAAGCGGCGGCGGCAGGGCAATTTACGCCAGTGGCCGGGAAGAGCGTCGATTTCGGCTATACCAAATCCATGATCTGGCTGCGTTTTTCGACGACCAACGGGACGCGCTCGGAATCGGACTGGCGGCTCTATTTCCGCGAGAACTTCATGCAGGTTTTCGAGGTTCACCGGATCGACGCCGATGGATCGACCCGCACGCTGATCGCCCAGGACGAGCAATCGGCCTTCTCCAGCCGGCCGGTTCCCTATCCCGAACTTGTCGTTCCCTTCGACCTCGAACCCGGCAGCACCGCGACCTTCTTCGTGCGCTACTGGTCCGGCGGTTCGTCGGAGCTGTCGTTCAGCATCGAGACGGCGCAGAGCTTCGAGGACATCGCGACCGGACGCTCGGCGCGCAACTTCATCTATTACGGGATGATCGTGCTGCTGACCGCGCTGGCGCTGGCGGCGCTGGCGGCAACGCGGCACCCGGTCTTCCTGTGCTACGCGGGCTATTCCGGTTCGGCGCTGCTGTTCATCATGCATGCCGACGGGAACGGCTTCAAATATCTCTGGCCGAATTCGCCGGCTTTCAACGGCGTCGCGACCATCATTTTCGGTTCGGGCATCATCATCTTCGGCGCGCTGTTCGCCCGCGTTTTCCTCAGAACGCGCCGCTTCCATCCGCTGATGGACAAGCTGCTGGCCGGCGCGATGTATGTGACGATTGCGATGCTTGTCGCAACCGCTTTCGTCGACAACCAGGCGATCAAGAAGACGCTGGTCCTTGTCGCCTTCCTCTCGATCCTGCTGTTCACCGCGTCGGGAATCGTCGCGGCGCGCAAACGCTTCAAGGAGGTCCGCTTCTACGTAGTGGCATGGAGCGGCGCGGTGATCTCGAGCGCCATCATGACGGCGCGCCACTGGCTCGGCATCGAGATTTCGGAGGAGGTCCAGTACGATTCCATCCGCATCGTGATGGTTTCGGACGCTACGCTGATGGGGCTGGCGATCTGGGATCGCATCAATCAGCTCAGGGCGGCCAATACGCTGGCGTTGCGCGAGAGCCTCGATCAGGCGCGGCGCAATCTGCAGATAACGGAGCGCCTGCAGGAGCTGGAGAAACGCTACGCGACCGTAGTCGACCTGGTGGCGAACAAGGATCGCCAGATCGCCGATACGTTCCACGACCTGCGCCAGCCCTTGCACGCGCTGCGCCTCAACGTGCGCAACCTGACGAGCGGGGCGGGAGCGGCGGGCGGCGGCACGGGCGATGTCGAGCAGACGCTCGCCTATCTGGAACAGCTGGTAGCCGAACAGCTGGAACGCTCGCGCCAGGCCGAGCTGGCGCCCGGCCCGATCGAGTTGCGGCATCCCTCGACGGATCTCCTCAGCACCAACGACGTCCTGCGCGGCGTCCACGAGATGTTCCTGCCCGACGCGAGGGCGAAGGATCTGCGCTTCACCTATGTGCCGACAAGCGCGCAGGCGCAGATCGACCCGCTGGTGCTGATGCGGATCGTCACCAATCTCGTGGCGAACGCCATCACCTATACGCAGAAGGGCAGGGTCCTGCTGGGCGCACGCCGGCGCGACAGGCGGCTGCGCGTCGAAGTTCACGACACCGGACCGGGCATGACGGCAGTGGAATTCGGCGAAGCGTGCAAGCGCGAGGTGCGGCTCGACAAGACGCGGGACCTTGCCGAAGGCATGGGCTACGGCCTGTCGATTGTCTCGTCGCTGGCGAGGAAGCACGACCTGGCCGTTTCCGTCGCGCCGGGCCGCACCGGCGGCACCGGCGTCATCGTCGAGGTTCCCGCCGGGACCTAACGCCGGAGGCTAAGGCTTGTCCCGTTCCGGCACAGAAAGGACTGGCGCATGCCTTGCATGAGGAAAGCCGGATGGTTCGCAGGAGGCCAAGATGTCCGATTACCAGACCGATTTCCGGATCGAAACCGCGGTGGAGCGTCGTTCGGAGTTGCGACGCAAGGCGTTCAAGGGCGGTGTCATCACCTTCAATCGCGGTTATTCGGCCTATGAATGCGTCGTGCGCAACCTGTCGGAAAACGGTGCCATGCTGGTGTTCGGCGACATGGCGGCGGTGCCACACGCGTTCGACATCGCGATTGGTACCGAGACGGCGCGAAAGGCGCAGATCTGCTGGCGCGAAGGGACCGCGATGGGCGTCGCGTTCGCCTGAAATGTCTCAGTAATGCCAGTCGGGCTTGGGTTGTGAGCCGTGGAAGCTGACCCCGGCGCGATCGCCCCGGCGCCAGCGCAGGCGGCATCTCCACGCGACTCCGTCGGTCGGGATCCAGAGCAGGAACTCCTGCGGAATGCGGTTTTCTTCGGCCACCACGAGGCCTGCGCCTTCGGCGTTCTGGTTCTTGACGATGCAGCTGATGTCCGACCGGTTGACGCCCCAGATGATGGCCGCGCCTTTCAGCACGCGCTGGCGGTGAGCGCGTGGGGGATATGCGGACAAGGTTTCGGCAGCGTCGGCCACAACATTTCTCCTGGCGCTGATAATTTAGCGGCTGCTTCCAAAAACGCGATTAACGAAAGCGGTTAACGCCGCGGAAAGTGCGCGCACAAGCCTTGAGTTTTGGCGGTTGCAATGCAGATTGGAGCCATGTCCCTGCGCCTTGCCACCTTCAATATCGAAAACCTGATGAGCCGCTTCGACTTCGGCGGCTTCCGCAACGAGTTGCTGCAGGATCGCGCGCTGTCGCTCTACAAGATCGACAACCAGAAGGAATATGAGGAGCTGGAGCGCGCCCGCTCGATCGGGCTATCCGACGATACGCGGCAATTGTCGGCACTTGCCATCGCGGCCACGCGGGCCGATCTGGTGTGCCTGCAGGAGGTCGACAACATCGAGGCGCTGCGGGCCTTCGAATATGGCTATCTCTACAAGATGATCGGCCGGGGCTATCGCAACAAGCACGTCTCGACCGGCAATGATTCGCGCGGCATCGATGTCGCGGTGATGGCGCGCGAGGAAACGCGTCACGGCCAGCCGATCGAGATGAAATCGGTCGCCAGCCATGCCAGCGTGACCTACGAGCAGTTCGGCCTGCATACGGCGGAACTGGCGGCGATGGGGCTGGGCGCGCATGAGCGCATCTTCAAGCGCGATTGCCTGGAGGTCGAACTGGACGTCGGCGGGCGGCCGTTCACGCTGTTCCTCGCCCATCTCAAGTCGATGAACGGCGGCAAGAACGGCCAGAACGGGCGCGACTACACCATGCCGGTGCGCGTGGCCGAAGCGGCGGCCATCCGGCGCATCATCGAGAACAAGTTCGGTCGCGACAAGGCAGCGGAACGCAACTGGGCGATTTGCGGCGACCTCAACGACTACCGGGAGCGCATTGTGATCACCGGCGATGAGTTCGACGGCTTCCGCTTCGACCATGTGCGCGAAGAACGCTCCGGCATCGACCCGCTGTTCGCGGACGGTTTTTGCGTCAACGTGGTGGAGCGGCTGCCGGAAAAGGAACGCTGGACGCTGTACCACACGCGCGGGCCGGAGGAGCGGCACCTGTGTCAACTCGACTACATCCTGCTATCGCCGGCGCTTGCGGCGCGCACCGAGGGACGCAAACCGGACATCATCCGGCAGGGCCAACCTTTCCGCACCGTCATTCCGCCCGGCCAGGAGCCGAACCGTTTCCCGCGCATCGGCTGGGACCGGCCGAAAGCGTCCGATCATTGCCCGGTGGCGATGACCATCGATGTCATCTGAACCGCTCGAACTGTTCTCGCAGACGAGGGATGGCGAGGTCATGCCGGTGGAGCGCGTGGCGTTCACTCTCGCCGAGGGCATTCATCCGTTCGAGCGCGACAACCGCGAAGCGATCGACGCGAACTGGGCAAGGGAAGTCGCGGCCAATCCGCGGCTGTTTAACGGCCGCATGATCCTTCCCGCGGCGGCGCGGATCGAGAGTGGCGTACTCGCGGGCGTCTCGCATGAAATCGACTTCGCCACCTTTCTCTTCTGGCGCAAGCAGGCGGTCAGCGGCGGTAGTTGTCACATCTTCGCCTATGCGGTGCCGGTGGCGAGCGACGGCGCGCTGATCGCGGTGAAGATGGGGCCGCACACGGCCAATCCGGGCCGCATCTACTTTGCCGCCGGCTCGTTCGAGGCGATCGACTATCCCGGTGGACAGATGGATTTCGATTCCAATACGCGGCGCGAAGTGCTGGAGGAGACCGGTATCGACCTTGCCGGGACACGGCGCGACGCCCGCCTTCATTTGTTGCGCGCAGGGGCCTCGGTGCTGCTGTTTCGCCGCCACTACCTCGGCAGCGAAGCCGAGGCGATTGCCGAGGACATCCGCTCCCATGTGGCGCGCGATCCCGATCCCGAGATCGAGGGGCCGGTGATCCTGAGGGACGACGATGTGCCGGAACCGACCGTCAGGCACATGCCGCCGCTTGTCGCCTGGCACTTCGGCAGACAAGCCTCGCGTGCCGGTTCAACGCGATGACGTATCGATTCACCTGAATCGATCTGTGGCCGCAAGCGATTGAAGTGTCTCGGCTATTCGTGGCGGAGCGCGTCGATCGGATCGAGCCTGGCGCCGCGCAGCGCGGGGAAGAAGCCGAACACCATGCCGATCAGGGCCGAGAAGCCGACCGCAAGCGCCACTGTCGAGGGGTTGGGCTCGAAGGGAATGCCCATGAGCCAGGAAGCGAGGCCGGACAGCGCGAGACCGAGCGCCACGCCGGCGATCCCGCCGAGGGCTGACAGGACCGTCGCCTCGACGAGGAACTGGACGAGGATATGGCGCTCCTGCGCGCCGATGGCGAGTCGGATGCCGATTTCGCGCGTGCGCTCCGTCACCGACACCAACATGATGTTCATGATGCCGATGCCGCCGACGAGCAGGGAGACGGCCGCGACGGCACCGAGCATGCCGGACATCACCTGCATGGTGGACGCCATCGCGTTGGCGATCTGCGTCATGTCGCGGACGTTGAAATCGTCATCCTCGCGCGGCCGGACATGGCGCACGTCGCGCATGATGTCCTCGGCCTTGGCCTGGATTTCGGACATCGCGGAATCCTCGTTGCCGGCGATGAAGATCGTGTCGACGTCGGTCGAGCCGGAAATGCGCCGCTGGAAGGCGGTCAGCGGCATGATGACGATGGCGTCCTGGTCCTGGCCGAAGGACGAGGTGCCCTTGGCCTCCAGCAATCCGATGACGCGGCAGGGCGTCTTGTTGACGCGAATGGTCATGCCGATGCCCTCGTCGCCGCCAAAGAACTGCTTTCGCACGGTTTCGCCGATGGTGCAGATCGTCAGGCCGGATCGTTCCTCGGTTTCGCCGAAGGTGCGGCCTGCCGACACCGACCAGTCGCGCGCATCGAAATACTCCGCATCGGCGCCGACCACCTGAACGTCGAGGCTTTCGGTGCCGAACACGACGGTGGCGGCTTTTTGCGACTGGGCCGAGACGGCGCGGGCCTCCGGAAGGCCGTTCTTCAAGGCGCGCGCTTCGCGATTGGTCATCGCGCGGGCCTGCGTGCCGGCCTGGCCCGGGCTTGGCGGCGTGCCGGAGCGCACGATCAGCAGGTTGGACCCGAGCTTGGAAATGTCCTGCTTGACCTTGGTCGTCGTGCCGGCGCCGATGGTGATCATGGCGATGACGGCGGCGACGCCGATGACGATGCCGAGCAGCGTCAGGAACGAGCGCATCTTGTTACGCCGGATGGAGGTGAAGGCCAGCCATACGGTCTCGGTGAACATCAGGCAGCCTCCCGCGCGGCGGTGTCGTCGGCAACGTGGCCGTCGACGAAGCGGACCGTGCGCGACGCAAACGCGGCTATGTCGGCCTCGTGCGTGACCATGGCGATGGTCAGGCCGCGCTCACGGTTGAGCTGCTGCAGCAATTCCATGATCTCGTGGCTGCGTTGCGTATCGAGATTGCCGGTCGGCTCGTCGGCGACAAGCAGCATGGGATCGGAAACGATGGCGCGGGCGATGGCGACGCGCTGCTGCTGGCCGCCGGAGAGTTCGGCCGGCGTGTGGTCCTCGCGGCCCTCAAGTCCGACCTGGGCAAGCGCCGCGCGGGCAAGCTGGTGTCGCTTGGCGGCGGCGACGCCGCGATAGACGAGCGGCAACTCGACATTTTCCAGCGCGGTCGTGCGCGGCAACAGATTGTAGCCCTGGAAGACGAAGCCGATGTAGAGGTTGCGCAGGATGGCGCGGCGGCCGCGGTCGAGCCGCCCGGCATCGACGCCGGCGAAACGATAGGCTCCCTCGCTCGGGGTATCGAGGCAGCCGATGATGTTCATCGCCGTCGACTTGCCCGAGCCGGAGGGTCCCATGATGGCGACGAACTCACCGCGATTGATAGTCAGGTCGATCCCCGCCAGCGCATCGACGCGGGCTTCGCCCTCGCCATAGGTCTTCCAGACCTTTTCAAACGCAATGAGCGGGGTGGCGTTCATTTCGACGCGCTCACTGTGGCGAGCACGACCTCCTTGCCGGCTTCCAGGCCAGAAACGATCTCGGTGCGCTCGCCGTCGGAAGATCCAGCCTTGACCTTGACCGCTACCGGGGCGCCGTTCTCGAGGACGTAGAGGGTGCGCGTGCCGTCGGCCGCGATCTCGGGCTTCTTCGTACCGTTCTGCGGAAAGCGCGGCATGAACAGGCGCAGCAACGAGAAACCGCCATTGTTGTTCGTGGTCGCCGGGGGCGTGAAGCGGAAGGCCTCGTTGGGCACGGTGACGACGCCCTTGGCCTCGCGCACCACGACCGCGACGGTTGCGGTCATGCCTGGGCGCAGCAGCAGGTGGGCGTTGTCGACGTTGAACGTCGCCGCGTAGGTGACGACATTGTCGGTTTTGGTCGAGGCGTAAGCGATGTCGCGCACGCGTGCCTCGAAGGTCTGGTCGGGCCAGGCATCGACCGTGAACGTGGCGCGCTGGTCGATCGCGAGCTGGCCGATGTCCGCCTCGTCGATGGCGGCCTCCAGCTTCATGCTCGCGAGGTCCTCGGCGATGACGAAGAGGATGGGCGCGGACAGCGACGCTGCGACCGTCTGGCCCGGATCGGCGGAGCGGGTGAGCACGATCCCGTCGATGGGCGAACGTATGACCGATTTTTCGAGCGCGGCCTGCTGGATCTTCAGATCAGCCCGCGCCACCGCCAGGGCGGCCCTGGAAATCGAAAGCGCGGCCGCGGCCTTGTCGCGGGTCGAGCGTGCGGTTTCAACATCCTGCGTCGAGATCAGTAACCGCTTGGCCAGCGTCTCAGCACGGGTGAGGGCGTCGGTCGCGTCGCGAAGCGAAACGGTCGCGTTTTCCACCTGTGCCTCGGCGGAGACGACCTGCGCCTCGGCGCGCTCGACCTGGGCGGACAAGCTGACGGTATCGAGGCGGGCGAGCACGTCGCCGGTGTGGACCTGCTGGTTCTCGTCCACCGGGACCTCGCGGATGACGCCGGACATCTCCGACGACACGTCGACGGTCGTCTGCGGGTTCAGCGTCCCGGTGGCGTTGACCTCAATGACGAGATCGCCCAGCGCGGCTTCGGCCGTGCGGTAGGTCACCTGTTGCGTGGAGCCGAGCAACGTCCAGCTCAGCCAGCCGCCGACGGCGGCCAAGGCCAGGATGATCAGCGACCATTTGATCCACCGACGGCCACGGCGCCCCTTGCCGGCACTGTCGAGCTCGAGTGCGGCATGGATGTTTTCGCCGATTGCCTGTTCGAATCCGCCGGCGTCCTTGTTCATCGTGGGCACTCCGTTCTGCCAGACGGCCTGTTCCCTCGATATCGGATCGGCGCGCCGGCATTGCAAATTAAAGCTGTGTCATGTTCTTCGCTTTCACGAGCGGGCGTCGGCGCCGGCGTGTCATAATCCATTGGCCAAAGGGGAGTGTTTGCGGCACTGTCCAGCTTTGCGCGGAGATTCTGTCCATGCCTTTAACCTACGAGATTTACGACGTTTTCACGGAGGCGCCGTTTGGCGGCAATCCGCTGGCGATCGTCCATGGAGCCGCTCATCTCGACCATCTGGCGATGCAGAGCATTGCCCGCGAGTTCAACCTGTCGGAAACGGTGTTCGTGCTGGACGCCGCTGACCCGCGTCATTCGGCCGCGATCCGCATCTTCATGCCGGTGGGCGAACAGCCGTTCGCCGGCCACCCGACAGTGGGGACGGCGGTGGCGCTGGCCGCCCGATCCGGGCTCGACGGACCATCGATCCTGGTGCTGGAAGAAAATATCGGCCCGGTTCGCTGCGCGGTGAAGGGCAGCTTCGCCGAGTTCGACCTGCCGCGCCTGCCGAAGGCCTTTGTCCCGGCCGCCAATGATTCGACGCTGGCCGCAGCACTCAATCTCGATCCGCAGGATATCGGTTTCGAGAACCATAAGGTCGGCGGCTGGTCGGCGGGCGTGCCCTATGTGACCGTTCCCGTCTCCGGCCTTCTTCCCGCCGCCAAGGCGCATGTGAACGCGGACGCGTGGATCGAGGCTGTCGGGCGGGTGGAGGGCAAGGTGCCGGCACCGTGGATCTACTGCCGCGAAACGGTCTTCGCCGCCTCCGATTTCCATGCCCGCATGTACGCGCCCTGGGACGGCATCGGCGAGGACCCGGCGACGGGATCGGCGGCGGCGGCATTCGCCGGGCAGATCATGCGCTTCGACGAACCGGGCGGCCAGACCAGCCTTACCATCGAACAGGGCGTGGAATTCGGACGTCCGTCGACCATCCGGCTGCACATGGAGGTGGAAGGCCACACGCTCGTCTCCGCGCGCATTGGCGGCCATGCCGTGAAGGTGGCCGAGGGCACGCTTTTCGTTTGAAGGAACGCCTGTCCGGAAAGGCTGGACAGGCGCGACGTGGCCGGTTATATCGCCCGCCATTCGCCCGGCCATTGCCAGCGCCGGTGCCGGATGGGTGATTAGCTCAGGTGGTAGAGCAGCTGACTCTTAATCAGCGGGTCGCAGGTTCGAGCCCTGCATCACCCACCAAAGTTTTCAATGGGTTGGCGAAAGCACTTTGGCTGATAGTCATCGGCTAAGCTGCAAATAAGCAGCATCGCAAATCTCAAACTTGTAAACGAACAGCGATCGGCAGTGCTCATTCGCCACGCCGCGAGAGCGCGTTAACGCTGACTTTGCGCTCGCATTCGGTAGTACTCCCCCTGCGTTTTCCAAAAAGGCTGGGATAGAGTGCGCACTATGCCCATGAGGTGAGGCTGCTTGTCCCTTTGTGGGCTGAGAGTGTGGAGCCGATGATGCGTCACATCGACATTGAGACCTGGGCGCGGCGCGAGCAGTACAGGCTCTATCGGAACTTCGACCAGCCTCACTTCAACATGTGCGCCAATGTGGATGTCACCACATTCTACGCCAGCCTTAAGAAGCACGGGGCCGCGTTCACCGTTGGAGTCCTCTACGTCCTCGCCCGCGCCGCCAACGACATTCCCGCCTTCCGCTATCGCATTCGGGGCGACAGCGTCGTGGAGCACGAAATTGTTCATCCCGGAACGGCCGTTGTATCCGACGATGATCTGCTCGGTTTCTGCTCGCTTGTCTACACACGGGACTTCTCAGTCTTCGCCAAGACGGCGTCTGAGGTCATGTCGCAGGCCAGCGAACGCCCGACCGTTGTCGGGGAACCTGGGCGGGACGATGTCCTGTTCACCACGAGCATTCCGTGGGTCTCCTTCACTAGCTTTGTGCACCCCATGCATTATCACCCAGCCGACAGCGTGCCGCGCCTCGCCTGGGGAAAGCGCTTCGACGAAAGCGGCCGGATGAAGATGCCGCTGAGTGTTCAGGGGCACCACGCCATGATGGATGGGATTCACGTTGGACGGTATTTTGAACATGTACAGTCGTACATGAATGAACCTAGCATATTCCTGGTTGCGACCTGAGGGGCGGGCAGTTCAATGAAGGAAACTATCCTTTCAGCATGGCCGGAAGCGAAGTCGCCGGCTGGTGCGGACATCAGGTTCATTATGGATGGCCCACACGCGAACATGATCCATTCCACTGTGCCACCCGGCCAGACCAATCGCGCCGCAGTGCACGCGACAGTCAGCGAGTTCTGGCACATACTGTCTGGAGAGGGAGATATCTGGCGGCGCGACGACGAAGGCGAGCGCATAACCGCTTTACGCGCGGGGACTACCATCGACATCCCTGTTGGTACCTCGTTCCAATACCGCTGCAGCGGTGAGGAGCCATTGCGATTCATATGCATTACGATGCCGCCATGGCCGGGGGATCATGAAGCGACGTTTACCCACGGGCCATGGACCCCTTCGATCTAGTGTGTGAATAGGCGTCCAACATTGACCCCCACGAATTGATGCGCAAATGATTGCCATGGTTGAGTAATCATCTCGTCTACCGGGGTCGCGATCGGCGCCGATCATGACCCTGCCGAATATAGAATCGTTCAATATTTTCAGATCGTTAGAGTGATTTTGGAAGGGTCATTCTTCGATGTCGATTCACATCTAGGCAAGACACACGCTGGTTCATGCTTCGTGCCCTTGGGCGGTTTCGTCGCGCCACTCAGTCGTGGAAAGGTCGACGATACGGCCGTTGCGGCGTTCGGTGTTCGAGCGGGCGGAATCGTGGTAGCGCAGGTCACGCGGGAGCCGCGCGAGGGCCCGAACGGAGCTTGCCGTGCCTGCTTCTGCATTGGAAGCCGAAATCAGACCGATCGACACGCTTGCCGAGGCGGCAGGCCTGTCGCGGACGTGGCGCGACGTCGAAGGCATCGAGCGGACCATCGCCGATGATGCGCTCGCCGCTGTGCTGGCGGCGCTCGGCCATCCGGCCGACAGCGATGCCGACATTACCCGCAGCCTCCAGGCGATCGCAGAGGGCCAGCGCCAGCCGCCGGCGATGCTGGTCACCGAAGTCGGCCGACCGACTCCGCTGCCGGCGACGCTCACGCAGGCGGAAATCACCGATCCGGGCGGGACAACGCGATCGCTGGCGGTGGAAGGCAGCGTACTGCCGGCGCTGGCGGAGCCCGGCTATTACCGTCTCGGCGTCGGCAGTCGTGAACTGACGCTGGCGGTGGCGCCGCACGCCTGCCGCGCCTTTGCTGATTTCTCGCCGCGACGCATGTGGGGGACCGCGATCCAGATCCCGGCGCTGCGCGGACGCGAGGCGCGCGCGTTCGGCGATCTCGGGCACCTGCGAAACGCGGTGCGGACGCTGGGCGCGCGCGGCGCCGATGCCGCCCTGATCAGCCCGGTTCACGCGCCGTTTCCAGGGTATGGAACCGATTTCAGCCCCTATTCGCCGTCGAGCCGCCTGTTCCTCAACGGGGCGCTCGGCGATCCCGCTCTCGTCGGCCTGCCGTCGCTGCCGGCACGTGATAGCGGGCCGCTGATCGACTGGGAGGCGGCGCTGCCTGAGCGGTTCGCCGATCTGCGCGCCGTTTTCACAAACCTCGACACGGCAACCCGCGCCCGGATCGCCGAAGCGAGTCGCGCGGACGGGGAGGCGCTGCGCCGCCACGCCGTGTTTGACGCGCTCGACATGCGGTTCCGGGACACGGGAGCCAAAGGCTGGCGGGATTGGCCGGCAGCTTTCCACGACCCCGATGGCGACGCTGTGCGCCGCTTCGCCGAAGACCAAGGCAACGAGGTCGCGTTCCACCAGTTCCTGCAGTGGCTGGCGCGCGAGAGCCTTGGCGCCGTCCAGGGGGCGGCCAGGGAGGCGGGCATGGCGGTCGGCCTCCTGGCCGATCTCGCCGTCGGCGTCCACACCGGCGGTTCCGACAGTTGGGGCCAGCGCGAGCGCATGCTCGACGGACTGACCATCGGTGCCCCGCCCGATCCGCTCGGACCGCTTGGGCAGAACTGGAACCTGACCGGCTTCTCGCCGCGCGGACTGGCGACGAGCGGCTATGCGCCGTTCATCGCCATGTTGCGGGCCGCGCTCGGCTGGTCGGGGGGCTTGAGGATCGACCACGCATTCGGCCTGTCCCGCCTGTGGGTGATCCCTGCCGGGGGCGGGTCGGGCGATGGCGCCTATCTCGCCTATCCCTTCGACGACCTGCTGCGCCTGACCGCGCTGGAATCGCATCTGGCCGATGCCTTGATCGTCGCGGAAGACCTCGGCACCGCGCCTTACGGTTTCACCGACGCGATTGCCGAAAAACAGATGCCCGGAATGCGGGTCATGTGGTTCGAGCGCGCCGCCGATCGCGGCTTCATCGGCCCGCAGGATTATCCTGCCCTCAGCGTCGCCATGACGAGCACCCATGACACCGCCACGGTAGCCGGATGGTGGAGCGGACGCGATCTCGCATGGGCTGACAAGCTCGGGCGGCTGCCCGCCGGTTCCAGCCTGGCGGAAGAGGAAGAGCGCCGCGCCTGGGACCGGGGATTGCTGTGGGCGACGTTCGGCGAAAGCGGGCCCCGTCCTGCGCCCGACGATCCGGCCCCGGCGGTCGAAGCGGCGCTCGGGCATATCGGCCGGGCCGCGTCGCGTCTTGCCATCGCGCCGCTGGAGGATCTGCTGGCGCTTGAGGAACAGCCGAACCTGCCGGGAACGATCCGCGAGCACCCCAACTGGCGCCGCCGCCTCGACGCGCCGCTCGAGGACCTGCTCGACAAACCGGCGACGGCGCGCCGGATCGCCGCGCTGGACTCGGCGCGCCGGCGGGAATGAAAGCCCCGCTTCGCCCTCGATCCGGTGCGCGGGCGATCCGGTTCAGACAGGTCGGCGCGGCGTGCTGCGTTGGCGCCGGCCAGCCAGGGCAACAGGTCGGCCTCGACCGAGCCAGTCGGCGATCCGGTCATAGACCGCGCGCCGGTCCAGCAGGTCGAAATGCCCCATGCCGGTCCCGATCCAGGTATTGGCCGGCGGAAACGCAAGATCGCGGCGCGGATCGGCATGACGGCCGAGCGCGCTGTCGATTGGGACCAGCCCGTCGCCAATGAGGCGTGCTTTGAGGCTACCAGCCCGGTCGGCGGTGGTCGCGGCGACGGCGAAGCAATCGACGCCCGTCGGCAGCCGCACCGGGGCGCGATCCGCGCCGGCGCGCTGGTCCTCTTCGCGCAGATGGCCATGGCGCAGATCGGCGATGCCGGCGCTGCGGGCGCGGCCAAGCCGGACAAAGGGCGCCAGAAGCGGAAGACCGCCGACGACGCCGTCGATCCAGTGACCTATGCGCTCGAGCGGTGCGCCAAGGTGCGGGGAGCCGAGAAAGACGAGCGTATCCAGACGCTTCACCCAAGCTTGCCCGGCCGCGTCACCGTAGTAGCAGGCGCTGCGCGCGACCAGGCCGCCCATCGAATGACCGACGATGGCCAGGCGCTCGATGGGGAGCGGCCATGTTGCGACCAACTCCTCCAGCACCGTTGCGAGGGCTCGGCCATTGGTAGAGATATGCTCGCCGCTGTTGTAGGAGAGGTAAAGCGGCGACCAGCCCTGATCGCGGGCGAGTTGGTCGCCATGGTCGTGGCCGCGCCGTGTCCAGCTGCGATCGTTCATGCACAGTCCATGCACCAAAACGAGCAGTCGGCCTGTCGGAGCGTTGTCGGTTCGGCGCAAGGTCATCGGCAGCGCCAGGGGATTGGCGGTGGCGACAAGATGATCGCCCAGGACGCCATTGACGACGGCGCGCGCTTTCTCCGCGCCCTCGCCAAGGCGAGCCGGCCGGCCCGCTAGGCGAAGGGCCATGTCGGCGAGTCCGCCCACGACGCGCATGCCGCTTCGCACGCCGCGATAGACCGCCGTTGTGGCGCCGCCGGTGACGAACTTCGCTACGGGCGAGAACGGTCCCATCGCGTCGAGAATGGTGGCGTGCATTTGCTCGACCACGCCGGCAGCGCCCACGGAACCATCCACCATAAGGGCGGTCCAGCCGCGCCATTGGGCGTTCGCCGCTTCGGCTTTTGTCTTCGCCATTGCATATTCTCTTCGCCGGAGAATCCGGGATCATTTCAGTTTACGCCGCCATTGCGGTGCGAGGAAGGCGGCGGACGCGGACGACGCCACGGATTTGAAGGACGGCCTCAAGCCGCGCCCATGATGCGGCGGACGGCCGGAACCAGCTTGGTGAGATCCGCGACCATGACCGCGCCGAGGCCGGCGGCGATCGCACAGGACAGTTCGAGGGGCTGCACCGCCGCAAAACCGAACAGTTCGCGCAGATGCGGTTCCATGATGCAGGCCGACGTCACGCCGGCGGTGATGAGGGTCAGCGCCCAGAACACGGCGTGGCCGCGCGACAGCACGTCAACGATCAACAGGCGACGCGTGTCGTTGAGACGCACGAGTCCGACATTGCCTGCGGTCAGCGCCACGAAGGCGAAGGTCCGCGCTGCCTCGACCGGATAGCCCCACTGCATCGGCAGCCAGTAGGCGGCAAGCGCTGCCGCCAGCAGGGCGGCACCCTGCAGAAGGCCGAGGACGATCTGCGGCAGGCCGGCAATCGGCTCGGCGAGCGGGCGCGGCGGCCGGTCCATGATGTCCTTTTCCTCCGGCGTCGTCTCGAAGGCGATGGAACTCATCGGGTCGATGACCATTTCGGTCAGCACGACATGGGCCGGGAAGAGCAGGGGCGGAAGGCCGAACAGCAGCGGGATCAGCGCCAGGCCGGCGATCGGTACGTGGATGGCGGCGATATAGATCATCGCCTTGCGCAGATTGTCGAAGATGCGCCGGCCCATGCGCACGGCGGCAACGAGGCGACCGAAATCCTCGTCGAGAAGGACGATGCCGGAGGCCTCGCGGGCGACATCAGTGCCACCGTGGCCGATGGCGATGCCGATGTGGGCGGCTTTCAACGCCGGCGCGTCATTGACGCCGTCCCCGGTCATGGCGACGACGCGGCCGCGCGCCTTGAGCGCCTGGACGAGGCGCAGCTTCTGCTCGGGCATCATGCGGGCGAAGACATCGGCGGCCATGGCGCGCTCGGCATAGGCCTCGTCGTCGAGCGCGGCGAGCTCACGCCCGGTTGCCACGCCGTCGATGGTGGTGATGCCGGCCTCGGAGGCGATGGCGCGGGCGGTTTCCGGGTAATCGCCGGTGATCATCTTGACGCTCATGCCGGCGCGGCGCGCCTCGGCGACGGCCGCGGGCACTGTAGTCCGCACAGGGTCCTCAAAGCCGATGAGACCAGCGAAGTGGAATTTCAGGTCGTGGACGTTGTCCGGCAACGCCTTGCGCGCGGTGGTGCCGACGCCAACGGCGAGAACGCGCATGCCCCTGCGGGCGAGGGCATGCACGCGCTCGTCGATCCTTTTCGCCGCGGCCGGCTTCACGTGACACAACGAGATCACTGCTTCCGGCGCGCCCTTGGTGGCGACGGCGAGTTTGCCGTCACTGCGGCGCCAGGCATAGGAGGTGGCAAGCAGGTCCGGGGTAAGGGCATATTCACGCTCCAGCGGCCACTCGGCGTGCAGGTCGATGCCGTCGTCGGGCAGGTGAGCGAGGTCGGAGACCGCGCGATCCATCGGGTCCTGGGATACGTGACGGGTGGCGAGCCAGGCGGCTTCCGCCAATTGGCGAAAATCGTGAGGCAGATGGGTCGTCTCGGGCGAGACATCAAGCCGGTCGGAAAGTGTATCGAGCGCCCGCACTCGCATACGGTTCTCGGTGATGGTGCCGGTCTTGTCGACGCACAGCACATCGGCCGCGCCGAGCATCTCGACGACCGCAGGCCGGCGCGCCAGCACTTTCACCTGCGCCAGGCGCCAGGCGCCGAGCGCGAGGAACACCGAGAGCACGACCGGGAACTCCTCCGGCAGCATGGCCATCGCCAGCGCGATGGCCGACAGGGCGCCCTTCATCCAGTCGCCGAGGACCAGCCCGATCCACAGCATCAGCGCGACGCTGACCAAAAGGCCGACCGCGCCGAAAATGCGCACGATGCGCCCGACGGAAAGTTCCAGCCTGGTCTTTTCGGAGACGATGGAACTGAGCGATGCGCCGATGGCGCCGGCGCGCGTCCGGTGCCCCGTGGCTGTGACGGCGGCACGGCCGTGGCCGCGCAGCGCCAGCGTACCCGACCAGACAAAGGGCTTGTCGTCGCCGCCCGGCTCGGCCTCCGCTTCCGCGCCCTTGGCCGGGCGCTTGCGGACCGGCACGCTTTCGCCGGTGAGCAGCGACTCGTCGACGACGAGCTGCGACGAACGGTAGAGGACCGCGTCGGCCGGGATGCGCTCGCCTTCCTCGACCAGGATCACGTCCCCGGGCACGATGGTGCTTGCCGGTACGGTTATCGTTTCGCCGTCGCGGACGACGCGGGCATCGGGCGCGGCCAATGCCCTGAGGGCTTCGAGCGCGTTTTCGGACCGCCGGCGCTGATAGACCACCAGGGCGATGGTGACGAAGGCGAAGAAGGCCAGCATGAGGCCTTCGCCCAGATCGCCGAGCACCAGATAGAGCGAGGCCGCCACGACGAGCAGCAGCAGCATCGGCTCGGTGAGGATTTCCTTCAGCAGCGTGAGAAAGCCGTGCTCGCCATCTTCGGGCAGGCTGTTGGGGCCGAATTCGCGGAGCCTCTCGGCGGCTTGCGCCGAGGTGAGGCCGACCGGCGGTGGCGTCTCGTGTCGAAGGGCGCTCATGGGCTGTTTCTAACCGAATCCGGAGCGATTCCGGATGACGGCGATCAAATTGCGTACCGAATTCTGGATTTCCGCCGCTTCAGCGGTCGCGGGCTCGCGCGAGCGTTACCCGTCGATCGGTACAAGAGCGGCCCGGCCAGCGGTCGGATACGCTGGTTCGTCAGCTTCTCAGGCGGAGATTTTCGGGGTCCCACAAGGCGGCGTCGTCGTGGACGACGGCGCGGCGCTTTTCGCCGAAGATCTCGACCTCGAATTCAGTGCCGGGACGGGCGAGATGCGCCTTGACCATCGCCAGCGCGATCGACTTGTCGACGCGATGGCCCCAGCCGCCCGACGTGGTTTCGCCGACGATGCGGTTGCCCTTCCACACGGTGGACATGTAGGGCGCGTCGCATGTTTCCGCGTCGACGACGAGGGTGACGAAGCGCTTGGCCCATTTTCCGTGAATCGCCTGCCATAGCGCCTTGCGGCCGACGAAATCGCCCTTCTCCCAGTTGATGAAGCGCTCCAGCCCGAGTTCGAGCACCGAATAATCGGTGGAAAGGTCCTGCTTCCAGGCCTTGTAGCCCTTTTCCAGGCGCAGCGCGTCGAGCGCGAACATGCCGAAGGGTTTTAGTCCGTGGCGTTCTCCGGCGGGCCAGACGGCATCGAAGACGGCGGCGGTGTCCTCGACCTTCGTGTGGATTTCCCAGCCGAGTTCGCCGGCAAACGAGACGCGCACGAGCTTGGCCCAGCGGCCGGCGATCTCGGTTTCCTGGTGGGTGAGCCACGGCATCGAAAGATCGGCGGCGCAGACGTCGGCGAGGATGGCGCGCGAGGCGGGGCCGGTGAGGATCTGCGTCGAATATTCCGCGGTGCGGTCGATCAGCGTCAGCGAACCGTCGGCGGGAAGGGCGGTGCGGAGCCATTCCCAGTCGTGCAACTGGGCGGTCGCCGCGGTGATCAGCGTCATCAGCGTTTCGGTATGGCGCACGATCGTCATTTCGGTGGCGAGGCGGCCGCGGCGATCGGCGAAATAGGCAAGGCCGATGCGACCGGGCTTCGGCACATTGCCGGTGATCAGGTCCGACAGCCATTTGGCCGCGCCGGGGCCATCGAGATTGAAGCGCGAGAAGCCGGGCAGGTCGAGGATGCCGGCGGCGTCGCGCACGGCCAGGCATTCCTCGCGAATGCGTTTGTGCCACGGGCCGTCGCGGTCGAAGGTCATGGTCGAGGATTCGGACACGTCGTCGCCGGCGCAGGCGTACCAGAGTGCTCGCTCCCAGCCGTTGTAGGCGCCGAAGACGCCGCCAAGCGCCTTGGTGCGGTCGTGGATGGCGGAGAGCTTGCGGTCGCGGCCCGCCGGCCAGGCGTGGCGGGGGAAGTGGATGGCGTATTCGTGACCGTAGACCTCCTTTGCCTTGGAGACGGCGTAGTCGGGCGCGGATGCGAACGGGGTGAAGCGGCGTGGGTCGCAGGACCACATGTCCCATTCGGTCTCGCCGTGGATCACCCATTCGGCCAGCACCTTGCCGGCGCCGCCGGCCTGGGCGATGCCGAAGGTGAAGAGGCAGGCCTCGAAGGCGTTCGGCACGCCCGGCATCGGGCCGATCAGCGGGTTGCCGTCGGGCGCGTAGGGGATCGGTCCATTGATGACCTTCGACAGGCCGGCGGTGGCGAGGATCGGCACCCGCGCCATCGCGTCTTCCATGTAGGGGGTCAGGCGGTCGAGATCGTCGGGATAGAGCTGGAAAGAGAAATCCTCCGGCATCGGATCGTCGGCGGTAACCCAGTGGGCGCGGCAATCGCGCTCGTAGGGACCGAGATTCATGCCATTCTTCTCCTGACGCAGGTAATAGGAGGTATCGACATCGCGCAGAAGCGGCAGCTTGCGGCCTTCCGCTTCCGACCAGGCTTTCAGCTCGGGGATTTCGTCGAACAGGATGTATTGGTGGCTCATGGCGACGAGCGGAATGTCGCGGCCGAACATCGCGCCGACTTCCTTGGCGCGATAGCCGGCGGCGTTGACCACCTTGAGACAGCGGATATCGCCCTTCGGCGTGGAGACGACCCATTCGTCGCCGGCGCGGCGCACCGCCGTGACCGGGCAGAAGCGCACGATCTTCGCGCCGAGGTCGCGGGCCCCCTTGGCGAGCGCCTGGGTCAGTTGTGCCGGGTCGATATCGCCGTCATTCGGGTCGTAGAGCGCGCCTTCCAGGTCATGCGTCTCGATGAAAGGGTAGCGCGCCTTGATCTCGGAGGGGGCGATGACGTCGATCGCCATGCCCTGGTAGCGGCCCATGCCGCGGGCGCGCTCGAACTCGCGCATGCGCTCGCGCCCGTGGGCGAGGCGGATCGAGCCGGTGACGTGATAGTTCATCGGGTAGTCGACGGCCTTGCCGAGACCGCGGTAGAGCTCGGCCGAATATCGCTGCATGTTCATCAGCGACCACGAGGTGGAAAAGGTCGGCACATTGCCGGCGGCGTGCCATGTCGAGCCGGAGGTCAGCTCGTTCTTTTCCAGCAGGACGCAATCGGTCCAGCCTTCCCTGGCCAGGTGATAGAGCGACGAGACGCCAACGGCGCCGCCGCCGATGACGACGACACGGGCGTGCGACGGCAATTCGGACATGATCCCCTCCCGGTTCGCCGTCATTTGAGGAAAAAACCGGGGCGCGCGCCAACTGGAAAACGACGCGGAAGAGCGGCGGAGCGGTTACCCGCTCCGCCGATCCGCAACGGCTAGGCGTGCAGGCGGCGCAGCGCGAAGCCGTAAGGCACCATAAAGATCAGGAAGGTCGCCGCCTGCAGCAACGAAGCCGCGCTTTGAGGCGGCGAGATGGCGGCGAAGAACATGTCGGCGCCCTCGCGGAACAGCGCGACGACGAAGACGGCGATATAGAGGCCGCGCGAGGGGCGTAGCAGGGCGTAGAGCCCGAGTGCGATCATTGCGATGTTGCGCCCGCCGAGTTCCCACAGCGCCTTCACGTTCGCAGGCTCGTAAGTCGCCACTTCGCCGAACAGCAGCGCTGGAGAGAAAAAACATGCCCAAGCCTTGAAGCCGAGAATGGCGAGAGTGACGCCGTTCAGGGCGATCATCCACCAGCTCACGGCGGAGCGGTCTTTCAGATCGGTCATGCGGCGGTTTCCCCCGGTTGATTGCGGACGTGGCGCAGGAGGACAAGCAGGCACACCACCTCGATCGCCACAAAGGCGGCGAGCACACCGGGCACGAAGGCGTCGATGCCGGGCGTCGTCGACGAAATGGCGAGGTCGGTGGCGTCGGCGACGAGCCTGACGGCGAACATCAAGGCGAGCAGGCGCAAATCGCGCAGCGCCAGGGCGATGAAAAAGCCCGCGCCGATGGCGAGAAGCCGCGCGCCGAGATTGGCGACGGCCCACGATGCCATCGGGTCGGCCGGCGTCCACGAAATGAAAGCGACATTCCGGTTGGCGATGAAGTCCCAGGCCGATTGCAGGTACATCAACGCCAGCAGTCCCGCGACGATTTGAACCAAGAGGAGCGACTTTCCCTGTTTCATGACGAACGCTCCGAGATCATCCGCGCAATTGCGCGACGGCGGTCATCCAGTCCTCGACATGGTGGACTTCGGCGAGCTTGCCGTCGCGAACCGTATGAAGGTCGATGGTTGTGATGCGGAACGATCGTCCGTTCGGCGGAACGCCCATGAAATCCCGCACCGGCGTACCCGTCGCTTCGCAACGCACGACGATCCTGTCGTCCGCGGCGATGATTTCCCGGATGGTGAAAGCGAGGTCGGGGATGGCCGCGCCGAAACCTTTCACCTTGGCGATGAAATGGCCGCGGTCGGAAACGGAGCCGGCGCTGCCATGGCTCTTCCAATCGGCCGCGAGGCACGATTCGAGCAGGCTGGCGACGTCCTTCTTCCCGGGTTTGTTGAGGGCATCGTAGAGCGGGGCGACCAGCGCCTCGGCGACAGTGGGAGTCATGGTTTACCTCAAATAGTTGCGTGCGCACGCAACTATTTGACAGAATCGACGGCGAAGTCAATATCGGCGCATGACGACGTTACTGAACAAGCTGGATATCGCCGCGTGGGCGGGCTTCGTGGTCACGCAGGGCAAGGTTTTCCGCGCGATCGAGGACGACCTCAGGCAGAAGGCCGGCATCACCCACGCGGAGTACGAGGTGCTGCTGCGGCTGTATTCTTCGAAGGACAATCGGGAGCGCATCCAGACCCTTGCCGCGCAGAGCCTGCTCTCGCGCAGCGGTACCAGCCGGGCCGTCGACCGGCTGGTGCGCGCCGGTCATGTCCTGCGGATCGGCGCGGAAGAAGACGGGCGCGGGGCCTATGCCGTGCTGACTGACGCTGGAAGGGCGCACTACGAACAGGCGCGGGCGGATCATCTGAAGCTGGTGAAGACGCTGTTCATCGATCGGTTCAGTGTCGACGAAAGGCGCCTCCTTGCCGGATTCTGGGAACGTTTCCGCGACATCGATCTCGAATCGGGCCGCCGCTGACGGTCGCTGCCGCCGCTGGCTTTGCGCATTCACGCGCGGATCACGCGCCAGCATTAGCGCTTGCGGGCAGAGGCGCCGCGTGCCAAATCCATTGGTCTGGCGATGATTGCAGGGACGGAATGCTGGACGACACCAACCGGCCGGGATCGGCGAAATATCGTGCCGTCGTCGAAGAGGCGATCGGCTCGCGCAAATCCGTGCGTGCCTTCCTGCCCGATTCGGTGGACGAGGATACGGTCAAGCGCATCCTCGAGGTTGCAGCGCGTGCCCCTTCCGGCACCAACATGCAGCCTTGGCGTGTCTATGTCCTGACCGGGCAGACCAAGCAGGCGGTGACCGATGCCATCCTCACTTCGGGCATCCGGCCGGAAAAAGCCGAATGGGACGAGTATAAATATTATCCCGACGTGTTTTTCGAGCCGTACCTGACCCGCCGGCGTACCGTCGGATGGGCGCTCTACAACACCATCGGCATCGCGCGGCGCGAGGTGGAAAAGATGCGCGCCCAGCACGACCGCAACTTCTCCTTCTTCGACGCCCCGGTCGGCATGCTGGTGTGCATCGACCGCCGGCTTCAGGTTGGCTCTTGGCTCGACCTCGGCATGTTCATCGAGAATGTGCTGATCGCGGCGCGCGGCCACGGGCTTTCGACCTGTGCGCAGGCCGCCTTCGCGCCATACCACCGCCAGATCCGCCCGATCCTCGGCATGGCGGAGGAGGAGGTGCTCGTCTGCGGCATCGCGCTCGGCTACGAGGACGAGACGAAGCCGGAAAACAGCCTGAAGACCGAGCGTGCGCCGCTTGAGGACTGGGTGACGTTCAAGAAGTAGCGCGCCCCGGGCCTGTTTTCTCAGTATCCCTTTGCCAGTCCCGCCTCGCGGCGGCTGTCGTTGGCGCCTTCGAGCAGGCCCGTGGCAGGATTGCGCAGGATCGCCTCGTTGGCACCCCAGGGCGAGCGCTCCTTGATCTCGTGGCCCATCGCGGCAAGCGCGGACCGCGTCGTTTCGGTCAGGTAAGCGGGCTCCACCGAAATAGCGTCGGGCAGCCACTGGTGATGGACGCGCGGCGCATCGACAGCCTGCTGCATGTTCATGCGGAAATCGACGACGTTAACGATGGTTTCAAGGACTGTGGAGATGATGGTCGAGCCGCCCGGACTGCCGGTGACCATGAAGGGCTTGCCGTCCTTCAGCACCACCGTCGGCGTCATCGAACTCAGCGGGCGCTTGCCCGGCTGAACGGCGTTGGTTTCGCCCTGCACGAGGCCGAAGGCGTTGGGCACGCCGGGCTTGGCGGTGAAATCGTCCATCTCGTTGTTGAGGAAGAAGCCAGTGTCGCCGGCAATCCTGCCGGTGCCGAAGAAGAAGTTGACCGTGTAGGTGACGGCGACTGCGTTGCCGGCCTCGTCGACGATGGAATAGTGGGTCGTGTGTTCGCCCTCGTCGGCGCCGAGGCTGCCCTGCACCTGCGATGACGGCGTGGCCTTGTCGAGTGCGATCGTGGCCCGGAGCCTGGTCGCGTGATCCGCGGAGAGCAACTGGGCAAGCGGATTTTTGACGAAAGCCGGATCGCCGAGATAGGTGTTGCGGTCGGCGAAGGCGCGGCGGGACGCCTCGACCAGGACATGCGTCGTCCTCGTCGAGGCGTAGCCCCAATTGGCGAGGGGATAGGGCTCGACGACCTGCAGGATCTCGCAGAGCGTGGTTCCGCCGGAACTCGGCGGCGGCGCCGAGACGATTTCATAGCCGCGGTAGGCGCAGCGCACCGGCTCGGCCCAAACGACATTGTAGCCGGTGAAATCGTCCGGCGTGAAAAGACCGCCTCCGGACTTGCTCGCCGCCACGATCGCCTCGGCGATCGCTCCCTTGTAGAAGGCATCGGTGCCATCGCGGGCGATGAGGTCCAGCGTTTTGGCCAGTTGCGGCTGCACGAGGCGGTCGCCGGCGGCGAGCGGCTGGCCGTCCGGGCGGAGGAAGATGGCGGCGACGTTCGGTTCGCGGGCGAAATCTTCGGTGCGAAGCGCAAGGATCTTCGCGTCGGCGTCGGTCAGTGTGAAGCCATCGCGGGCCAGGGCGATTGACGGAGCGATCAGGTCGGCGCGGCTCATCGAGCCGAATTTCGTCCGCGCTTCCTCCAGCCCCATCACCGTGCCGGGTACACCGGTCGCCAGCCGGGATTCGCGGCTGAGTTTGGGATCGGCGTTGCCCTCGGCGTCGAGGAACATGGTCGGCGTCGCCGCCAACGGGGCCTTCTCGCGGAAATCGAGGAACAGGTCGCGGCCATCGGCAAGATGAACCGTCATGAACCCGCCGCCGCCGAGATTGCCGCAGCAGGGATGAACGACCGCCAGCGCATAGCCGACGGCGACGGCGGCATCGACAGCGTTGCCGCCCCGCCTGAGGATGTCGAGGCCGACATCGGTGGCCAGATGCTGGGCGGTGACGACCATCACGTTCTCGGCTGTCACCGGCAGGGCCGCGGCGAGCCGCTCCCGTGTCGTGCCATCGATGCCGAGGTCGGGAAGCGCTGCGTCCACGCCACCCTGGCTGTCGGCCCAGGCGGCGGAGCCGGTCAGGGCGAGGGCAGCGAGGAGTGTTGCAAAACGGCGCATCGGCGGACCTTTCCGGCGGCGGAGTGGGCGCAGTATCGGGATGT
>WBZS01000586.1_pt1 | contig 42374 bp, 35 predicted proteins | sample 5204201 | NCBI WGS metagenome assembly WBZS01 (sample SAMN12344357, study PRJNA552823) | activated sludge metagenome | biome: Activated sludge suspended growth; feature: Nitrification reactor; material: Wastewater; isolation source: activated sludge from nitrification reactor of wastewater...
GACGACGGCGGCCTGCGAGACCTGCCACAAGAGCACGGTGTCGTTCGCCGGCGCCACGTTCAGCCACACCGGCATCACGTCGGGCTGCGCCAGCTGCCACAACGGCACCACCGCCAAGGGCAAGCCTGCGACGCATGTCGCGACGACGGCGGCCTGCGAGACCTGCCACAAGAGCACCGTCAGCTTCGCCGGCGCCACGTTCAGCCACACCGGCATCGCGTCGGGCTGCGCCAGCTGCCACAACGGCACCACCGCCAAGGGCAAGCCGGCGACGCACGTCGCGACGACGGCGGCCTGCGAGAGCTGCCACAAGAGCACGGTGTCGTTCGCCGGCGCCACGTTCAGCCACACGGGCATCGCGTCGGGCTGCGCCAGCTGCCACAACGGCACCACCGCCAAGGGCAAGCCTGCGACGCACGTCGCGACGACGGCGGCCTGCGAGACCTGCCACAAGAGCACCGTCAGCTTCGCTGGCGCCACGTTCAGCCACACGGGCATCACGTCGGGCTGCGCCAGCTGCCACAACGGCACCACCGCCAAGGGCAAGCCTGCGACGCACGTCGCGACGACGGCGGCCTGCGAGACCTGCCACAAGTCGACCGTCAGCTTCGCCGGCGCCACGTTCAGCCACACGGGCATCACGTCGGGTTGCGCCAGTTGCCACAACGGCACCACCGCCAAGGGCAAGCCTGCCACCCACCTGCCGAGCACCCAGCCGTGCGAGACCTGCCACAAGGGCACGCTCACCTTCAGCGGCGCCACGATGAATCACACCGGCATCGTCAGCGGTTGCGCCGGTTGCCACAACGGCACCTTCGCGCCCGGCAAGCCGCGCGGCCATCCGACCACGGCCGCACCGTGCGAGACCTGCCACAAGAGCACGAGGAGCTGGGACAAGTAATGATGCGCGCGACCAGCACTGTGCCCGACGTCACGCTGCCGAACCCACTCCGCCGTTTCGCCGCCTGGCACACCCGCGCGCGGCAGCTGCGTCACGGCGCGATGGCCGCCGCGCTGCTGGCGCTGTCGGCCGCGGGGCCCGCTCGCGCCGAACCCGTCGTCGACCAGGCGCTGTCCCAGCTGCAGGTCGTAGAGATCGATGGCTGCAGCCTGCTCCGAATCGACTTCAACCTGCGCATCCGCTATGCTGGCCATTTCCCGACCACGACCGGCCGGGAGCTGCGCGTCACCGTGCAGCCGGTGGACAGCGCCGAAGCCCAGCTGCTGCGCGCATTGCGGCGCGAGGCATTGCGGGCACCGGCTGGCCCCGCCCGCATCAAGAGCATCGACCTGGAGAGCGACCAGCCCGGCGGACCGGTTCTGCGCATCCAGTTCGACCGCGACATGCGCTTCGACGCGGCGCAGGGCGCCGACTTCCAGAGCATCGTCGTCGCCGTCGCGCCGACCGGCGGCCGCCTGTGCGCGCCGCGCCTGCCCGCCGGTCCCGGCGGACGCTGGGATACCTCGGTGACGATCAATGGCGATTTCGCCGTCGCGCCCGCGCCGAAGGCATCCGGCGGCCCGTCGGCAGGGGGCGCGCACGGTCGCGGCACCGGGACGGCATCGAAGAAGGATATCGCAGCGGCGGACGGGCACATGCAGGCCGGCCGCGCGGCGCTGCGGAGCCACGACTACGCGGCTGCGGCCGGGCATTTCCGCAAGGTGCTGGCGTTGCCGGAAACGCCGGTCAGCGCCGACGCGCAGGAGATGCTGGCGCTCAGCTACCAGAAGTCCGGCCGCCTGGCGGAGGCGAGGGCCGAGCTCGAGGACTACCTCGTTCGCTATCCGACCGCCGAGGCCAGCGAGCGTGCCCGCCAGCGGCTCGACGCCATCCTCACGCGCGACGCGGCGGCCGGCGAGCGACTGGCCAAGCCGCGCTCGGCCGAGCGCAGCGGCGAGACGACGTGGACCGTCTCGGGCAGCGCCTCGCAGTTCTACATCCGCGACGACAGCTTCCGCACGCTACGCGATCCCTCGCTGCCGCCCAACCCGAACGAGGATGCGGACGCGCATCGCGTGCACGTCAATACGATGCTGACCGGCCTCGACCTGACGGCGACGATGAGCAATGCCGACATGAAGGCGAAGTTCCGCTTCTCCGGCACCGAGGAGGTCCGCTTCGCCCAGGAGCGCGAGCTGACCGGCGTCGCCGCGCTGTTCCTCGATCTGACGCTGCGTGACTACGGCCTGGAGACGCGCGTCGGCCGCCAGACGCGCAACACCGGTGGCGTGCAGGGCCGCTTCGACGGTGCGCTGGCGAGCTGGCAGGCGACACCCTGGCTGCGTCTCAACGCCGTCGGCGGCTCGCCCGTCGTCAGCCGCTTCGACGAGCCCTTCAAGGACGACCGCTGGCTGTATGGCGTCAGCGCCGACTTCGGCCCCTTTCTCGGCGGCTTCGATGCCAGCCTGTTCGTCATCGAGCAGCGCGACCGCTGGCTGCTCGACCGGCAGGCGGTGGGCACCGAGCTGCGCTACATCGACAGCACCAAGTCGGCGTTCCTGACCATCGACTACGATCTCCACTTCAAGGAGCTGAACGCGGCGATCTTCTCCACCTCGTGGACGCTGGCCGACAAGACCAACCTTCACGCCGGTCTCGACTATCGCAAGGCGCCCTACCTGTCGGCCTGGACGGCGCTGCAGAACCAGCCGTTCCAGTCGCTCTATGGCATGCTGCAGGCCAACACCAAGGCCGAGATCGACCAACTCGCCATCGACCGCACGCCGACCTACCGCGCCGCCAATGCCGGCCTCAGCGTGCCCATCACCACCAACCTGCAGGCGACGCTGGATATCACGGCGGCGAGCATCACCGGCACGCCCGCCTCCGGTGGCGTACCCGAGATGCCGGGCACGGGCTGGGAGCTTTACACCTCGGCCCAGCTGATCGCGCAGAACCTCGTCAGCGAGGGCGACCTCTACATCGCCGGCGTGCGCATCGCCAATCGCGCCGATTCCGATCTCTACGTCCTCGACCTCAGCGCCCGCTATCCGCTGACCAGGGATCTGCGCATCAATCCGCGTCTGCAGCTCGGCTACCGCGTCGGCGACGCCATCGCTCTCACCGAGTACACGGTGATGCCCTCGGTGCTGTTCAACTACTACTGGACGCCGGAGCTGAGCTTCGAGCTGGAAACCGGCGTGCGTTGGACCGAAACACACCAGGGAACGGCGACCGAGACCAGCACGGACGTGTTCGTGACGGCCGGCGTGCGCTACGACTTCTACGCCGAGGGACGCACGCCATGCGTGTCGTTTCAGCCCTGCCCGCAAAGGCGGTGAGGTCCGGACGAAGGCGGCGCCCCCGGCTCGCGCGCATCGTGCTGAGCATTGGGCGGAGCATCAATTCAGGCATCGTCCCAAAATCGAACGCCGGCAAAGACTTGGCTCACCATGCCGCAAGGTTGCCGCATTGCGGCAGGAACCTCGTTACCAAGGCCGCGTTTAATCGGCGGCAGAGTAAACAACGGGGTAAATCGATCATGACACTTGCTCGCATCTCCAGCGCGTCGTCGCTGCTCGCTCTCGCCGCCGCCGGCGCCATCGCCGCCTGTGCCGCGCCGGCTGCTGCCGCCGATCTGGGCGGGCCGTCCTACCGTCCGTCGGTCAAGGACGAGTACAGCTACGCGCCGCAGCCGATGCCGTTCTGGCGCGGCTTCTACTTCGGCGGCAACGTCGGTTACGGCTGGGACGGCGGCAACAACCAGACGCTCGCCACCTCCGACGGCGCCTTCTCGGCCGGCATCGAGAATGCCGGCGCCTTTGGCGGCGCCCAGTTCGGCTACAACGCGCAGTTCGGCAACATCGTCGTCGGCGTCGAGGCGGACATCCAGGGCGGTGACGTCAACGGCTCGCGCAGCTTCGCGGCCGGGCTCGCCGCCGGCACCATCTCCACCGACATCGACTATTTCGGCACCATCCGCGGCCGTCTCGGGTATGCCACGGGCCCGTTCCTTATCTATGCCACCGGCGGCTTCGCCTGGGCCAATGTCGATACGCAGGCCGTCGGCGTGACCACCGCCGGCAACGCCTACAATCTCAGCGGCAGCTCGTTCGCCACCGGCTACGTGGTCGGTGCCGGCGTGGAGTATGCCATCTCGCGCAACTGGTCGGCCAAGATGGAGTACCAGTACCTGAACCTCGATGCCGGAACCTTCGGCGGCGTCGACAGCGGCGGCCAGGCCGTCTCGACCAAGGTCGAGCCCGACCTGCATACGGTTCGCATGGGCCTCAACTACCGCTTCTGATCTCGGGGCCCGTGACCGGACGAACATCGGAAGGGATGCGCCGAACAGCGCATCCCTTCATGCTTTTCAACGCGCTGGCCACGATGCGCTGCGCTGGCCTTTGCGATGCCATGTGGGCTCGGCTAATGTTCCTCGCCCGAGGCTCAGCGATGAGCCGAACGGCCTGAACCGGTGGCCGCGACCGCTGCATGGCTCAGGATGCGTGATGTGTCGGATGCGTAACGCGCGTGGAGACCGGGGTGGAGTTCGACGAGCGCAGCCCTGAGGACACGGGACGCCCCACCGCGCCGGTCGCACCGGCAGCGGCGCCTGTCGTGTCGGCGTTGCCGACCGCAGCCAAGGTGGCGAGCATTCTCCCGCGGCCGGTGGCGGCACCGGAACTCGGACCGATCCAGGCCCCACGCGAGCCGGAGCAAGCCAGGCGCCCCGAACCGGCCGCTCCCGTCAATGGCGGACCCGCCACCTCGCCCGCGATCGCGCCACCTCCGCCGACACCACACGCCGCGCCCGCGCCAGCCCCGACGGTCGTGCCACAACGATCCCCGCCACTCCCGCAGCTGACTGCACCGATGCCGCATTGGCCGCTGCCGCAACCGGTGCATGCCTCGGCACCGCGACCGAGTACACCGGGCCCTGCCTCCGCTGCCGCGCCTGCCATGTCGACAGCGCCGGCCGCGTCCATGGCGCAGCACGTCGCCCGCACGGGCCCCGCCGCGCGTGAGGCCGGACCTGCCGCGCCCGGCAACACACCGCGCACGTTCGCGGAGACCGATCCCTTCGCCTTTCCCGCCGGCCTGGAAGCCGGCATGATCCACTGGCCATCGGCGCCGCCCGTGCCGGACCTGCGCTGCTCGCCTCGGCCACCGGCCAACATCTCGGCACGCATCGTGCCCGTCAGTGCCGCCGCGCCGCCGCCGACCTCAGCTCCGCCCTCGCCACCGCTGCTGCAGCAGCGCGCGCTGGCCGCTGGCCCCGATCCCAGCGCGCCATCCGTTGCGTCGCCGCCGCCCGCGGCGCGCGCCCATATCCCCTATGTCGCACCGGGTCAGCCCGGCGCCAGCGCCGTGTCCACGCCGCCGTCGCCACCCGCGCAGGCCGGCGGCCCGGCGGCGCGGGACGTGCTGCGCCTCGCCGTGCCGGAGGTCCGCTCGCCCGCAACGACCGCTACCGCCCCGGTGCCGCCGCCGCCGCCGGGCGAGGCCAACCGGGATGCGGCATCCAACGCCGCGCGTCCTTCGCCCTGGCGTCGTGCCGCGCATCTGCTGCGCTCGGTTCTGCGCTGGCTGATGCTCGCTGTCGCGGCCTATTTCGTGCTGGCGCTGCTGGCCATCGGCGTGTTCCGCTTCATCGATCCGCCGGGCTCCATGCTGATGCTGCAGCGGGCCGCCTTCGGCGAAACCATCACGCACAGCTGGGTGCCACTCGACTCGATCTCGCCCAACCTGGCGCGCGCCGTCATCGTCTCCGAGGATGGTCGCTTCTGCCAGCACTGGGGCATCGACTTCGGCGAGCTGAAGGCGGCCATTGAACGCGCCAAGGACGGCATGCCGCGCGGCGCCAGCACCATCACCATGCAGTTGGCGAAGAACCTGCTGCTGGTGCCGGCCAAGAGCTACGTGCGCAAGGCAGCCGAGTTGCCGCTGACGCTGGCCATCGAGGCCACTTGGCCGAAGCGGCGCATCCTCGAGGTCTATCTCAACATCGCCGAATGGGGGCCGGGCATCTTCGGCGCGCAGGCCGCGGCGTGGCATCATTTCGGCAAGCCGGCACGGCGCCTGACCGACGCGGAAGCGGCCCTGCTGGCGGTGTCGCTGCCCAATCCGTTCGATCGCGATGCCAGCGATCCCGGGCCGGGCACAGAACGGCTGGCGCATCGCATCCAGGCGCGCATGCAGGCGGCGAGCCGCGCCACCTCCTGTCTGGGGCGTTGAGATGATTTCGAGAGCTTCGGCCGGCGAGCCGCGCTCGTGCCGCGCGCTTCGGCGGCCACCCTTTAGCCCGCGCTCTTACGCGCTCTTAAGAGCACCGCGTCGATACCAACCGCAGCTGCGCGTGCACGACATGGCTGCCCTGCGAATTTTGTACTATTTGGCAATTAGAGGTCACGGGAGCGTGAGCTAACGTTTCTGCGGCAAAACTTCCCACCTCAGCGCGGCAAACGCACGCACGCACGTTACGCGCATGCCCAAGGGAAGCGCCTGGAAACAGACCAAGGGATCTAGCGATGAAATCCTGGAAATTGCTGGCTACCGCGAGCACGCTCGCGGTGACGATGGCGCTCGCCCAGCCGGTGCTGGCCGACGTCACCGTCGACGATATCGTCAAGGACGCCGCCACGCCGGGCGACGTCGTCTCCAACGGCCTCGGCCCGCAGGGCCAGCGCTTCTCGACGCTGAAGGCCGTCAACACCGAGACCGTCGCCAACCTCGTTCCGGCCTGGGCGTTCTCGCTCGGCGGCGAGAAGCAGCGCGGCCAGGAGACCCAGCCGCTGGTCAAGGACGGCGTGATGTACATCACGGGTTCCTATAGCCGCATGTGGGCCGTCGACACCAAGACCGGCCGCAAGATCTGGGAATACAACCACCGCCTGCCCGAGGGCATCCTGCCCTGCTGCGACGTCGTCAACCGCGGCGCCGCCCTGTTCGGCGATCAGGTGATCTTCGGCACGCTCGATGCCAAGCTCGTCTCCCTCAACGCCAAGACCGGCAAGGTCACCTGGACCAAGGAGATCGAGGACTTCAAGGGCGGCTACTCCTACACCGCCGCTCCGCTGATCGTGCCCTCCAAGGCGCATGGGCCCCTGCTCGTCACCGGCGTGTCGGGTGGTGAGTTCGGCATCGTCGGCCGCGTCGAGGCCCGCAAGGTCTCGGATGGCGAGATGGTCTGGTCGCGCCCGACCATCGAAGGCCACATGGGCAAGCTGAACGGCAAGGATTCCACCATTACCGGCAAGACCAACGAGAGCTGGCCGGGCGACCTGTGGAAGACCGGCGGCGGCGCCACCTGGCTCGGCGGCACCTATGACCCCGAGACCAACCTGATCTTCATGGGCACCGGCAACCCGGCTCCCTGGAACAGCCACATGCGCCCGGGCGACAACAAGTGGTCGTGCGCCCGTATCGCTCTCGATCCGGAGACGGGCGACATCAAGTGGGGCTACCAGACGACGCCGAACGACGGCTGGGACTTCGACGGCGTGAACGAGGTCGTGTCGTTCAACAACGGCGACCAGAAGCTTGCCGCCACCGCCGACCGCAACGGCTTCTTCTACGTTCTCGACCGCACCAACGGTAAGTTCGTCTCGGCCGTTCCCTTCGTGAGCAAGATCACCTGGGCCAAGGAAATCGGCAAGGACGGCCGTCCGGTCTACGTGCCGGAGAACCGCCCCGGCGATCCGACCAAGGGCGCCGACGGCAAGAAGGGCACCAGCGTCTTCGCCGTGCCGAGCTTCCTCGGCGGCAAGAACTGGATGCCGATGGCCTACAGCCAGGACACCAAGCTGTTCTATGTCCCGTCGAACGAGTGGGGCATGGACATCCACAATGAGCCCGTCACCTACAAGCGCGGCGCGGCCTACCTCGGAGCCGGCTTCACCATCAAGCCGGTGTTCGACACGCACATCGGCTCGCTGAAGGCCATCGACCCGATGTCGGGCAAGACGGCCTGGGAGTACAAGAACAAGGCCCCGCTGTGGGGTGGCGTTCTGACGACCGCCGGCGGCCTGGTGTTCTTCGGCACGCCCGAGGGTGACCTGAAGGCGCTCGACGCCAAGAGCGGCAAGGAGCTGTGGGCCTTCAACACGGGTTCCGGCATCGTCGGCTCGCCCGTCACCTGGGAAGAGGGTGGCGAGCAGTACGTCTCGGTCGTGTCCGGTTGGGGTGGCGCCGTTCCGCTGTGGGGCGGCGAGGTTGCCAAGTCGGTGGCCGGCCTGAACCAGGGCGGCATGGTCTGGACCTTCAAGATCAAGAAGTAAGCGACAACCAACCTTCACGCACGAACTCGAAGGGCGAGCGGCCGATCCGCTCGCCCTTTTTTCATGTGGGATTCCCGCCGACGCAACGCAGCCCTGCAGCGCAGCCCCCAGTGACGCGCGCCCCCCAGACACGCGCGGGAGTCCCTCCCCATGTCTGGATGAGAGGCGCGAGCGCCAGGGCCGGCCAGGGATCGCGCAAGCGACATGGACCGCACAGGCGGACCGCTTCGCGAGCCTCAGCAGGTGCCCGCTGGGTCGAGCCACGTCGACGCTGGCCGCGTCGAAGCGAGCGGGTCGATCACCGAGCATCCTCCCAGCGCGCCATGGCCGCGTTGTCGCTGTCGCGGGCGTCGACCCAGCCGCCGCTGCCGTCGGTGCCGGTCTCCTTCTTCCAGAAGGGGGCCCGCGTCTTCAGGTAGTCCATCAGGAAATCGGCCGCCGCGAACGCCGCCTGCCGATGCCGCGACGCCGTCACCACCAGCACGATGTTGTCGCCGGGCCGGAGTTCGCCCACGCGATGCACGACGAGGCACGCGGCCAGCGGCCAGCGCGCCCGCGCCTCGGCCTCGATGCGGCCGAGTTCGGCCTCGGTCATGCCGGGATAGTGCTCGAGCGTCATGCTGGCGAGCGGGGCCTCGGGGCCACCGCCGCGCACCGTGCCGGTGAACGTCACCACGGCGCCGATGTCGGTGTTGCCGATCGTCGCCTGCCGCACCTCGGCCGCGATGTCGAAATCCTCATGCTGGACACGAACGGCCACGCGCAGACCTCAAGGCTCTCGAACGGCGCGGAAAAGGAGCGAGACGCTCCTTCACCCGCCCGTCACCGGCGGGAAGAACGCGATTTCACGGGCGCCGGCAATCGCGGCCGCGCCCCTGACGTGCGTCTGATCGATGGCGGCGCGGATCACCTCGGGGCGCGCGAAAGCCTCCGCAAACCCTTCGCCGCGCCCGCGCTGCCAGGCGACGAGATCGGCGACGGTGACGATCGACGCCGGCAGCACCACCTCCTCGGCGGCGCATCCAACCTTCTCTCGCACCCAGGCGAAATAGACGAGGCGCACCTTGGCGACACCTCCTGCGGGCTGCGCGCCCTCGGCGACGGCAGCCAGCGGCATGGGATGTTGCGACCCCGCGCGGGACATGATTTCAGCGCTCCATGTTCTCAGCGCTCCATGGCGTGGCGGACACCCGCCTTCAGATAATCGTAGCCGGTCCACAGCGTCAGCAGGGCTGCGACCCACAGCAGAGCAAGCCCCAGCCCCGAAATGCCCGGCAGCAGCTTGTCGGCCGCCGGCCCGGCCAGCAGCACCGCAAGCGCCACCAACTGGACCGCGGTCTTCCATTTGGCCAGTTGCGAGACGTGGATCTTGACGTTCAGCTCGGCCAGGAACTCGCGCAGCCCAGACACCAGGATCTCGCGGCACAGGATGATGATGGCGGCCCAGATCGAGGGGCCGCGGATCGTGTTGTCGTGCACCAGCATCATCAGCACGGCGCCGACCAGCAGCTTGTCGGCGATCGGGTCCAGCATGCGGCCGAGCGTCGACTGCTGCTCCCAGGCGCGCGCCAGATAGCCGTCCAGCCAATCGGTCACCCCGGCGACGACGAACAGCGCGAACGCCGACCAGCGGGCGACATCGCCCTCCAGCAGATCGAGGCAGGCGACGAGCGCCGGCACCGCCAGAATCCGACCGTAGGTCAGGACATTCGGCAGGTTGGCATATGACGGACGGCGGTGCGCAATCTCGACCATGCTGCTTGGTACACCACCGCTCGCGCCGCACGTCAATGGCCCCACGATCCGCATCGGGTGCCATCCTCCAATACACCAAGAAGAGCCCGGCCGCCGATCCCTGCCAGCTGATATTGCACGCGAGCATGGCCCCGGCAGCCCCCGCGCTGCGCGGGGGCATAGGGTCCGCGCCGGAAGCGGCGCGTTTCATGTACGGCTCTACACCCCAACCACTCGGCAGCCCGGACTATGCGTGATCGTCACATCGAGCCCGAGGCGCGGGGCGCCGCGGGGATGCTCGGGTGGCATGGCATGCACGGGATGCGGGCCGGCTGGCGCAACGAGGCCACAGTCGCACGCAACGATTGCCGTCGACCGGCTGCACCGGCTTGTGGCGGCATGCGGGTCACGCTTATTTCGTCACCCATGGTCGTGCCGGCGCGACCGCCGTTCATTGCGGCCCGGCCGACGCGGGGCATCGACGCCCCGCGCCCCACGCTCGCCGAGAGGATTTTTCGCATGACCCTGATGCGCTCGATCGTCATGCCGCCGCTGCTGGCCTTTGGCGTTGCCCTCGCATCCGGCGGCGCCTTCGCGCAGTCGACCATCACCGACACCGGTCCGGTGTTCGAGAGCGACGTCAAGAAGAAGACCGAGATCGACGAGGCCGCGCGCGCCGAGCGGCGCAAGTCCTATGGCCCGACGGTGTACCCGAAGTTCATGCAGGGCGGCGAGCGCCCCGACATCAAGCCGGCCGAGCCGCCGATCGTGTACTTCGACCAGAACGAGGAAGTCGGCTCGATCATCGTCGATACCAAGGCGCATCGGCTCTACTACGTGCTGCCGGGCAAGAAGGCCTACCAGTACCCGATCTCGGTCGGCCGCGAGGGCTTCACCTGGGCCGGCGCAGAGAAGATCAGCCGCATCGCGGCATGGCCGTCGTGGACGCCGCCACCGGAAATGCACAAGCGCGTGCCCGGCCTGCCGCTCACCGTTACGGGCGGCATGCTCAATCCGCAGGGCGCCCGCGCGCTCTATCTGGGCAACACCGTCTACCGCATTCACGGCACCAACAACGACCGCACGGTGGGGCGTGCCAACTCGTCCGGCTGCTTCCGCCTGACCAACGAGCACGTGGTGCATCTCGCCTCCATCGCCAAGGTCGGAACCAAGGTGAAGGTCCTGCAGGCTTACGGCGGAGGCGTCAGCGAGAACGCGCCGCTGTCGTCGCTGTTCAGCTTCGCCAGCAGCGAAGAGCCGACCGCACCGCCGGCGAAACCGGCCGCGAAGCGCAAGACGGCGACGGCCAAGAAGCCCGCCGGCGCCAAGGCCGCGGCAACCCCGCCGGCCGATGCCGCCACCACCGCACCGGCCAACACGGCCGCGGCGGCGGAGTAACACCTCCCCCAGCCGGCTCCCACCGCCCCGGCCTGCCGCCCCCCGGCCGGCGACCGCGCCGGGCCGGCTGCGTCGGGGCGCCCAGCCCACGAGCCCAGCCCACGAGCCCAGCCCCCGCGACCGGCGCCCGGAATTCAACCCACCTTGACCGGCGCGCTGGCGGGCGTCGTCGGCACGACGGGCAACAGGCGAGGCAGCTCGGCGACAAGGAAGGCGCGGAACTGCTCGGCCGCGGGCAGCAGCCGCCGCTCGACGTTCCGCACCAGATGCCACTGGCGCATGATCGGCAGCCCGACCACGTCGAGCATCACGAGGCGCCCGTCGGTCACCTCGCTCGCCACCGTGTGTGCCGATACGAAGGCGAGGCCGAGCCCGGCCATGACCGCCTGCTTGATGGTTTCCGTATTGGAAATCTCCATCGCCACGTTGAGGCGGATGCCGGCCTCGGCGAGCCGGCTCTCCATCAGCTGGCGCGTTCCCGAGCCGCGCTCGCGCACCAGGAACGGCTCCTTGGCCACCGCGGCGAGCGGCAACTGGCGCCGCGCCGCCAGTGCATGCCCCCGCGGCGCCACGATGACGTGCGGGTTGTCGCCGAGCAGGTGGCTTTCGACCTCCAGCGCGTCCGGCGGCTGGCCCATGATGACGAAATCCACGGTGTGGGCGCCCAGGGCCGCGATCATGTCGGCACGATTGCCGATCACCAGCCCCAGGTCGATCTGCGGACTGCTGCGCCGGAAGGCGGCGAGCATGGCCGGCGCGAAATACTGCGCCGGGCTGATGACACCAAGCGTCGCCGAGCCGCGCTCCAGGCCTTTCAACTGCTGGATGGCCGTGTCGCACTGCACCAGGGCATGGTCGATGCGACTGGCCGCCTCCAGCACCTCCTGCCCGGCGGCCGTCAACCTGTGTCCGGCGGCGCTGCGCTCCAGCAGGGGCAGCCCGACGCCATCCTCGAGCAGGCGCAGCTGGATGGTGACGGCAGGCGGCGTGATGCCCAGGCTGTCAGCGGCAGCAGCCAGCGTGCGGGAGCGTGCCACCGTGGCGAAGGTGCGTAGCTGCTTCAGCGTGAATTGCAGCGTGGGCTGCCGCGGGGTCTCGGTCGGGCGACGCATCGGGGGGACCGCTTTCGGATTGAGGCATGCGGCTCGGCGGATGGAAGCGAGCCCGGTGCCGCGAACGCCCTCCTGCCGGCCCCACCCGAGGGCCCGAGCCTTCACCTGCAGGGTCGCGCGGAGTTTAGCACGACTTAATCAGTTGTCGATGACGCACAAAATGCTTTAGTTCGGTGAGCGCGGCCCGTGCCAGACTTCGGCACGTGGCGCATACGGCGACGGACATGCCCGCGAGGCCAGCGGGCAGAGAGCAGCAGCGGGACGGCGCATGGGCCTCAGAGGCAGTCTCGACGACGAGATGAAGCGATGGGCCGGCGCCGACCCGGGACGCACCGCGGTGGCCGACACCGTTATCGCCCTCGCTGCGGCTGCGGCGCGCATCGCGGCGCTGGTAGCGCGCGGGGCGCTCGCCGGCAACCTGTCCGGTACCACGGGACGGGCCGGCACCACCGACGAGCAGAAGCAGCTCGATGTGCTGGCTAACGGCCTGATCGTGGACGCCCTGCGCGGCGCTCCAGCGGCGCTGTTCGTCTCGGAGGAGGCCGAGCAGCCGATCCCGCTCGCGCCGGGGGCGCCGCTGATCGTCGCCGCCGATCCCATCGACGGTTCGTCGAACATCGAGGCCAATGCGTCGATCGGCACCATCTTCTCCGTGCTGCCGGCTTTGGTCGCCGCGACGGGCGGCCTCGACGTGCTGCAGCCGGGCCGCAACCAGCGCGGCGCCGGCATCGTCGTCTATGGTCCGTCGACCACGCTTGCGCTCAGCATCGGCGAGGGCACCCAGCTCTACACCCTCGACCGCGATACGGACCGCTTCATCCTGGTCGAGCCCGAGGCGCGCATCGCTCCCGTCGCCAGGGAGTTCGCCGTCAACGTCTCCAACTACCGGCACTGGGACGAGGCGACGCGGGTCTGGCTCGACGACTGCCTGCGCGGCGCGCAAGGACCGCGCGGCCACGACTACAACATGCGCTGGACAGCATCACCCGTGGCCGAGTTCCAGCGCATCCTGGTGCGCGGCGGGGTCTTCCTCTATCCGGGCGACGCGCGGCGCGGCTATGCGCGCGGCCGCCTGCGGCTGATCTACGAGGCCAATCCCATCGCCTTCATCGTCGAGCAGGCGGGCGGGCTCGCCACGACCGGCCGCGAACGCATCCTCGACCTGTTGCCGACCGAGTTGCACGAGCATGTCCCCCTCGTCGCAGGCGCGCGCGAGGAGGTCGACTACATCGCGCGCCTCATGGCCGACCCGCACGCCGCCGCCGACCGCTCGCCCCTGTTCGCACGACGCGGTCTGTTCCGGACATCCTGAGACCCGCACAGCCGGACACGCGGGACCCGATCCGCTTCGCCAACAAGAAACGTCAACCAGGAGCACGCCCAGCGCCATGTCGGCCAAGCATCCGATCATCTCCGTCACCGGCTCCTCGGGCGCCGGCACCACGTCGGTGCGCAAGACCTTCGAGCAGATCTTCCGCCGCGAGAAGGTGGAAGCCGCCTACATCGAGGGCGATGCCTTCCATCGCCACAACCGTGCCGAGATGGCGAAGGTGATGAGCGCGGCGGCCCAGCGCGGCAACCCGAACTTCTCGCATTTCGGCGCCGAAGCCAACCTGCTCGATGAACTCGAGGCGGTGTTCCGCAGCTATGCCGAGACGGGCACCGGGCGGACGCGGCACTATATCCACGACGCCGAGCAGGCCGAGCTGCACGGCTCGCCCGTCGGCACGTTCACCGAGTGGATGCAGATGCCGGCCAACACCGATCTGCTGTTCTACGAAGGGCTGCACGGCGCGGCGCGCACGCCGACACTCGACCTCGCGCACCATTGCGACCTGAAGATCGGCGTCGTTCCCGTCATCAACCTGGAATGGATCCAGAAGATCCACCGCGACAAGGATACGCGCGGCTACTCGACGGAAGCCGTGACGGACACCATCCTGCGCCGCATGCCGGACTACGTGAAATACATCTGTCCGCAGTTCTCCGAGACCGACATCAATTTCCAGCGCGTGCCGACGGTGGATACCTCGAACCCGTTCGTGGCCCGCTGGATCCCGACGCCCGACGAATCGATGGTCGTCATCCGCTTCAAGAATCCGCGCGGCATCGATTTCGCCTATTTGCGCAGCATGATCCACGACAGCTTCATGAGCCGGGCCAATTCGATCGTCATTCCGGGCGGCAAGCTCGACCTCGCCATGCAGCTCATCCTGACGCCGATGATCATGCGTCTCGTCGAGACGCGCCGCCGGCTGCTGTGAGGGCCGGCAAGGATCGGCGGCAGCGCGCGGCCTATCGGCTCTGTGTCTGCTCCTGCGACGGGCCGCCGTGGGCTTGCGCTCCCTGCGATTGAGATTGCGATTGCGCCTGCTGCTGCTGGGCCTGCTGCACCTCGACGGTGACGTCCAGACTCTCGGCCTGGCCGCCGGCGCGCGTACCGCGCACGGGCGCGGCCGAGGCGGCGTCCAGCCCGCCGGCGACGCGCACGTAGTGGTCCGTCGGACAGAAGCGATTGGCGGGATCGAAGGCGATCCAGCCGATGCCCTCCACATGCGATTCGGCCCAGGCGTGGGCGGCCTCGGACGGCTCATCGCCGCCGGCCAGGAAGTAGCCGCTGACGTAGCGCGCCGGGATGCCGAGCACGCGCGCCGCGGCGATGAAGATATGCGCGTGATCCTGGCAGACGCCCTCGCCGGCAGCCAACGCCTCGGCGGCGGTGGTGTGGGCCCCGGTCACGCCGATGCGATAGGCGACCGCGTCACGCACCGCGTGCATCAGCCCGTGCAGCCTGCTCAACGCGTCGGTGCCCGGCGCCGCCGCCGCCAGCGCGCGGATCGCCGCGTCAGCCTGGGTGATCGGCGTCTCACGCAGATAGACGCGCGTCGGCGCGACCTCCAACAGTCCCCGCACCACGCCGGCGCGGTCCGACGTCTCCACCACGCCACTGGCCTCGACGACGATCTCGTCGGTCGGCTCGATCACCGACAGCAGATGGCCCACGTTGCCGAAGCCGTCGCGGAAGCGCACGGCCTTGTCGATGTTGGGCGCCTTTACGCTCCACGACAGCACGCGCTGGCTCTCGAAATTGCAGGGCGTCAGGCGCAGGCTCTGCACCTGGTAGCGGGCGGGCGCCGCGTAGGTGTAGCGGGTGACGTGACGGACGGTGATCAGCATGGCGGGCGCCTCATCGGGGCGGGGGCGGGCGGGAAGGCGAGGCGGGGGAGGGGCGGTCAGTGCGTGAAGTGGTAGGCTTCGGAAATCTCGCGGCCGAGCCGATTGTTGGAGCCGATGAAGTCGACCAGGAACTCGTGCAGTCCGGACTGGAAGATCTCGTTGACGTTGCCGTCGGCGAGACGCCGCGACATGTCGGCGGCGGTGCGGTGGCAGGCGTGCTTGTCGCCGTAGAGCCCGGCCAGATCGTCGAGCGCCGTCTTGATCTCGCAATAGGACGAGCGCAGCGAGCGCGGCATCTGCTTGTTGAGGATCAGGTACTCGGCGACGCGCCAGGGCCTGTAGTTCTCCTTGTAGACCCAGCGATAGCTCCGATGCGCCGACACCGAGCGCAGGATGGCACCCCACTGCACGTTGTCGACCTTGCCGCCTACCATCTCCACCTGCGGCAGCAGCACGTAGTATTTCACGTCGAGGATGCGCGCCGTGTTGTCGGCGCGCTCGAGGAAGGTGCCGAGCTGGCTGAAGTAGAAGGTGTCGTTGCGCAGGATGGTGTTGAGCAGCGAGCCGCGGAACAGTGCCGAGCGCTCCTTCACGAAGTCGAGGATTTTCGGCAACTCGTTGGAGGTCACGTCGTCGGGCCTGATCTTCGAGAAATCGATCCAGGCGCTGTTCAGGCTCTCCCACATCTCGCGCGTCAGGGCCGTGCGCTGCGCGCGCGCGTTGTGGCGGGCGCTGGCGAGACACGAATAGACGCTGGACGGGTTGTCGGGATCGAACAACAGGAAATTGACGACGTCGCGCGTGATCGGCGCCTCGTGCTTGGCGAAATACTGGTCCGCGCAGCCGGCGCTGGCCAGGGTCGAGCGCCACTCCTCGTGATAGCCCTCGCCCTCGCGCGGCAACAACACGATGCGGTAGCCGACCTCGGTCAGCCGAGCCATGTTCTCGGCGCGCTCGACGTAGCGCGACAGCCAGAACAGATCATTCGCGGTGCGGCCCAGCATTCCCAATCTCTCTTCCAGATCTTCTCCCTCTCCCCATCCTGCGGCTGCATGACGGGAAAAGGACTTGGGGCAGTGGCCAGGCTAGCGACCTGCTCGCGGCTGCCCCTCACCCCGGCCCTCGCCCCATTCGCGTGCAGGGACGGGAGAGCGAGGTATTGGCTCAATCCTGCAGCACCCAGGTGTCCTTGGTGCCGCCACCCTGACTCGAGTTGACCACCAGCGAGCCCTCGCGCAAAGCGACCCGCGTCAAGCCGCCGGGCACCAGACGCACGCGGTCGGAGATCAGCACGAAGGGCCTGAGATCGAGATGGCGCGGCGCCAGCCCGCCCTCGACCAGCGTCGGGCAGGTGGAGAGCGCCAGCGTCGGCTGGGCGATGTAGTTGTCGGGGCGCGCCTTCAGCTTGGCGCGGAAGGCCTCGACCTCGGCCTTGGAGGCGGCGGGTCCGACCAGCATGCCGTAGCCGCCCGAGCCGTGCACCTCCTTGACGACGAGCTTCTCCAGATTGTCGAGGACGTAGGACAGCTCCTCGGGCTTGCGGCAGTTGTGCGTCGGCACGTTCTTCAGGATCGCCGGCGCCCCCATGTAGAACTCGACGATCTCGGGGATGTAGCTGTAGATCGCCTTGTCGTCGGCGATGCCGCCACCCGGCGCATTGACGATGGTGACGCCACCGGAGCGGTAGACGTCGAAGATGCCGGGCACGCCGAGCATCGAATCCGGGCGGAACACCAGCGGATCTAGGAAATCGTCGTCGAGGCGGCGGTAGACGACGTCGATCTGGCGCAGGCCCATGGTCGTCTTCATGTGCAGGCGGCCGTCGGCCACCACGAGGTCCTGGCCCTCGACGAGTTCGACGCCCATCTGGTCGGCAAGGAACGAATGCTCGAAATAGGCGCTGTTGTAGACGCCGGGGGTCAGCACGGCGATCGTCGGCTCGCGGCCGAGGCCCTTCGGCGCCACGGCTTCCAGCGTGCGCAGCAGATGCTCGGGGTAGTCGTCCACCGGCGCCACGCGATTGAGCGCGAACAGGTCCGGGAACATGTGCATCATCGTCTCGCGGTTCTCCAGCATGTAGGAGACGCCGGACGGCGTGCGCGTGTTGTCCTCCAGCACGTAGAATTCGTTCTCGGCCGTGCGCACCAGATCGATGCCGATGATGTGGCTGTAGATGCCGAGCGGCGGCTCGACGCCGATCATCTCCGGCACGAAGGCGCTGTTCTGGATGATCAGCTCCTCCGGGATGCGCCCGGCCTTCAGGATCTCCTGCCGGTGATAGATGTCGTACATGAACATGTTGAGCGCGCGCACGCGCTGCTCGATGCCGGTCGCGAGGCGGCGCCACTCGCCGCCTGAGATGATGCGCGGCACGATGTCGAACGGAATGAGCCGCTCATTGGCCTCCGCCGCGCCATAGACGTTGAAGGTGATGCCGGTACGGCGGAACATCCCTTCCGCCTCGTTCTGCTTCTTGCGCAGATCCTCTGTGCGCTGCCCATCGAGCCAGCCGGCGGTCGCCATGTAGGGCGCGCGAACACCGCCGCCACCCCAGCCGTGCATCTCGTCGAATGCCTTCGTCACCGCCGCCCCCGGATGTTCCCCGCTGCCCGCGCGTCCCGCGCACGAAGCCCCGCCGCCCCTTGCGGCAGGCGCACAAGCCGCGCAATCGGGGCGACACCGGCGGCCCCGACGTGGCGACGCGACTCGCCTGCCCACCAGCTTAGCAAATGCTACGCCACATCGGGCTGTGGCCGGAATCCAGCCATTGAGCGGAGCAGCCCTGCACCGGGGATGAGTAAAGGCTGGGCAATTGCCTGAATGAGCGGCACTCAGGCGAGATCAAACCACCGGGGCGCCGTAGGCCCAGCTGTAGGGGACCGGACCGGAAAACGCGATGGTATCGCCGTCATCCAGCACCACGTGCGTGGCCACCACGCCGCCCTGGTAGAGCCCGGGCGTGATGTCACGGCCGTTGCGCAGCACGAGGAATATCTCCGGGATCGGCAGACGGAACATGGCGATCAGGTCACCGACGCTGGCGCCGGCCGGCAGTTCCAGCTTGCGGCACAACCCCTCGGTGCCGCTGTAGCGGGCGAGACTGTTGAAAAAGCGCGCCTCGATGCGGATCGTCGCCCCATCGGCGTTGTGGCCGATGCCGGCCGCGCAGCCGGCCGCGTCGTCCGTCGCCGCCGCACCGGTCGCCGCCACGCCTGTCGCCTGCCCGCCCATGGCTCTGCCTCTCTGCCGCGTCCATCTGCTGATCGGAGGCAAAGGCTTACCCGCATGGTCGGGATCACGACTTGACGGCAGTCAAGGGAAGTCCACGCGGGCGGCAATACCATTCCTTCAAAGGATACAAGATCGAAAAGATCGAAAAGCGCCGCCACGGAGGGAAGCATGGCCACCACCCGCGCCCTCGATACGCTGCACCAGGAACACCGCGCCATCACGCGGATGCTGGACCTGTTCGAGCGCCAACTGGAGCTGATCGAGCAGGGACGCGAAGCCGACCTCGATCTGCTGAAGGAAGTCGTCGACTTCTTCCGCAGCTACCCGGACCTCTACCATCATCCCAAGGAAGAGCTGATCGCGCGCTACGTGGCCAAGCGCGATCCTTCTGCCGCCGCCATGCTGGCCGAGATCGCGGATGAGCACGAAGCCGGCTCGGTCGATCTGCTGGCCTTGAGCCGTGCCCTCGTCGACATGCTGATGGAGCCCGAGACGAGCACCCGCCGCTTCGCCGACGAGGCACGTTCGTTCATCGCCCACGAGCGCCAGCACATGGCCTGGGAGGACGGCAACTTCTTCGACATTGCCGCCGCCACCCTGACCGAAGCCGATTGGGCCGAGATCGACCGGCGCATCGGCGCCCTCGGGGCGCCACGCTTCGAGCATCTGGCGCGCGACCGCTTCCAGAACCTCGCATCCCTGGCCTCGGGCTGGCACGGCTGAGCCCCGCCAATCCCGATCACGACAGACGGCATTGATTCGACTGCAAATTGTTTTTGCCCGGACGTCTTAACCAAACCTTGCGCCACAACTTCAATTTCTCGCGCCGAAGCGGTTAGCCTGCGTTCGCATCAGACGGGCCAAACCATCGGGAGCGAAGATTAGAGACATGGCGGTTTTCAACGCAACGAGCGCGACATTCGGCTTCGACATGCTCGACATGACGGAGCGCTTCATCGCAGCCGGCGCCTATGGATCGGCCTCGCCGAACGGCTACACCTACGAGGCTTCTGCGCTCTGGAACGGGCTGCACCCGTTGTTGACGGTGACCGGTGCCGGCCTCACGTTCGACGCGGGCGGCGCACCCAACGGCGGCACGGTCACCGGCATGACCTTCACACTGCAAGGCGCGGCCGGCACGTCGCCCGTCACGCTGATGACGGTCAGCGGCCTCGCCGCGCCGGCCACCGGTCTGCTGTCGAGCATGAATGCGCTGTTCGCCATCGTCGGTGGCAATGATCACCTCACGGGCACGCGGTTCGCCGACGCGCTCTACGGCTTCGGCGGCAACGATACGCTGGTTGGTGGCGTCGGCAACGACACGCTGTCGGGCAGCGACGGCAGCGATTTCATCTACGGCGGCGTGGGCATCGATACGGCCAGCTTCGCCGATGTCACCACCCAGTCGACGCTGCACGCGACCTATGGCGTCGACATCGACCTCGCGGCTGGATATGCCACACACAACATTTATCAGCCGAGCCTCAGCCCGCGCGTGGCCGACACGCTCATCGCGACCGAGACCGACAGGCTCTACTCGATCGAGAATGCCATCGGAACCGCGGGCAGCGACAGCATCCTCGGCACCGCAGGCGCCAACGCCTTGTACGGTCGCGGCGGCGTCGACCACATCGACGGCGGCGCCGGCAACGACAAGCTCTACGGCGGCGACAGTTTCGACTTCTTGTACGGCGGCGATGGCGCCGACTATCTCGACGGCGGTTGGGGCGACGACTTCCTGTTCGACGACAACGCCAGCGGCACCCGCAGCAACGACACGATGATCGGCGGCGAAGGGAGCGACCGGGCCAGCTACTCCGGGCGCACCGAGGCCGTCACGTTCGACATCCCGGCCGGCAAGGTCACGTTCGCCGGATCGAGTGAAGTGGATCGCATTTCCAGCGTCGAGAACGTCGAGACGGGCAGCGGTGACGACCTCGTCAAGGGCAGCAGCGTCGCCAACGTGGTCTGGACCCTCGACGGCAACGACACCATCTACGGCAACGGCGGCAACGACATCCTGTACGGCGGCGGCGGCAACAATCACGTCTACGGCGGCGACGGCGACGACATCATCGGCAACAGCGGCAAGACCATCGACGGCGTCGTCATCGTCAGCAACGACACGCTCGAGGGCGGCAATGGCGACGATCAGATCATCTCGGGCTTCGGGTCGGACGTGGCCATCGGCGGCGCCGGCAATGACAGCATCTGGCACAGCTACGGTCACAGCCTGATCGACGCCGGCACCGGCAACGATCACGTCTACGCCGGCAACGGCTCACTCGTCGTCGGGCTGGGCGCGGGCGCGGATACCTTCCACGCCAGCCCGAACCTCGGCTCGCCGATCAACTACCAGGGCGTCAACTACGACTACTTCGCTCAGATCAACGATTTCCATTCCGGCGAGGATGTCATCGACCTGACCAATCTCGGCCTCAGCGCCGCCGACCGCGGCACAACCTGGGACGTGACGCAGTGGGCGAACGGTGTCGGCATCGACTTCATGGTGCAGGCGTCCGATGGGACGGTGACGAGTTCCATCCTCCTGAAGGGCCTGACGCTGGCCCAGATGAATGTCGCCACCGACATCCTGATGTGACCGGCTGCGACGATGCGACGGGTCCCACGCCAGGCGAGGCCCGTCGCACGCATTTTGGGGTTCAATCCGGACGCTGCGGCGCCGGAGAACGCCACGTCGGCTGTGCGAGCCAGGAGCTGCGGCACGCAGGCGTTGCCGAAATGTCGCAGCCGGGACGCGTCGGCTTACCCTGGTGCTGCCGAACCGGGTAAGATGCGCCCATGACCATGACATCCCCGACCACCCCGACCGACCGGGACACGGCCGGCCTCGTCCCCGCGCCCGTGCCGGATGCGCCGCCCCGCAACTGGGTCGACACCTGGGCCCCGCCCGGCTGGCAACCCTACCTGCGCCTCGCGCGCGCCGACCGGCCGATCGGCACCTGGCTGCTGCTGTTCCCGTGCTGGTGGTCGCTGGCGCTGGCCGGCATCACGCTGTCGCGGCCCTATCCGAGCCCGACGCAGCTGGCGTTGCTCGCCATCGGCGCCTTCGTCATGCGCGGGGCGGGATGCGCTTATAACGACTATGTCGATCGCGACTACGACGCGCGCGTGGCGCGCACCGCCAACCGGCCGATCCCGTCCGGGCAGGTGACACCGGGGCAGGCGCTCGCCTTCGCCTTCCTGCTGTCGTTCATCGGCCTGTTCGTGCTGCTGCAGTTCAACCTCTACACCATCGTGCTGGGCGCCGCCTCGCTGCTGCTGGTGGCGCTGTATCCGTTCACCAAACGGCTCACCTACTGGCCGCAGCTGGTGCTCGGCCTCGCCTTCAACTGGGGCGCCCTCGTCGGCTGGTCGGCGATGAAGGGCTCGCTCGGATGGGCGCCGCTGGCGCTCTACGCCGGATCGGTGATGTGGACCATCGGCTACGATACCATCTACGCCCACCAGGACCGCGAGGACGACCTGATGCTGGGCCTGAAATCGACGGCGCTGCGCTTCGGCGACAACACGGCGAGCTGGGTCGGCGGCTTCTATGGAGCCGCCCTGGTGCTGTGGACCATCGCGGGCGCCCTGGCCGGCACGCACCTCATCTTCTACGTGGCGGTGGCGATGGTCGCCCTGCAGCTGGCTTGGCAGGTGACGACGCTCGACATCGATGATCCCGCCAACTGCCTGCGCCGCTTCCGGTCCAACCGTGACGTGGGCGCCGCCATCTTCCTCGGGCTGGTGGCGGACATGGCCTCGTCCTGGCTCGCGGGTCTCAGCTGAGCCGCGGCTTGCGCCCGCGCCGGACCGTCTCGGGGGCAAGCGGGCGGGCAAGGCTTGCCAAACGCTTCCAGCGTTGCCCCGAACGAGTTCGGGCGCGGAGGGTTGTTGCCTCTCCACGCCCGTGACGCCGACTGTCAACCTCGATGGGTCGTCTTGGCGACCCTGGCTCCACCATGGCAAATCCTGCTTCAAGGTCCCTTAAGGCGCATGCTTAACGCCCGGCAACACTCCGTCGCAGGCTGAGCCGAAGGTCGTGCAACCGCTTGCAGCGCTTGCGGAAGCGATCCAAATCGAGGCAGGAATGGGGGCCGGCGACAAGCAGATAGAAACCATGCCGGCAGTTGACCTCTCGCCCCATTCCGACAGCCCGCAACAACGGACACGTCCCATGAGCACCGACGACACGAAGCAGCTCCTCCACCTCGTATTTGGCGGCGAACTGGTCGACCTGCACCGGCACGAGTTCCGCGACCCCGCCAAGCTCGACATCGTCGGCATCTATCCGAGCTATGCCGAGGCCGAGAAGGCTTGGCGCGGCGCCGCCCAGCGTACCGTCGACAACGCCCAGATGCGCTATTTCATCGTCCACATGCACCGCATGCTCGATCCCGACACCAAGCACGCCTACGTCGACAACAAGGGCTGAGCGCCAGTCGTCGGCGCGCGAGGCAGCTCGGCCGGAGGAAAGCAGTCAGCCGTGTCCATCGATCCGCCGAGCCCGCCCGCGCAGCCGGCGCAGCCCCCCGTGCCGCCGCCCGCACCGAAGGCGGCGAGCAAGCGGCTCGCCTTCGACACCGCCTCGCGCGCGCTCATCGGCCGCTTCTGGCGCGACTGGATCTGGCCGCGCCGGCCGCAGCTGGTCGTCTCCTTCGTCCTGACGGCCCTGCTCGCGGCAGCGACGGGCGCCTATCCCGCCATCATCAAGCAGTCGTTCGATACCTTGAAGAGCGGCAACGCCGACGCCCTGCCCTGGGTGCTCGGCGCCATCGTCACCGCCACCATGACGCGCAGCCTGCTGCAGTATCTGCAGAACGTGCAGACCAACCGCATCCTGCTGCGCATGACGACCGACATCCAGATGGCGGAACTCAAGCATCTGCTGCACGCCGATCTCGCCCGCGTCTCGCGCGAGAGTTCCGGTCACCTGATGTCGAAGCTGACCAATGATGTCAGCAACGTGCAGCAGGCCGTCGGCGCGGCGCTGACAGGCTGGCGCGACATCCTGCAGATCCTGGCGCTGGTCGCCTCGATGATCTACCTCGACCCCTACATGTCGCTCATCGTGCTGGTCATCTACCCCATCGCCGCGGTGCCCATCGCCGTCATCAGCGAGCGCCTGCGCCGCGTCGCCAAGCGCACGCAGGCCGAACTCGGCGACATCACGTCCCTGCTGACCGAGAAGCTCGCCGGCACGCGCCTCATCCAGACCTTCGGCCTGGAGGACTATGCGGCCGGGCGCATCAACCGCAGCTTCGAGCAGCTGAACCACCTGCGCATGAAGGCCGTGCGCAACCGCGCCCGCATCGACCCCATGCTGGAAGCCCTGGGCGGTCTGGCGGTGGCCGGCGTCATCTTCCTCGCCTACCGGCGCATTGCGGGCGGCATCTCGACCGAGGGCGATTTCATGGGCTTCATCACGGCCCTGCTGATGGCGTCGCAGCCGATCCGCGCCTTCGGCAATTTCGCCGCCAAGCTCAACGAAGGCCTTGCCGCGGCCGAGAGCATCTACGGCGTGCTCGACGAGAAGCCGACCATCGTCGACAAGCCGGAGGCGCGTCCGCTGGCGCTGTCGGCCGGCGCCATCCGTTTCGAGGCCGTCTCCTTCGCCTACGCGCAGCGACCCGAGCTGCCGGCCGTGCGCAACTTCACGGTCCATGTGGCGGGCGGCAGCACGGTGGCGCTCGTCGGCCGCTCCGGCGCCGGCAAGACCACCGTCATCAACCTCGTGCCGCGCCTGTTCGACGTCACCGCCGGCAGCATCACCATCGACGGCCAGGACCTGCGCGATGTCACGCTTGCCTCCTTGCGCGGCGCCGTGGCCATCGTCAGCCAGGACGTGACGCTGTTCGACGACAGCATCCGCGCCAATATCGCGTTGGGCCGCCTCGGCGCGTCCGACGCCGACATCGAGGCTGCCGCCCGCGCCGCCGCCGCGCACGACTTCATCATGGCGCAGCCCAACGGCTACGCCACCGAGATCGGCGACCGGGGACTGCGCCTGTCGGGCGGCCAGCGGCAGCGCCTCGCGCTTGCGCGCGCCATCCTGAAGGACGCGCCGATCCTGCTGCTCGACGAGGCGACGAGTGCGCTCGACACCGAGAGCGAGCGCCTCGTGCAGGAAGCACTCGCCAGCTTCACGAAGAACCGCACCACGCTGGTCATCGCGCACCGGCTGTCGACGGTGCAGCACGCAGACCTCATCGTCGTCATGGAGAACGGCGGCATCATCGAGACCGGCAACCATGCCGCCCTGATGGCCCGCGACGGCGCCTACGCCCGCCTCGTGCGCAGCCAGTCCTTCACCACCGCCGCCCCCTGAGCCCGACCGCGCCCCAGTGCGCAGGTTCGGCCGCGCGCACGGTCGCGGCTACGGCAGGAACCCCTTGTCGAGGTCGAGGGCCTGGCGAGCGGTCTGCTTGCCGGACGTATCGAGGCGGCCGGCGGTCCAGGCCAGATGCGTGCCGGCTTCCTCGGACGAGCGCGAGCGCAGCGAGACGGTGAGCGTCTCGCCGGCCGCCACCTTGAGCGGCTCCAGCAGCGGAAAATACAGCTGCTCCCAGTGCGTCCGCGGCGCGCCCGGCGCCGTCGAAAGGCGCACACCCGCGCCGAGATCGGCCACCCACCACACGGCAAAGCCGTAGGCGGTGAGCGCGGATTTCGGTTTCCAGCTCGCCTCGCCCTTGCGGCTGCCGCGCGCCGGCTTCGTCAGATCGACGACGTCCCACTGCACGCCGGCTGGCTCCTGCAGTTCGCCCGGCTGCAGCGTGCGCACGTAGGCGTTGTTGAGGCTCATGGTCCGCGCCACCGAGAAGTCGAGCCCGTGGCCGATGTGGTCCCACGCCGTCAGTTCCTCGTGCAGGCGCGGCACGACCACGGGCGCCACGAACTGCGCGATGCGCGAGGGGATGATGCTGCCGCCGGGCTTCAGGAAGCGGGCCCGCGCATCGTTCAAGGTGTCGATGATGTTCTCTTCCAGAGCGTAGTTGCCGAGCGTTTCCGACACGATGACGTCGACCCGCGGCGGGTCCTGCATCTCCGTCGAATGGCAGGGGAAGAGGTGGCAGTTGCGGGCGCGGTTGGCCTTCAGCAGTTGGCCCGCGACGCCGCCGACCTCCGCCGTCTCGTAGAGGAACACGTCCCTTGCGCCGAGCTTCGACGCGATGAGGCCGAGCAGGCCGGTGCCGGCCCCGATGTCGGCAACCGTCGTCACGCCGGGCTCGATGACGGCGGCCAGCGCCTCGGCGAAGGCGGCGTTGCGAACGTGGTCAGCGATGAGCGTGCGGTGGTATTCGATGCGCATGGAGGTTGCCGTGTCGGCTGATGGTTGCGTCGCAAGCGGCCCACTGGCCCCGAGCCCCTCTTGGAATGGACACCCGCCGACGCGAAACGATGCCTCGCGCCGGCAGCTCTCGGTCGAATTTCACAGTTTCAAGAGCGGGCCGCGGATCTGGTAGAGCGTCAGCGCGGTGGCGACGGCGAGGTTGAGGCTGTCGAGCCGTCCGGCCATCGGGATCTTGACCAGCTTGGAGCACGAGCGCGCAAGACTATCCGACAGGCCGGGCCCCTCGCCGCCCATCACCAGCAGCGTCGGGGGCTTGAAGACGGCAGCCCGGAAGTCCTCGCGGGCGTCGAGGTGCGTGCCGATCACATCGCCCGGCCAGCGCGCGCGCCAGCCGAGGAAATCCTCGCGTGACGTCCGCATCAAGGGAACTGCGAACATCGAGCCCATGGTGGCGCGCACGCAGTCGCGCGCGAACGGGTCGCAGGTGGTGCCGACCAACATGACGCCGGCCGCGCCGACCGCATCCGCCGTGCGGATGATGGTGCCGAGATTGCCGGGATCGCGCACCTCCTCCAGCACCACGAGGGTCGCATCGGGCGCGAGGCTCGCCGGCTGCGGCAACGGCTGCCACACCTGTTTGAAGACGCCGAGCAGGCTTTGCGGGTTGTCCTTGGCGGCGAGCTTTTCCATCACCGGCGCGGAAACTTCCAGCACTTCCGCGCCGGCGCGCAAGGCCCACTCGAAATAGTCCCGCGCCGCCGCCGTCTCCAGCGAGCCGGCCTGGCAGACGAGTGTTTCCGGCGCGAAGCCGTGCTCGCGCGCCGTGAGCAGAATCGACGTGCCCTCGGCGACGAACAGCCCCGTCTCCTTGCGCTCCTTGCGCATTTCGAGGGCGCGGATCGCCTTGACGCGATCGTTGGTCAGGCTGGTGATGGCGCGCGGCGCGTTGCGCGACGTCTGGCGTGGTCCGTTCATGGCCTGGCGCCCTCGGGTGCCGTCCAGCGCACGTAGAGCGAGGTCGGCACGAGACGCGGGCCGGCGCGGCCGCCGTTGCCGCCGGTCGCCGGCTGCTCGCGGATGGCAAGCTCGCCAGTCTCGATCGCCGCGCCGCGCGGCAGCTTCTCGGCCGCGAGTTGCCCGAAGGCGAGCGCGGAGGCGCGGATGGCGTACACGGTCAGCACGAGGCTCGCCCCCGAAGGCGCAAGCAGCTTGGCGCAATTGTCGAGCAGGCCCGGCAGATCGGTGAACAAGTCCCAGGTCTCGCCGTCCGGGCCGCGGCCGAACTTCGGCGGATCGACAAGGATGATGTCGTAGGCCTTGCCGCGACGGACATCGCGGGCGACGAACTTCGCCGCGTCATCGACGATCCAGCGCACCGGCTTGTCGTTGAGTTTCGATGACGCCTGGTTGTCGCGGCCCCAGGCAACGGACTTCTTCGAGGCATCGACGTGGGTGACGTGCGCGCCGGCCGCCGCCGCCAGCAGCGTGGCGGCGCCCGTGTAGCCGAACAGGTTGAGGACACGCGGCGGCTCACCGCCGGCCGCGGCACGCGCCCTCAAGGCCGCGATGCGCTCCAGCATCCAGGCCCAATGCGGATGCTGCTCGGGAAACAGGCCGAGATGCCAGAGCCCCTGCAAGCGGCACAGCATGGTGACGGCATCGATGCCGCCGCACTGCAGGCGAACCGGCCAGCTCTCCGGCACCGGCTTATCGACGCGCCAGCGGCCCTTCTCGTCGTCCTCGCCCGAGGCCGAGAACACCGCATGCGCCGCCGCCCAGCCGGATCGCGGCAGACACGGCTGCCACAGCGCCTGCGGCTCCGGGCGGTCGACGACAATCCTGCCGAAGCGCTCGAGCTTGCGCCCCGCCCCGCTGTCGAGCAGCGCGTAATCGGCAAAGCCTGTCATCTCGATGACGCCGAGCCGCGCGGGTGCGCTCGCCGCTTGGGTCGGCGCGGCCGGGGTTTTGGGCTGGGGCGGAGCAGTCATCGCGGCTATTGGCTTTGAAGGGTGGCGGGACAGGGTGTCGCAGGGTCGCGGGCCGAGGCCGCACGCCATAGCACGGAATTCGGCCCCGCCGGCACGGGGTTTCGCGCGCAACCGTTGAGGCCGATTGTAGCTGGCGCGCAACCAATCGCGCGGGGCCTTGCGCGTCCCGCATCATGTGGGCAATTGACTGATGCGTGTCAGGCGTGCCTGTATGCGGGCTGCTCAGGTTCCGGGTCCGGCACAACCGGCCCGGTCAATAGGGAACGTGGTGCGTAGGGTTCGCTCGCAGGCGAGACCTCAAATCCGCGACTGCCCCCGCAACTGTAGGCGGCGAGCTTGCCCGCGAATAACCACTGCCGCGCATCCATGCGGCGGGAAGGTGCGGGTAAGCGTCAGAGCCGCAAGTCAGGAGACCTGCCTGGGCTGGTCGCTCTTTCTTTCGCACGGGCGGTGCGCGGGAAGCGGAAACGCGTGGCGACTGATCGTGCAACCGCAGGGGAGCATTGTCGGCATCGCCATGGCTCGAGACTGATCGTTCCGTTTTCGCATGCAGCTTCCGCCGGCCTTGCAGGGCCGCGCGCTGCGGTGCGTTGTTGAAACACGCGAACTATCGCCGTCCCTTGTCCGCGCCCGCCGTCGCGCTTCCCCCGCCCTTTGGGGGACCCAATGGCCGACCACTCGTCACGTTCGACGCAAACCCGTATCACCGCCGCTGTCGCAGCCGCCGGCTGCCTGGCGCTCGCCGCGCCCGCGTTCGCGCAGCAAAGTCCACCGCCGGTCGCAGCCACCGCTGCTCCCGCCGCGCCGGCCGCCCAGCAGGTGGCGCAATCGGCACCGGCAGCGGCAGCCAGCGACGCCGTGCCGCTGCCGCCCGTCGTTGTGCAGGGCGCCACGCTGGCCGCGCCGCCGACGAAGAAGAAGCCCGTCGTCGACAACGATCCCCCGCCGCCGCCCGCATCCGAACCGGCCAAGGCGAAGAAGGCCAAGCCGGCGGCGCCGAAGCCCGAACCGGTGATCACGAAGCCGAAGGGCAAGCCCGTTGGTGGCGGAACGCAGGCCGGCAGCGGCGGTGGCGGCGGCGGTGGCGGCGCCAGCGCAGCCTCCAGCAGCGCCGACAGCGCAGCTGCGGCGGCAACCGATGCCGCCCCGGAAGCCGGGTTCGGCGGCTCGGCGGCGGAGGCCGGTGGCCCGAGCGGCGTCGGCACGCCGGTCGAACGCCAGGGCGCCTCCGTCTCCGTGCTGACCCGCGCCGACATCGAGGCGCAGCAGACGCGCTCGGCGGTGGAGCTGTTGCGCGCGCTGCCCGGCGTCGAGGTCACGCGCACCGGCAGCGCGGCGGGGCTCGCCACCGTCGCGCTGCGCGGCGGCGGCAGCCAGCACACGCTGGTCATGATCGACGGCATGGAAGCCAACGATCCCTCCGACGGCGCCTTCGACTTCTCCAACCTGTCGTCCGACGACATCGAGCGCATCGAGGTCATCCGCGGCCCGATGAGCGGCATCTACGGCTCCAAGGCGGTGGGCGGCGTCGTCAACATCATCACGCGCGGCGGACGCGGACCACTCACCCTCCAGACCCGCGCCGAGGCCGGCAGCCGCGGTACCACCGACGTCTCGGGGCGCGTCTCCGGCGGCACCGACCGCATCTGGTTCGCGGCCACCGTATCGGCCATGAAGACGCGCGGCTTCAACATCGCGCCCGAGGGCGACGAACTCGACAGCGCGCGCCGGACGACGCTGTCGCTGCGCGCGGGCGCCCAGATCGTCGACGGCGTGACGCTTGACGTCACCGTGCGCAACATGAGGAAGAGCGGCGACCGCGACGGCTTCATGCCGGTCACCGGCCTCGCCACGGCTGTCGACGACGCCTCCACGTTCAGCACCAACGTCTGGATGACCGGCGCCAACCTGCGCTGGGACAGCCTGGATGGCGCCCTGACGCAGATGCTGAAGGTCGCGCACACGCAGACGACCAACGTCGACCAGGATCTGTCCTTCCCCGCCTTCCCGTTCAACTCGTCGAACGAGGGCATCGTCACCCGTTACGGCTACCTCGCCACCTACCGCTTCGGCACGCCGGGACTGCTCGGCGCCAGGCATACGGTGACGGGGCTCATCGAGCGCGAGACGGAGGAGTTCACGCCCTCGGGCGACTTCGCCGACGGCGTGCGGCGCGAGCGCAACCGCAACTCGGTGGCCGGCGAGTACAGCGTCGAGCTGATGGACCGCCTGACGCTGTCCGGCAACGTGCGCCACGACGGCAACGAGAGCTTCCAGGACCACGACACCTGGCGCACGGCAGCCTCGCTGCGCCTGCCGGAGCTGGGCTTGCGCCCGCATGCCAGCGTCGGCACGTCGGTGAAATTCCCGACCATGTTCGAGCAGTTCGGCTCCACGGGACTGTTCGTGCCGAACCCCAACCTGAAGCCGGAGGAGAGCTTCGGCTGGGATGCCGGCCTCGAGGTCACCTTCCTGCGCGGACTGGCGCTCGTCGACGTCACCTACTTCGAAACCGAGCTGAGCAACTCCATCACGACGACGTTCAGCCCGAAGTTCACGGCCGTCAATCTCGCTGGCGAGAGCAAGCGGCACGGCGTCGAGGTGGCGGCGAAGGCCCGCATCACCCGCGAGCTGACGCTTGGCGGCGCCTACACCTGGCTCGACGCAACCGATCCCGATGGCCGCCAGTCGATCCGCCGCGCCCCGCACACCGGCCGCGTCGACCTCAACTATGCGTTCCTCGGCGGCAAGGCGAACTTCAACACGGCCGCCATCTACAAGAGCGGCGGGCTCGATATCGGCCTGAACCCCGACTACTCGACGACGCGCGTCGCGCTTGCCGACTATTGGCTGGTCAACGTCGCGGCATCCTACAAGGTCGCGCCCGGTGTCGAGCTGTTCGCGCGCGGCGAAAACCTGCTCGATGCCAGGTACCAGGAGCTTTACGGCTACGCCTCGCCCGGCATCAGCGTGTTCGGCGGCGTCAAGCTGACCTACGAGGACCCCGCCACCGCCTCGTGGGCCAAGTACAAGTAGAGCCCACGCAACACTCACGGGAGTGCCCGGCGCCCTTCGTCGCGCGTATCGGCGCCACACTCCCGACAGAACGGCCTGGGCTCTGTTACAGAGTCCGGGCCGTTCCACGTTTCACCTCGGCCTGCCGCAGCGCATCCCGATGCGCGTTGCGGGCTTATTGCGCGTTGGCCGGCCTGTGCTCAAGGAGATCGCCCGGCTGGCACTCGAGCACCTCGCAGATCTTCTCCAGCGTATCGAAGCGGATGCCCTTCACTTTGCCGGATTTCAGCAACGACACGTTCTGCTCGGTGATGCCGATGCGCTCGGACAGCTCCTTCGAGCGCATCTTGCGCCTGGCGAGCATGACGTCGAGATTGACGATAATGGGCATGCAACGGGCCTCACACGATCTGGCGGTTCTCTTCGGCCATCGCGACGCCGGCCTTGAATATCTGGGCCATGACGAGAACCAGCAGCGAGACCATCAGATGCAGCAGATCGTTCGGGTCGCCCCACAGCCTGGCATTCTCGGCGCCTGTCAGGATGGCTAGCAGCAGCGGCCGAGCCAGCAGGTCGGACACGCTGGCGAACAAGCCGGCACAGCCGAGACTTGTCATCGCCGCCACGGCGACATCATTGAAAATCTCGCCGCGCAGGTAGAAGCCGAACAGCTGCCAGATGCGAACCACGACGACTGCGGTGAGCAGGATCAGCGCCACCACGATGGCGAGGCTGAGCCCGCGCTGCAGGCCCGTCTGGGCCATCGGCGCGGTGCCGGCGATGCGCGCGTAGACCCCGGCGACGCGATCCGCATCCGCCCACAACAGGCCAGTTCGGACCACGCTCCAGGCCAGCCAGCCCAGCGCGCCGAGACGGATGACGTGGCAGGCCAGCTTCAATTGTGGTGACAGGGTCATGACGACGATCCTCGTTTCGACTCATCCGAGCGCGGCCGCTGAGAAATCCGTAGCGGCTCACACGATCTGGCTGGCGTCCTCGGCCAGCGCGTTGGCCAGCCCCATGACGTGACCGATGGCGACGATGAGGCCGCCGAAGGCGGCCAGCATCAGATCCTCCACCGAGACGCCGATCACCAGCATGCGCTGGCCCGGCGGATTGGCCGCCGTCAACACGAGACCGAGCAAGGTCTGCGTCGCCGGCCGCAGCACGGCCAGCGCCAGCGCCGACAGGCCGATGCGCCGGATGCGCCGCACCGCGTCGGCCGTGAACACGAGGCCACGGCGGTAGGCGTCGAACACCTCGTAGGCCTGATGCAGCAGGTAGAAGACGACCATCAGCGGCACGCTCGAGACGGCGAAGCCGGCGAGCCGCGTCGCCCCGTCGGTGGCGATCGCCGACGGCGCCAACCCGATACGCGGCGCCACCAAGTCCACGACAAGGCCCGGCGACAGCCAAACCCAGGCAACCGCCAGCTCGGCGAGGGCCCCCGTTACGGCCACGAACACGCACATCGCCGCCGCCAGACGCTGCAGGCGGCGACGGTGCCGGTCGAGATCAGACGCGGTCAGGCCGGCACCCTTTGGTTCGGCAATGTCGCTCGCGGAAGACATCACTCGTTTCTCGCTTTCTCCGCCAGGTGGCGGCTCCGGTGACCCAGGTGAACGTGGTGGCGCGGCCAGATTTTTGAACTTTTGCTCTTGAATTGATCATATTTTGCTGTTTTACGATATTTTATCGCCGCACACAAGGATTTTATATGCACAAGTCGATGATCACCGCCTGCGCCCTCCTGGCCCTGTGCGGCTGCGGCCATGTCCCCATCGCCACCATCTGGACGCTGAGCACGCTCGATGCCACCCGCATCGACCCGGCCGCCGTGCGGGTCGGCATCCGCTATCCGCACGTCCTTTCACCGCGACGGGGCGGGGCCAAGCTGACGCTGACCACCGTGGCGGCGGACGGTGGCGCACCGCAGAAGGTCGCCTACGTTCTCGACGTGGAGAAGGATGGTCCTGCGGCTATGGCGTTGCGCATCCATGAGCGGCGCGGCGACGTGCTGACGGTGTTCAAGCTATCGCCGGAGGACGTGGCACGGGTACGGCAGCAGCAGTCTGAGCACCGCAAGGCTGCCGCCGCAGGCCGGCGCGGCGCCGGCAACCTGGAGGCGTCCGTCGATGCCTGCCGCACGGAGCCGCTGCCGTCTGGCCCGCTGCCCGCGTCGACCTACCTGATGCTGGAGCCGGCGCAAGGCTTCTTGCCGGTTGTCGTCGATGTCGACCTCAGGCGCGAACTGGGCGAGGCAGCCCTCGATGCCAATCTCCCGCCCTGCTGATCGGACGCGCCGCCCTGCTTGTGGCGTGGCCCGCTTCCGGGGTAGATCGGGCGGATACGAGGACGGCCAAAACCGCAGACGGATCAGCCTGCGGCTCCTGGCACAGGCCGGACAGCTCCCGGGGGACGCATGAACGAGTTGTACAAGATATTCCTGCAGCGCCCCGAACTCACGGTGCACAAGTGGCACTCGTATTTTCCGGTCTACGAGAAGCACTTCGCGAAATTCAGGGGCAAGCCGGTGCGCATGCTCGAGATCGGCGTGCAGAACGGCGGCTCGGCCCGCATGTTCCGCGAGTGGCTGGGCCCCGAGGCGCACATCACCGGCCTCGACATCGACCCGAAGTGCCGCAACTTCGCCATTCCGGGGGCGATCGACATCGAGATCGGCAGCCAGTCCGACGTCGCCTTCCTGCAGGAGGCGGTGAAGAAGCACGGCCCCTGGGACATCATCCTCGACGACGGCGGCCATACCAACAACCAGATCATGGTGTCGTTCGAGACCCTGTTCCCCCATCTCAACGACGGCGGCGTCTATCTGATCGAGGACACGCACGCCAACTTCTGGGGCGGCGGCTTTCTCGACCGCGCCGACAAGAAGACGCTGGTGGAATTCGTCGGCGAGCTGTTCGCCTTCCTGCACGGCTGGACGGGCAAGGGCGGCACGTTCGAGCACTGGCATGTGCCGCCGCCGGCGCGCAAGGAGAGGACGCCCGCTCCCTACGAGACCCGGCACATCAACGCCGTGCACCTCTACGATTCCATCATCGTCGTCGACAAGCTGCGGCGCCCCGAGCCCTATTGCGAGCGGCACGACCCGGCCAAGGGTCGCGAAACCGCCTTCCACTTCTCGCTCGAAAGCGGCTTTCCCCGCGATGACGATGCCGCAGCCGACAAGGCCACCATGCCGTCAGCCGAGATGCTGGCGGCGATGCGTGCCCGTGGCGCCTTGAACGGGCAGGCGTCCGACGATGCCTCGCTGCACCGCGAGCTGGCGCGCATGTCGGCGCAGGTGACGACCCTGCAGAGCGAACTCGAACACCTGCGCCGGCACGGCCGCGACAAGCTGCTCGTCCGCCTGCGCCAGTCCGGCGCCGTGCGCAAGCTGAGGCGCGGGCTCGCCAGGCTCAGCTTGCGCAGCTGAGCCCCCCCGGGAGCCGGCGGGCAGCCGGCGGGCAGCCGGCGCTTTCAGCGTGATGTCTCGCGGATGCGGGCCGCCGCCTGCGCCGCGTGCCACATGGGATGGCGGCTCGCCGCCACCGCCTTCTTCTGCGCGGCTTGCGCGCTTTCCTCGAACATGGCGCGCGTTTCCTCGCCGCGCTCGAAGATATGCGGCTGCAGGCCCCGCTTGTGCAGCGCTTCCTGCATCTTGAGGCGCATGAAGGCGCTGGTCGTGTAGCGCGCCGTCGACAGGTAGTGGTGCTCCATCATGTAGGCGATCATCTCGGCGTAATCGTCGTAGAGGTCGTCGGCGATGCGGCAGCCGTCGTGGTTGACGACCGAGTGCACGCGCCGCCCGGCCGCCACGCACGCCGCCACCAGGAGCTTGCGCAAGTCGTCGATGTCGCTCTTCTTGCGCACGCTCCAGCCCTCGAGGTTGAGGAACAGGATGTTGCGCTCGGCATCGTACTTGATGCGCTCGGACAGCTTCAGGTTCTGCAGTTCGGCGAGCAGGTCCATCGGATCGTCGACGAAGATGCGCCGGTCCATCGGCATCGGCTTGTTGATGATGGGCTGGAAATCCATGTGCGGCAGGATGTGCTTGTCGATCTCGATGCCGGGCGCCACCTCGATCAGCTCCAGGCCGTCCGGCGTCAGCTGGAACACGCAGCGCTCGGTGACGTAGATGACGGGCTGCGAGCGCGAGGCGGCGAACTTGCCGGCAAAGGTCACCTGCTCGACCTTTTTCACGAACTTGCGCGCCTTGCCTTCCTTCAGGATCTTGAGCTTGCCGTAGGAGATCTGCACCTCGAGCCCGCCGGCCGTGAAGGTGCCGGCAAAGACCACCGCGCGCGCGTTCTGCGAGATGTCGATGAAGCCGCCGCAGCCATTCAGGCGGCCACCGAAGCGGCTCGTATTGACGTTGCCCTCCTCATCGCACTCGGCCATGCCGAGGCAGGTCAGGTCGAGGCCGCCGCCATGGTAGAAATCGAACATATTGTTCTGGTCGATGACCGAATGCGCATTGGCCGACGAGCCGAAGCTTGAGCCGCCCGCCAGCACGCCCCCGATGGCACCGGCCTCCGTGGTCATGACGATGTAGGGCGTCACCTTCTCCTCGTTGGCGACCGCAGCGACGCCGTCGGGCGCGCCGACACCGAGGTTGATGACGCCGCCGGGCGGCAGCTCGAAGGCGGCGCGGCGCGCGATGATCTTGCGCTCGTCCAGCGGCATCTTGGCCATGCCCTCGACGGGCACGCGGATTTCTCCCGACAGTGCCGGATTATAGACGGTGCCATAGTTCATGCGGTGCATGACGCCCGTCTCAGCGACGACGACGCAATCGACCAGGATGCCCGGTACCTTGACGTCCTTTGGCTTCAACGAGCCCTGCTCGACGATGCGCTCGACCTGCGCGATGACGATGCCGCCGTTGTTGTGCGCGGCCATCGCTTGCGCCATCGCATCCAGCGTCAGCGGTTCCTTTTCCATGCTGAGGTTGCCGGACGGATCGGCGCTGGTGGCGCGGATCAGCGCCACGTCGATCGGCGTCGCCTTGTAGAACAGCCACTCGTTGCCATCGACCTCGACGCGCTTGACGATGTCCTCGGTCGTCACCTCGTTGACCTTGCCGCCGCCGAGCCGCGGGTCGACATAGGTGTGCAGGCCGACCTTGGTGAAGAGGCCCGGCGAGCCGGACGCGCACGAGCGGTAGAGCTTGGAGATGACGCCCTGCGGCAGGTTGTAGCCCTGGATCTTGTTGGCCTGCGCCGCCTGCGCCACCTTGGGCATGCGGCCGAAATTGGCGGCGATGACACGGGCCAGCAGACCCTCGTGGTGCAGCCGCCCGGTGCCGAGCCCTTTGCTGTCGCCGGCGCCCGCGCACATGATGAGGGTGAGGCCCTTGGGCGCGCCCGTGTCGACGAAGCGCTTCTCCAGCGCCGCGTGCAGCGCCTCGGGGATGCAGCTCTGCACGAAGCCGGTCGTCGTGACGACGTCGTTATCCTTGATCAGCGCAATCGCCTGCTCGGCCGTGATGACCTTGTTTTTCAGCATGTTGCGTTTCCCCTTGAGGTCCGGGGTCAAGCAGGCGCGTGCGGGTTCGCCGCCGGCTTGCCTGCCTCGGACGCACTATTTTGCATGCCGCGACAGTAGGGAAGCCGCCGGGACCGCACAACGCCCGCCCGGGTGGGAAGCACCTATCCCGGGACCCTACCCAGGTGGGGCTCTAGCAATAGGGGATAGGGGATAGGGGATAGGGGATAGGGGATAGGGGATAGGGGATAGGGCAGGGCGCCCGATTCTCCGCCCGGTGCAAGCCCGACCCCTGCAACCTGTCCCCTGTAACCTACAACCTCACTATTCGATGTCGGAGACGTGGATAGCGTCGCCGCCCTTGATGCGCTGCGCCAGCGCCGCCTCGATGAACGGATCGATGGCGCCGTCGAGCACGTCGGCGGGCGCGCCCGACTGCACGCCCGTGCGCAGGTCCTTCACCATCTGGTAGGGCTGCAGGACATACGAGCGGATCTGATGCCCCCAGCCGATGTCGGTCTTTGAGGCGGCCTCCGCGTTGGCCTTGTCCTCGCGCTTCTTCAATTCAAGCTCGTAGAGGCGTGATTTCAGCATGCCCCAGGCGATGGCGCGGTTCTTGATCTGCGATCGTTCCTGCTGGCTCGCCACCACGATGCCGGTCGGCATGTGCGTGATGCGCACCGCAGAATCGGTCGTGTTGACGTGCTGGCCGCCGGCGCCGCTCGAGCGATAGGTATCGAGCCGGCAGTCGCTCTCCTTGATCTCGATCTCGATGTTGTCGTCGATGACCGGGAACACCCACACGGACGAGAACGAGGTGTGGCGGCGCGCGTTGGCGTCATAGGGCGAGATGCGCACGAGGCGGTGCACGCCGGATTCCGTCTTCAGCCAGCCGTAGGCGTCGGGGCCCTTGATCTCCAGCGTCGCCGACTTGATGCCGGCCTCTTCGCCGGAACTTTCCTCGATCAGCGACACCTTGTAGCCGCGCCGCTCGGCCCAGCGGGTATACATGCGCAGCAGCATCGAGGCCCAGTCCTGGCTCTCGGTGCCGCCGGCGCCAGCATGAATTTCGAGATAGGCATCGTTGCCGTCGGCCTCGCCCGACAACAGCGCCTCGACGCCGCGCTTCTCGGCATCCTCGCGAAGCGCGCGCAGCGCCGCCTCGCCTTCCTTGATGGTGGCTTCGTCGTCTTCCGCCTCGCCGAGTTCGATCAGCGTGATGCAGTCGTCCAGCTCACGCTCGAGGCGCTTGTAGTCGGTGACCGACTTGTCGAGCTGCTGGCGCTGGCGCATGACCTTCTGCGCCTGGGCCGGATTGCTCCACAGGCTCGGGTCCTCGGTCTTGGCGTTCAGTTCGTCTAGTCTCTCCTGGGCCGTATCCCAGTCAAAGAGACCTCCTCAGCAGCGCGAGCTGCTCATTGATGGAATCGACGAGTTTCTGCGGCTCGGCGCGCATGGCGTTTGGCTGCCTTTCGTGTGGCTGGAGGCGAATGCCCCTGGCCGGGCGGCGCGGCGCCTGGCGCCGGGCCCGCCTGACCGCGCAGGGGCCAACTCGGAAGCGAGACGTATAATTGCGCCGCGCGCTGCTGTAAACGCGCCGGCCCGGCAAGTCCTTCGGCCCGAAGCGTCTCCCCTCAGACGAGAGGGGCAGCCCCGCCGGCAGGTCTACGTGCCTCCGCCTCGAGCCTGCGGGAAACGGGGAAAGGCTTGCGGCGCCGTTGCACAAAGCACAACTCCAGAACGGCTTGGCTCCTGGACGGCATGGCTCTGCCGCGTCAGCGGCTTGCAATCGCCAAGGGGGCCAATTATACGGGTGCTTCGCCTGGACGGAGACGTGGCCGAGTGGCTGAAGGCGGCGGTTTGCTAAATCGTTGTACTTGGAAACAGGTACCGTAGGTTCGAATCCTATCGTCTCCGCCACCTAACTATAGGATATCACTCATTAATTCGCGCCTTGACGCAAGATTAGTACTTCGCCCGCGGTGTCCGCGGGTTACGGGGTCGCGAAACCGATGAGTGGTCGACCGAGACGGTTGTGGTGCGGCTTCAGGGGGCGGTTTCGGGCCCCTGTCTCTGTGCGGCCAAATAGTAGTACGACTTGAGCGATGTGCTCGTGGACGATGGCGGCTCGCGTATCGCAGGTCTGCACCGGTCGTTCGCTTATTCTGGAAGCACGCTTTCCGCGTGACGCGCGACCGCCCGCCCTGACGTCGCGGGGGCAGCCGTTCCGGAGGCGGGTGTCGAACACAAGGCATGTGAGGCGATCAGGGGCGGCCGGCTGCGAGCCGCAACCGCTGTTCGCTCCAGGCTAGCGGTAGCCGTGTGTCTGCCATGAGAGTGTTGGCGGTGAGCGTCGGCGGATGGCGGCCGTCGAGAATGTCGCGGACGAGATCGGGGGCGAGGAATGTCAGTCGCAGCAGGCGGGTCGCGTACGAGCCGGTCAGCTTTTCCCGCGCCGACAACTCGTCGATGCTGATGCCGTTTCCGGCTAAGAGCTTGTCGCGCAGCGCGAACGCCTTCACGACCAGCTTGATCAGCGTATCGTCCGGGGCGCCGGCATGGGCCCCCTCGATCACCATGCGCTTGCCGATCCCCGCACGTTTCAATTGAGCCGGAACGGAAAGCACGATTGTGTCTGTCGCAGGTCCAGCTCCAGATCGCGTAACGTGCCGTCTGCCTGGATCTGCGCGCAGGACCGCTGGCAATCGTGCGCGATCGAGATGAATGTCGATCCGATTGGACGGCTCCTGCCATCAACTGCTCCAGCTCGACCGCATCCGGACTATGAGCTGAGAGGGCATCATGCACCTCGCCGCGATTGGCCAGATACGTGCATAGCCGATCGACGACCAGCTTCTCTATATCGCCGGCTGGGATCCGCCGGCCCCCGGGCACCTGCGAACGGCTTCCGGTCACCAGAGCCCGCGAGATGTAGTACCGGTAGCGCCTGCCGTTCTTGACCGCGTGCGTCGGCGTCATCGGTCTGCCGGTCTCGTCATGGAGCAGGTGTACGAGCAGGCTCGGGGACTGCGCGGCCGCTCCGCTATCATGCTCGTTTCGGTTCGCTGCCAGTCGCTCGGCGACCGTATTCCACAGTTCCTCGTCGATGATCGCCGCGTGCTCGCCGGGATAGCTGGCCTCCCGGTGGACGATCTCGCCACGATAGATCCGGTTCTGCAGCATCAGGTACAGCGCGCCACGGGCAAGCGGCTTGGCGCCGTAGGGCTCGCCGGTCGCGCTACGCCGAAACTTGCTGACGATGCCGTCCCGCTCCAGCTCGTGACCGAGCAGCCGAACCGAGCCGAGCGCCGCATAGCGGCGGAAGATGTGACGCACCCGCTCGGCTTCGGCCTCGTTGACGATGAGCTTCCTGTCGAGGACGTCGTATCCGAGCGGCGGGTTGCCACCCATCCACATGCCCTTCTTCTTCGACGCCGCGATCTTGTCGCGGATGCGCTCGCCGGTGACCTCGCGCTCGAACTGGGCGAACGACAGCAACATGTTGAGCGTCAAGCGGCCCATCGATGTGGTCGTGTTGAACTGCTGTGTGATCGAAACGAAGGAAACGCCCTGGGCATCGAAGACATCGACGATCTTGGCGAAGTCGCTGAGCGATCGCGTCAACCGGTCGACCTTGTAGACGACGACGGTGTCGACCTTCTTCGCCTCGATATCGGCCTCGACCATCTGCGCGTGCAGGCGCCGCTGCCGGAGACGGCCGACGAGGTCTGCGAAGTCGCGCGCGCCGTCGGTAGCGGCGTCGAGGATGTAAGGATCGGCGCAGGGGCGACCGAGGCCGAGGTGAAGCGGCTGTCGGCATCAGGCGCGCTGGCCAAGTACCGGATGCTGCATTTCGCCACCCACGGCACGCTCGCGGGTCAGCTTTCGGGCACGCACGAGCCGGGTCTCATTCTGACGCCACCCACGAGCGCCACCGACGAGGACGACGGATATCTCTCGGCCAGCGAGATTGCGGCACTCAAGCTCGATGCCGAGTGGGTGATCTTGTCAGCATGTAACACTGCTGGCGGCGCAGGGCAGGGCGCGGCAGCCGAGGCGCTGTCGGGGCTGGCGCGGATGTTCTTTTACGCCGGTGCCCGCGCCCTGCTCGTCTCGCACTGGGAGGTCGACAGCGATGCCGCCGTCACGCTGGTGACAGGCGCCATCGGCGAGTTGACCAAGGACAAGAGCATCGGCCGCGCCATGCTCGCCGCAATGGCCGACACGACGCGGCCATCCAGCTGGGTTCCCGCTTGGCACCCGTCTGTTTGGGCACCGTTCGTGGTCGTCGGCGAGGGTGGCGTGGGGCGGTAGGGCGTGATGGCCGTTTGGGTTGAAAGTAGGCCGTTAACTCGAGGGCCGATGCGTAGTCCGTCAGCGGCTTGACGGTCGAGGTGCAGAGAAAGCTGACCTCCACCAATGAGACAAGCGAACCCGCCCCGTGAGCTGCTGCCGGTTTCACGGACTGAGCTGCTGCCGGTTTCACGGACACCCGGTTTGGGTGCGATAGTGAAGCTGGAGGTGGCTTATGACGAGGCGGAGTTTCAGTCGGGAGTTCAAGGTCGAGGCGGTACGTCTGGTGCGCGAACGTGGGGTTACGGTGGCGCAGGCTGCGCGTGATCTCGACGTACACGAGAACCTGCTGCGCAATTGGGTGAAGGATTTCGCGGACGATCCCCGTGAGGCGTTTCCCGGCCACGGCCGGATGAAGGCGGCGGAAGCCGAGGTCGCGCAATTGAAGCGCGAGGTTCAGAAGCTGAAGGCCGAGCGCGACATCCTAAAAAAAGCCGCGGCCTACGTCTGTGCGGAGCACAGCTACGCTGTGACGCCAAGGACCAGACGTGATGTTCGCGTTCGTGGCGAAGCACCGGGGGATTTGGCCGCTGACGTTGCTCTGCGAGACGCTCGGTGTCTCGCGTAACGGGTTCTATGCTTGGCTGAACCGGCCCCCGAGCGACCGGGCGCAGCGTCACGAGGCGATGCTGGCGGCGATCCGCCGGAGCTTCCTCGACAGCGACAGGACCTACGGCGCGCGGCGCGTCTGGCACGACCTGCTGGCCGCCGGGATCTCCTGCTGGCTGCATGCCGTCGAGCGGCTGATGAAGCTGAATGCCTTGCGCGCCAGGCCGAGGCGGCGCCGGTTGCCTGCCGATACCGGCGAACGCCCCATTACCGAGCTCGCGGCCAACGTGCTCGACCGGCAGTTCGCGGCCCCGGCGCCGAACCGGAAGTGGGTGGCCGACTTCACCTACATCTGGACGGCCGAAGGCTGGCTCTACGTGGCGGTCGTGCTCGACCTCTTCTCGCGCCGGATCGTCGGCTGGTCGATGAGCGGGGCCATGACGGCCGAACTGGTCACGAACGCGCTGATGATGGCCGTCTGGCGGCGGGGGCGACCGCGCGAGCTGTTGCATCACTCCGATCGCGGCAGCCAATATACGAGCGAGCAATGCCAGCGGCTGATGGCCGAGCACGGCATCCAATGCTCGCTGTCGCGCTCGGGCAACGTCTGGGACAACGCGGCGATGGAGAGCTTCTTCTCGACGCTCAAGATCGAGCGCACGGCGGGCAAGAGCTATAGCACGCGGGACGCCGCTCGGGCCGACGTCTTCGATTACATCGAGCGGTTCTACAATCCCCGGCGCCGGCATTCGACGCTGGGCTACATGAGCCCGGTCGACTTCGAGGACCGGATGCGATTAGCTTAACTCAGTGTCC
>WBZS01000587.1_pt1 | contig 42281 bp, 50 predicted proteins | sample 5204201 | NCBI WGS metagenome assembly WBZS01 (sample SAMN12344357, study PRJNA552823) | activated sludge metagenome | biome: Activated sludge suspended growth; feature: Nitrification reactor; material: Wastewater; isolation source: activated sludge from nitrification reactor of wastewater...
CAAGGCGAAGACGCGATCCCCCGGTTCGATCTCCTTGATCGGGACGAGCCCGCGGTCGGCGGTCCACACTCGGGAGTCCTGAGCCAGACATTCATACTGCGCCGCGACGCCGGCGATGAGGCGTTGCTTCTCCGCCTCCGGGATGCCCAACCGGTCGTACGTGTTCTTGATGTCCGCCGGCAGCTCGTCCCACGTCGTCGCCTGCTTCTCGGTGGAGCGGACGAAGTACTTGATGTTCTGGAAGTCGATCCCCGTGAGGTCACTCCCCCACGACGGCATCGGCTTGCGGTCGAACAGCCGCAACGACTTCAGCCGCAGGTCGAGCATCCACTGCGGCTCGTTCTTGAGCGCGGAGATGTTGCGCACGACGTCCTCGTTGAGGCCGCGGCGCGCCGTCGCCCCGGCGGAGTCGGCGTCCGACCAGCCGTATTCGTAGCGGCCCAGCCCGGCCAGGCCGGGGTTGAGGTGCTCGATGTCGGTCACGAAGTGACACCTTTCCGTGCGGGGACAGCCGGGGTGGGGACGAAGGTCGTGCAGACGTGCTGGCCTCGCGCGAGGGTCGAGAGGCGTTGGACGTGGACGCCGAGCAGTCGCGAGAACGCGTCGGTCTCGGCCTGGCACAGCTGGGGGAACTCAGCCGCGACATGATGCACCGGGCAGTGACCCTGGCACACCTGTATGCCGGTCCGCGACCCCTCGCCGACCGGACGCGCGGACGCGGCGAACCCGTCGCGGCTCAACGCCGCGACCAGGGCCTGCGCCCGAGCGGCGGGCGAGTCACCGACGGTGGCCAGGTCGGCGGCATACCGGGACTCGAGGTCGGCTGAGCGGGCCCGGGCGAACGACGCGACCGCGTCCGGGCCAGCCGCGTCGCGCAGGAACCGCAGCGCGTGGGCGGCCAAGTCGTCGTAGCCGGAGGGCAGAGAGGCATGACCGGCCTCGGCGACCACCCATTCGCGCGCGGGACGCCCCCGTCCGCGTCCACTGGACACCGCGACCGGGTCGCGCTCGGACACCGCCCCCTGCTCCGCGAGCGCTTCCAGGTGTCGGCGCACTCCAGCTGGGGTGAGCCCCAGCAGCCGACCGATCGCGGACGCCGAGATCGGGCCCCGCTCGGACACCGCCGCAAGGACCCGCGCCCGGGTGCGCGTCTCCTGCTCGGTATGCCGTTCGGCCGCCTCGATAATCACAACGCAAGTATGTCGTAATTCAGTTCTCCTGCCAAACGTCCCCGGCGATGCGTCCTTGTGAGGTATCCCAGGGGCGCCTGACGTCTCTTGCTGTGCGACAGACCCCGTTCCGCCCCGATCGGAGATCCCATGTCGCACCCTGTCATCGCCGTCTATGCCAGGTCCGGAACCACCTGGACCCTGGCCGGCCACGCCGACCTCCTGTTGCCCCGGATGTTGCTGGCCCACGCAGACCTCGCCGCGGCCCTGGCCGCTCACCCGCAGGGCTTCCAAGGCGTGGCGCATCTGTCCTGGCAGGCCGGGGGTGTCCTGCACAGCGAGCTCGTCGGCATCCGTGAGGTCGGGCCGATCGGATCGTGGCAAGGCCATGTCGGCGGCACCGGGTTGGAGCTCGACCGCCCGAGCGATGCCCCGCCGATCTTCATCCCGCCCGGGCCCGGCGGCGAAGGATTCTGGTGCGTCCTGTTCCCCTGGGCAAGCTTCTGCGGCTGACCATGGTCACCCTCCCTGGACGCCTCGCCGCCGTCACCCTAGCCATCGCCGTCGACTTGCTCGTTTGGGGCGGCGATGTCACCACGGCTTCGGGCGACCACGTCCCTGGGTGGCTTCCCCCCGTGGTCACGGTCGTGGCCTATCAAAGCCTCTGGGCGCTGGGGACCCGACCCCAGGTGGTCTTGGCGCTCCACAGCACCCTGGCCCTCGTGAGCACCATGGTGCCGAAGTGGCAGCCGTTCGCGGGGCTCCTTCTCGCGACGTATGCCATGTCGTCCCGGCCGCGGACGCGGCATACGGGGGCGCTGCTGGCCTGGCTGGGAGCCGGGCTGCTCTCGCACAGCTATGCCTCGGCTCGGCTGACCAGTGATCCGGTGCGGTCGACCGCCACCCTGCTGCTTCTGTGGACGGCCCTCGTCGCGGCGATCTGGGTTGCCGGGGCGAGGCACCGTCAGGTCGTTGCGCGGGCCCGGACCGCCGGCGAGCTCATCTCCTCCCGCGCCGACCGAGAGCTGGCCGACGAACGCCTGCGGATCGCGCGCGACCTGCACGACGGGGTCTGTGCCGCCCTGACCGCCATCCACCTGCAGGCGGCCGGAGCCAGGGCCATCGGCGCGACCTCGGGGGGTCTGACCGCCCCGAGCCTGGCCGCCATCCAGACCAGTGCGGAGCGCAGCCTGCTCGAGCTGCGTCGGGTCGTCGGTGACTTGCGCTGCGAACCCGGCGCCGCGGATGCGTCGCCCGCTCCGGGCCCGCATCTCGCTGAGGTGTCCGACCTGGTCGAGATCGTCCGGGCCGCCGGCCTGCGGGTCCATCTGACCCAGCGGGTCGACCCCGCGGCGGTGCTCGATCCCCGCATCGAGGCCACGGTCGTCCGGGTCGTCCAGGAGGGGCTGACCAACGCGTTGAAGCACGCGCCGGCCCACGCGCGGTGCGCTGTGGCCATCGAGATCGGGGATCGCGGCGCGCACGTGAGGATCAGCAACCCCCAGCGGCCGTGGCCCTCCGCCGGGAACACCCCTGCAGCCGGGTTGACCGGCGGCGGGGTCGGACTTGCCAGCCTGCGCGAGCGTGCCGCCCTCGTCGGCGGCAGGCTCACCTGGCGGGCCGACGGCAACCGGTTCGCCCTCGAACTGGCCGTGCCCCAGCCCGTGGGAGCCGGCCGATGACGGTGCGGGTCCTCGTCGTCGACGACGAGGACCTCACGCGATCCGGAATCGTCATGCTCCTCGAGGCCGCCCCCGACCTGCGAGTGGTCGGCTCCGTCGCCGACGGTGCATCCGCCCTCGCCTGGCTCGACTCGGTCCGGGCGGACGATTTGCCGGACATCGTCGTCACCGACCTGCGGATGCCGGGTCTCGACGGCATCGGCCTCACCGAGGCTCTGCGTCTTCGATGGGGTGACATCAGGGTGCTCGTGCTCACGACCTTCCGGGAGGATCCCGATGTCCAGCGGGCCCTGCACGCGGGAGCCGACGGTTACCTGCTCAAGAGCGCGGCACCGCGCGACCTCGCCGAAGCGGTTCGGCGCCTCGCGGCCGGTGACACCTGGCTCGACCCCGCCGTCGCGGGCTCAGTGGTCGCGGCGTTGCGCAGCACTCCACGTCCGGCCGTGACCGCGCCGAGCGCCCTCGCCGGGCTCACCGAGCGCGAGCGCGAGGTCCTGGCCCTCATGGCCCACGGCCTGACCAACTCCGAACTTGCCGAGCGGCTGTGGGTGGGCGAGGGGACTATCAAGACCCACGTGTCCCGGATCCTGCACAAGACCGGGTCCCGGGACCGTTCCCAGGCCATCGCGCTGGCCTACGCCCGCGGCCTGGTGACCGTCTCCGGTTGACGCAGCGTCACGCCCGCGCAGGGCGCCGTCGACCGCCTCGTATGCCGCGAGGCATACGCGCAGGATCGGCCCCCAGCCAGACGCGGAGGCGCCTCTCAGACGGGACCGTTGAGGCAGCCGACGGAACCCTCCGACGGCCCTCACCGAAAGGAAGCACTGATGTCCATCTCTCCCCGCCGGTCGCGTCGCGCCTTCGCGACCGCCCTGGTCGCCATGGTTCTGCCCCTCGTCGCAGTCGGCACGGCCCAGGCCTCGACCACCTCCAGCGGTTGCACGGTCTCGCCGCTCCGGCCGGTCTTCGATCACTTCAACTCGGCCGGCGTCAAGGTCATCCGCTACAACATGACGGTCACCTGTGATGCTGGCCGCACCATCGAGGTCGAGCAGCACGTGCACGAGGCCGACAGCATCAACGCCGACGACCACATCACGACCTCCAACCGCTCGCGCTACTTCGCGACCGCGGACTCGGTCACCATGTGGCTGGAGAACTCCTTGCCCGACACCGAGATCGGCGACGAGGAGATGTACCAGCACGTCTCGTTCCGGGTCAGCAGCAACGGGGTCACCTCGCCGTGGACGGCCTGGGAGGACTCGCCGGAGCAGCAGTTCAGCAAGTGACCGCACTCATCCCGCGGCCGCAGCAGCCGCCCCCGCCACCAACGGCAGGGGCGGCTGCGCCGTTGTTCGGGGCCCAGTCGTCGCCTCATAGACTTCCCCGCGTGAAAGCTGCCGTCCAGATCGCCGAACTCACGCGCCGGTTCGGGACGGTGCCAGCGTGTGACGGGATGACCTGGTCAGCGCCGCAAGGGTCGATCACCATCGTCCTGGGGCCCAACGGGGCCGGTAAGACCACGGCCGTCGAGTGCGCCGTTGGACTGCAACGACCCGACGGGGGCTCGGTCCGGGTCTTGGACACCGAGCCGTGGCTTGCGTCGCCGGACCACCGGGCCCGCGTCGGGGTCATGTTGCAGGCGGGGGGTCTGCCCAACGGCAGCAAGCCGCTCACCCTCCTGCACCATCTGGCCTCGTTCTATGCCCACCCCGCCCCGGTGGCGGGGCTCGCGGCCCGGCTGGGGATCGACAGCTTCGCCAGGACGACGGTCCGGCGCCTGTCCGGCGGGCAGAAGCAGCGGGTCGCGCTCGCGGCGGCGCTGGTCGGTCGCCCAGAGGTGGTCTTCCTCGACGAACCCACGGCGGGGCTCGACCCACACGGACGGCTGGACGTCTACGACCTGCTGCGCGAGGTGCAGGCCGACGGCGCGACCCTCGTCGTCACCACGCATTCGTTCGAGGAGGCCCAAACCTTGGCCACGCACCTGGTCGTCCTCGCCGACGGACGCACCGCGGCCGAAGGCACACCCGCCGACGTCGTCGGCTCGAGCAGCCTCGAACAGGTCTACTTCGCCCTCACCCGCAAGGCGCAGTCATGACCGCGCCCGCGCTCCCGCCCCGATCGGGCCCGGCCCCAGCTCCCGCTCGAGCCCGGGTGCTGGCCCAGGCTCGCTTCGAACTGACCACCCTTCTGGCTAACGGCGAGCAACTGCTTGTCTCTCTCGTTCTCCCGCTCGGCGCGCTCGTTGGGCTCGCGCTGAGCACCGCCCCGTCCCTGGGTGACGGGCGCCGGATCGACCTTGCCGTCCCTGGCGTCCTCGCCCTCTGCGTCATCTCGGCTGCGTTCACCGCGCAAGCCATCGCCACGGGCTTCGATCGCCGGTATGCCGTGCTCCGCCTCCTCGGCACCACTCCCCTGGGCCGCGATGGGCTGCTCTGGGGCAAGGCCGCCGCCACGCTGGGCGTCGAGGTGCTCCAATGGCTGGTCATTGGGGGCGTCGGAGTCGCTCTCGCTTGGCGTCCGGTCCCGGTCGGCCTGCTGTATGCCGTCCCGTTCCTCCTCGCGGGCACCTGGGCTTTCGTCGCTCTCGCCCTCCTGCTGGCCGGTCTGGTCCGCGCCGAAGGCGTCCTGGCGCTGGCTAACCTCCTCTGGGTGCTGTTCCTCGTCCTGGGCGGGGTGATCGTGCCCCGGACCCAGCTGCCCGAGGCGCTGACCGGCGTGGCCGGCATACTGCCCTCGGCCGCTCTCGGGGACGGGCTCCGAGCTGCCCTCGCCACGGGCACCTTCTCCATCGGTGCTTTCGTGGTCCTGCTGGTGTGGGGCGCGATCGCCACGGGCCTGGCCAGCCGGACCTTCCGCTGGTCGGACTGACACCTCGCGGTGGAGAAGCCCGCCGCCGTGTCGCCCCAGCAGCGAGCGTGACGGAGTGCGGCTAAGGGGGTGTTCACGCCCTCCGGCGCACACCGTCACGCCCTCGCCGGGCACGCGGACCCGCGGGCATCCGGCCTCCGACCAGCGGGCACGAGGTCAGCGCAGGTCGAACTCGATGTTGTCGATGAGCCGGGTCCGGCCCAACCGAGCCGCGATGAGCGCCACCCGGGGTCCGGGGGCGGCATACGCCTCGGATGACGCCGACGGCTCGGCGAGGTCGGGCGTGCGGACCGCGGCGTAGTCGACGTCGAACCCCGCCTCGGCCAACGCCAGCCCGGCCTGCGCCTCGACGACCAGCCGGGACGTCCCGGCCAGGGTCGCGTCGCGCATCCCCCGCAGCGTCCGGTGGATCACCGTCGCGGTGGCCCGCTCCTGCGCCGAGAGGTATTGGTTGCGCGAGCTCATCGCCAACCCGTCGGCCTCACGGACGATCTCGCCTCGCAGCAGCTCCAACGGGTAGGCCAGGTCGATCACCATCTGCTGGATGACCGCGAGTTGCTGAAAGTCCTTCTTGCCGAAGGCGGCCACGTCCGGCTGCACCTGGTTGAACAACCGGGCGACGACCGTGCAGACCCCGTCGAAGTGCCCCGGGCGGTGCACCCCTTCGAGCACGTCCGCGACCCCGGGCAGCCGGATGTTGGACGCGAGCTCGACGCCGAACGGATACATGCCCTCGACCGTCGGCAGCCACAAGGCGTCACACCCAGCGGCCGCAAGCCCGGTCATGTCCGCTTCCGGCGTGCGCGGATAGCGGGTGAAGTCCTCGCTCGGGCCGAACTGCGTCGGGTTGACGAACACGCTGGAGATCACCCGGTCTGAGTGCGCCCGGGCGAGCTCCACGAGTGAGTAGTGCCCCTCGTGGAGGTTGCCCATCGTCGGCACGAACCCGATCCGCAACCCGGCCCGGCGCCATTCGAGGATGTGTCGGCGCAGCGCAGGCAGGTCGGTGATGGTGTCGATCACGGGAGGCCCCTCACTGGTAGGCGTGCGCGGCGTCGGGGAAGCTCCCGTCGCGGACCGCGGCACAGTATGCCGCCACCGCTCCGGCCACAGAACCACCCTCGGCGAGGAAGTCCTTGACGAACTTCGGGGCCCGGTGCCCGGTGTCCAGGCCGAGCATGTCATGCAGGACGAGCACCTGCCCGTCGCAGCCGGGTCCGGCGCCGATCCCGATCGTCGGGATGGGCGTCGTCGCGGTGACCGAGGCGGCGACCGCGGACGGCACACACTCCAGGACGAGCATGCTGGCACCCGCCTCGGCCACGGCCACGGAGTCCTCGTGCAGGCGGGCGGCGGCCCGCTCCTCGCGCCCCTGCACCTTGTAGCCACCGAGCCGAAGCACCGACTGCGGGGTCAACCCCAAGTGCGCGCAGACGGGGATCTCGCGTTCGGTGAGGAAGCGGATCGTCTCGAGCTTGTGCCCCGCGCCCTCAAGTTTGACCATCTGGGCTCCGGCAGCGGCAAGCTGCTGGGAGGCGTCCAGGGCCCGTTCAGGGGTCGCGTCGGCCAGGAACGGCAGGTCGGAGACCAGCAGTGCCCGCGACAGCCCGGACGCCACCGCCGCCGTGTGGTAGGCGATGTCACCCACCGTCACCGGGATTGTCGAGGCGAGGCCACGCACGACCATCCCGAGGGAGTCCCCGACCAGGACCAGGTCGACCCCGTGCCGGTCCAGCACGCGCGCGAAACTCGCGTCGTATGCCGTGAGCATGGCCAGTTTGCGACCGGCGGCCTTGGCCTCGGCCAGGGCCGGAACCGTCCAGGCCTTGGCCCACTTCTCGTCATCCAGATACCCCACGACACCACCGTAGTGGCCGCTCCCCGCGCCGACCCCCGCACGTGAGCCCCTGCCTGGCGGCATACGCTGGGGCACGTGGCACTTCCCGTCTGTAAACCGTCCTGGCTACGACCCATCCTCGTGGCGAACGTCGTTGCCGAAGTCCTCATCATCGTCACCGGCGGCATCGTCCGGCTCACCGGCAGCGGGCTCGGGTGCCCCGACTGGCCGACCTGTGCGCAGGGTTCGCTGACCCCGATCGCGGCGCAGGCGGAGGGTTTCCACAAGTTCATCGAGTTCGGCAACCGCACCCTCACCGGCGTGCTCATCGTCATCGCAGTGCTGGCTCTCTGGGCGGTGACGACCCTGCTGCCGCACCGTCGTCAGCTGCACCTGCTCGGCTGGGCCATGATCGTCGGGATCCTCATCGAGGCGGTCGTGGGCGGCATCACCGTCTGGACCGGCCTCAACCCCGTGATCGTCGCCTTCCACTTCCTCGCCACGATCGTCCTGGTCGCAATCGCCACCGCGATGCTGCGCGGCGCCGAGGACGGCAACGACGTCGACGCTCGCACGCGCACCCTGCTCGTCCCGGCCATCACGGCGCGCCTTGCCTGGCTTACGTATGCCGTGGGGATGCTCGTGCTCGTCCTCGGCACCGTGGTCACGGGGTCGGGTCCGCACTCCGGCGACGCAGACACTCCGGCGCGGACCGGTTTCGATCCCCGCACGGTGTCGTGGATCCATGCCGACGTCGTCATGCTTTTCCTTGGTCTGCTTGTCGCCGTGCTCGTCGCGGTCCGCCTGGCCCGGGCCGGGGGGCCGGACGTCGTCGGCACCGAGCCCGAGCTCGCCCGGCTGCGCCGCTCATGGACCTCGGTGCTGCACATCAGCCTGCTTCAAGGCGTCGTGGGCTACGTCCAGTTCTTCACCGGGCTCCCAATCCTTCTCGTGCTGGCCCACATGCTCTTCGCTGCCCTGCTCGCCGTGGCCTTGACCTACGGGACGCTCAACCTCTACCGCAACCCCGTGTCTGCGGGAGTTGTTTCGCGAACCGCCTCCCCGAAGTCGGCCTCACGAAGATAGTCAAGCGTCCTTGACAGTCAAGGAGACTTGACATACTTTGGACGCATGACAACACAGCTCTCCACACCCAACAAGGTCATCCTGTCCGTCCTCGCGCTGGGGTCCATCTGGGCAGCAGCACATGGCAATTGGCGCACCAGCCTCGTCCTTGGTGGCGCGGTCGTCGGCGCCCTCCTGGTGATCCGCTCCGCCCGCCGGGGCCGTTTTGGCGACACCACTCGGCTCGACATCGGCGAGCCGCTCGATGAGCGCGAACGCGTCATGTTCGACCGCGGTCTGGCGTGGGTGGGCCTCACAGCGATCGCGATCGACCTGGGCTTGCTGTTGTATCGGCTCGGCGCTGGATCGCTGGAGTTCGCGGGCGCCGAGTGGCGACTCGTCGCGATGTGCATTGTCTGGGCGATCGCCAACCGGGTCCAGGTCCGCCGGGGCGGTAGCGGTGCATAACGTCGTTCGCGAGCTCCGAGCGCAACGGGGACTGAGCCAAGGTGCCCTCGGCGAGCTGCTCGGAGTGTCCCGCCAGACCGTCAACGCCATCGAGACGGGCAAGTACGACCCCTCACTTCCCCTCGCGATCCGGCTGGCCCGCCTGTTCGCGCGGTCCGTCGAGGAGGTCTTCCTCATCGACGGCCCCCCGCAGTAACCTCCCCAGCCCGTCCCATCGTCACCGAACCCTAAGGATTCCTGGCGGTCGGCTGCCAAGCCGCGGACCTACCCTGATCGGCATGGCGCATGTTCTCGTCGTCGACGACGACCCCACGGTCCGTGAGGTCGTCGCCGGCTACCTGGCCCGGGCCGGGCTGACGGTCGACGAGGCTGCCGACGGGATGGACGCGCTCGACCGGGCCCGGCATACACCTCCGGATGTCGTCGTCCTCGACCTCATGCTCCCCGGCCTGGACGGCCTTGAGGTGATGCGCCGACTGCGCGCCGAACGCGGCAACCTGCCCGTCGTCCTGCTCACCGCCCGCGGCGAGGAAAGCGACCGGGTCCTGGGGCTTGAGGTCGGGGCTGACGACTACGTCACCAAACCGTTCTCCGCCCGCGAGCTCGTCCTGCGGGTCCAGTCGATCCTGCGCCGAGCGGCGGTGCCGCCGGCTCGGGTCACGGACGCCGATGTCCTGCTCGACGGTGACCTGCGGGTCGACCCGCGGGCACGCACGGTGACTCGGGGCGGCATACCCCTGGCGCTGACCACCCGCGAGCTCGACTTGCTCATCCACCTGCTTCGACACCCCGGCCAGGCGTTCTCGCGGACCGACCTGCTGCGCCAGGTGTGGGGCTGGGAGTACGGCGACGAGTCCACCGTCACCGTGCACGTCCGGCGGCTGCGTGAGAAGGTCGAGCCGGATCCCGCTGCCCCGCAACGGATTGCGACTGTCTGGGGAGTCGGATATCGGTGGGACGCGCACCCGCCGCCCGGGTCACCCCCGCCAGTGGGTATGCCGTGACCCCCGAGACCGAGACCGTCCTCATCGCCGTGGGTTCCGCCGCAGGGGTGGGTGCGGTCGGAGCGCTCGGCGTGTGGGCTCTGGCGCGCCGGTCGATCCGGTCAGCGCTCGTTGCCGCTCCGCTGGTCGTCGTCGGGTCGGTGGCCGCAGGTGTCCTGGTGTCGTCGCGAGCGATGTTCATCAGCGACCACGACTCGTCGATCGTGCTCCTCGTCGTGGCTGCCGTCGCGCCAGTGGCCCTGGTCTATGGGTTGGTGCTCGCCAGCCGGGTCCATCGGCTGGACCGGGCGGCCGCCGACCGAGCAGCCGAAGCGGTTGCCGATCGCGAGCGGGATGCGGCGGTCGAAGCCCAGCGCCGGGACCTTGTCGCCTGGGCCTCCCACGACCTGCGCACCCCCCTGGCCGGGATCCGCGCCATGGCGGAGGCCATCGAGGACGGGGTCGCTCCTCCGGATGGCGCCTACCCAGCGCGGATCAAGGCCCAGGCCGACCGGATGGCGGCCATGGTCGATGACCTCCTCGCGCTCTCGCGGATCCATTCCGGCACGTTGACCCTCGCCCGCGAGCAGGTCAGCGTGGCCGATCTCGTCTCCGATGCCTTGGCCACCGGCGCGGCCTTGGCCGAACGCACCGGGGTCGTCGTCGACGGGCACGCCGATGGCCCTGTGCTGGCCCATGTCGATGCCCGCGAGCTCGGCCGGGTGTTGGACAACCTCATCGCCAACGCCATCCACGCCACGCCGTCCGGTGGCCGAGTGCTGGTCCACGCCACCGGCTCCCCCACCGAGGTGACCATCCGCGTGACCGACGCGTGCGGCGGCATACCGGAGGACGTTCGGGCCCGCATGTTCGAGCCGTGGTGGCGCGGGGACGATGCCCGCACCCCCCGCGACGGTGACGGTGCGGGCTTGGGGTTGGCGGTTGTTCAAGGGATTGTGACCGCCCACGGCGGCACGGTGGCGGTGGCCGACGTCCGGGGCGGGTGCGCCATCGAGGTCGTCCTGCCGCGCGCGTAAGCGACTGATGCTGGCGCAAGCGGCTCAGCCCTCGGGGATGAACCCGGAGTCCAGCTCCCAGGGGGCGATCGGTGAGTGTTCGAGGATCCAGCCCTGCAGCGAGCGGTCCCACCCGAGCGCGATGCCGATCCCGACGACGATGAAGACCACGCCGAGGATGCGCCGGAACCGCCCGTGGGGGTCGGCCGCCCAGCCAAGTCGCGCGATGAGGCGGCGGCCGAGCAGTGCGATGGCCAACAGGGTGGCGCACAGGCCGAGCACGTATGCCGCGAGCAGGGTCAGCCCGTAGCCGAACCGAGCCGGCAGGACGGTGACGACGACGTAGGCATAGAGCGGGCTGCACGAGGAGAAGACCGGTCCGAGGGCCGCGCCGGTGAGGACGTCACCAGTCAGTCCGCCGCGGGCGCGGGCGGCACGTAGCCGGGCGTCCGTTCGACCCTGGAGGCTGAGAGCGGCCGACAGACGCTCCCAGAGGTCAGGAAAGGCGCCAGCGATCCCGAGCAGCACCAGGATCGCCCCCGACAAGATCGACCAGGTTCGGGGGTCGATGACCAATAGGGCCGTCGTCGCTTTGAGGATGAGCGTGAACAGCGTGATGGAAGCACCCAAAGAGGCGGTGATGACCAGAGCACGGCGGTGCCTGGTCACCCAGGTGCGGACGGTGTGCGCCCTCGTGGTCGTGCCCTCCGGCGACGACGAGCGCTCTGCCGCAGCCAGATCCGAAGCTGCCGCGCCTCCCACGATGACGGGGAGGAGCGGCAGCACACACGGGGCAAGCGTGGTGAGGGCACCGGCGACCAAGGCCCCGAGCAGGGCGATCATCAGGTGGTCTGGGCCTTGATCGCCGCCCCGTCCTTGGTGCCGGTCCACTTCTTGACCGACATCGCGGCACCGTCGATCTGGACGAAGGTGTGCTGCTGGGTGATGCCGTACTTCTGCTTGAGCTCGGTCGCGGTGTCATAGTCCACCTTGACGACGGTCAGCCCATCAGGCACGCCGGAGCTGTTCAGGGCGGCATCGGTGGCCCGGCAGTCGGGGCACCAGGAGGCGTGGAAGAACAGGACGACCTTGGAGCCCTGATACATCGACATCTTCGATTGGTAGTCGGCGTAACCGATGTAGGCCCCCTTGGCCATCGCGTCGGCGGACCCGGTCTTGTCGGGCATCGCCGTCTTGTCGGACATCGCCGTCTTGTCGGGCATGGCGCTGCTCGCAGCGGCAGGCGCCGCCGAGGGGGTGGCTGCGCTGCCGCAGGCCGAGAGCGTGAGAGCTGCCCCGAGGGCCAGCGACGTGACGGTGAGCCGGGAGCGAGAAGAGATGCGTGAGGTCATAGGAACAGCGTCACGGCATACCCCTGCCGGGCCTATTGCGAGGACCTTACGGACCGATGACGTCCGCCAACGCAGCCGCTGCGCCTAGTGCCGCGCCGACCTCAGCGCACCAGACCGGGAATGGCGAGGTAGAGCAGCGGGTCGACGGCGACCGCGACGAAGAGCACCGTGAGATAGGTGATCGAGTAGTGGAAGAGGCGCATCGGCCGCAGCACCGTCTGGGCCGCCCCGAGCACGGCGTGGCGGTGCAACCGGTGTGCCTCGGCGAGGAAGAGGCCGCCCGAGATGAGGGCGCCAGCGGCATACACCCAGCCCATCGGGGCCACCGGGATGAGGACGAGGGAGACCAGGACCATCACCCAGGAGTAGATGAGGATCTGTCGGGACACGACGACCATCCGGGCGACGACCGGCAGCATCGGCACCGACGCGGCTGCATAGTCATCCTTGAACTTCATCGACAACGGCCAGTAGTGCGGTGGCGTCCAGAAGAAGATGACGAGGAAGAGGATCCACGCTGGCCAGTCAACCCGGTTGGTGACCGCCGACCAGCCGATGAGGACCGGCATACAGCCCGCTGCACCGCCCCAGACGATGTTCTGCGGGGTGCGGCGCTTGAGCACCACCGAGTAGATCCCGACATAGAACGCGAACGCCGCCAGCGCCAGCCAGGCCGACAGCCAGTTGACGAAGACCCCCAGGACGACCGTGGCGACCGCACACAACACCAGGCCGAAGACCACCGCGGATCGCGTGGAGATCGTCCCGGTGACCAGCGGCCGACTGGCGGTGCGGTTCATCAGCGCGTCGATGTCGCGGTCGATGACGCAGTTGAGGGTGTTGGCCGCACCCGCCGACAGCGTCCCGCCCACCAGGGTGGCAAGCACCAACCACCCCGACGGTATGCCGCGTTGGGCCAGCACCATGACCGGCACCGTGGTGATGAGCAGCAGCTCAATGATGCGGGGCTTCGTCAGAGCGACATATTGACCGACGAGGAACCAGAACCCCCGACCCACCGCCGCCGGATGCGAGGCAAGCTCGGCGCGAGGATCGACAGCGGTCACAGTGGATGAGTCTACCGGCGGCGTGGCAACGACCGGCACGAGGCCCGGGTGGCGCTCCCCACTGGAATAGGCTCACAGCCGAACAGTCCAGCGTGAAGGAGAAGACTTCCGTGACACCCGCCCCGGCCGCTTCCAAGCTCCTCGCCGCCCGCGATGCTCACCTGCCGCGACCGAAGGCGGTGGCTGCTGGCTGGACCGACCTGGACATCCGGGCCGTCGACACCGCGCGGCTGCTGGCCGCCGATGCCGTCCAGAAGGCTGGCAACGGACACCCCGGGACCGCGATCTCGCTCGCGCCCGCGGCATACCTGCTCTACCAGCAGGTGATGACCCACGACCCGAGCGACCCGCACTGGCTGGGGCGCGACCGGTTCGTCCTGTCCTGCGGGCACTCGAGTCTCACGCAGTATGTCCAGCTGTTCCTGTCCGGCTACGGTCTGGAACTGAGCGACCTGCAGGCCCTGCGCACCTGGGGCAGCCTCACGCCGGGTCACCCCGAGGTCCACCACACCGCTGGCGTCGAGATCACCACCGGCCCGCTCGGCTCGGGTCTGGCCAGCGCGGTCGGCATGGCGATGGCCCAGCGCCGCCAGCGCGGCCTGTTCGACCCGTAGGCCGCGGCGGGCGAAAGCGTCTTCGACCACCACATCTACGTGCTGGCCTCCGACGGCGACATCATGGAAGGCGTCACCCACGAGGCCTGCGCGCTCGCCGGGCATCAGGAGCTGGGCAACCTCACCGTCATCTACGACCAGAACCAGATCTCCATCGAGGACGACACCGACATCTCGTTCAGCGAGGACGTCGCGGCGCGCTACGCGGCATACGGCTGGGACGTCCGGACCGTCGACTGGCGGGGCGCGAAGGCCGACGGCGCGACCTACGTCGAGGACCTCGACGCCCTGCGCGCGGCGATCGACGCGGGGCGGGCGGTCACCGACAAGCCCACCCTCGTCGTGCTGCGCACCATCATCGCCTGGCCTTCGCCAACGAAGCAGGACACCGGCAAGTCGCACGGCTCGGCGCTCGGCGCCGACGAGATCGCGGGGATGAAGACGGCGATGGGCTTCGATCCGGCCTTCGCCTTCCCCGTCGAGGCCCGCGTCCTCACCCACGCCCGCAAGGTCGTCACGCGCGGCAAGGCCGCCCGCAAGGCGTGGGACAAGAGGTATGCCGCGTGGCGCAAGTCCCAGCCCGAGCGGGCCGCTCTGCTCGACCGCCTCGTGGCCGGACAGCTGCCCGAGGGCCTGGCCGCGGCGTTGCCGAGCTGGCCGGCCGACGCGAAGGGCGTCGCCACCCGGGCCGCTTCGGGGAAGATCCTCACGGCCCTCGCCCCCGTCATGCCCGAGCTGTGGGGCGGGTCGGCCGACCTGGCCGAGTCCAACAACACGACGATGGCCGGGGAGCCGTCGTTCGTGCCGGCGCGGCGCCAGACCCGGGAGTGGTCCGGTGGGCCCTATGGACGGACCCTGCACTTCGGCATCCGCGAGTTCGGCATGGGGGCGATCCTCAACGGCATCGCCCTCGAAGGGCTCACCCGGCCCTATGGCGGCACGTTCCTCGTCTTCTCGGACTACATGCGTGGGGCGGTCCGGCTGGCCGCGATCCAGCAGCTGCCGGTCACGTTCGTGTGGACCCACGACTCCATCGGCCTCGGCGAGGACGGTCCCACCCACCAGCCGATCGAACACCTCGCCTCGCTGCGGGCCATGCCCGGGCTGGATGTCGTGCGTCCCGCGGACGCCAACGAGACGGCATACGCGTGGCTGGAGATCCTGCGCAACGCGAGGCCGGCGGCTCTGGCCCTCTCGCGCCAGAATCTCCCGGTCCTCGACCGCACGACTCACGCACCCGCTAGCAACGTCGCCAGGGGCGGCTACGTCCTCATCGACGGGGGCCCGGACGGCAAGGCGGCGCCCGAGGTCATCCTCGTGGCGACCGGCTCCGAGGTCGCGCTCGCCCTGACTGCTCGCGAGCAGCTCGAGAAGGCCCGCGTCCGCACCCGGGTCGTGTCGATGCCGTGTCGGGAGTGGTTCGACGCGCAGCCCCGCAGCTACCGCGACACGGTGCTGCCGCCCACGGTCCGGGCTCGGGTGTCTGTCGAGGCCGGGGTCTCGCAGGGCTGGCGTGAGGTCGTCGGCGATGCCGGTCGCGTCGTTGCGATCGACCACTTCGGTGCCTCCGCCGACGCAGGGACGCTGTTCCGCGAGTTCGGCTTCACCCCGCAGGCGATCGTCACCGCAGCGAAGTCCTCACTCAAGGCCGCCCGCGCGGGCGCCACCAAGGAAGGCTGACATGTCCACCCCCTCGTCCGACCACCTCGGCGACCTGGCCGCTGCCGGAGTGTCCATCTGGCTCGATGACCTCTCCCGCGGGCGCCTCACCAGCGGAGGTCTGGCCGGACTCATCCGCAACCAGCACGTCACCGGAGTCACCACCAACCCGTCGATCTTCCAGGCCGCCATCACATCGGGGTCGGACTACGACACCCAGTTGGCGAGCCTGGCGGCCGGCGGCGCCACTGCTGACGACGCGGTCTTCGCGATGACGACCGACGATGTCCGGTCCGCGTGCGACCTGTTCGCCCCGGTCGCCGCAGCAACGGACGGCGTTGACGGCCGGGTCTCCATCGAGGTCGACCCCCGGCTGGCCCACGAGACCGGCCCGACGATCGAGCAGGCCAAGGCCCTGGCCGCCGCAGTCGGGCGGGACAACGTCCTCATCAAGATCCCCGCCACGCTGGCCGGGCTGCCCGCCATCACGGCGGTCCTCGCCGAAGGCATCAGCGTCAACGTCACGTTGATCTTCAGCCTCGAGCGCTACCGCGCGGTGATGAACGCTTTCATCGAGGGCCTGGAGCGGGCCCACGAAGCGGGGCACGACCTCGCCCGGATCCACTCGGTCGCTTCCTTCTTCGTGTCCCGGGTCGACACCGAGATCGACGCGCGCCTGGACGCCATCGGCACCGAAGCAGCCCGGGAGCTGAAGGGCAAGGCCGCCGTCGCCAACGCCCAACTGGCCTACCAGGCGTACGAAGAGGTCTTCTCCACCCCACGCTGGCGCTCGCTCGCCGACGAGGGTGCCCGTCCGCAGCGTCCGCTCTGGGCCTCCACCGGCGTCAAGGACCCTGCCCTTCCCGACACTCTCTATGTCACCGGCCTGGTCGCCGCCGGTTGCGTCAACACGATGCCCGAGAAGACCCTGCGCGCGGTCGACGACCACGGCACCGTGGCGGGCGACACCATCACCGGGTCGTATGCCGCCGCCCAAGCCACCCTCGACGCCATCGAGGACCTCGGCGTCTCCTACACCGATGTCGTCGACAAGCTTGAGCGCGAAGGCGTCGCCAAGTTCGAGCAGGCCTGGGAGGCCCTGCTCGCGGACGTCGCGGGCGCCCTCGGGCGCGACTGAGGTGAGCCCACGGCATACCGACGACTGCCCGGTATGCCGCATACGGCACCGTCCGCGGGTAGGTTTCCACGCATGAGTCCCGCGCGTGTGGCCCCCGGCGTCAACCCTCTGCGTGACCGGCGCGACCGGCGCCTGCCGCGGATCGCGGGCCCGTGCGGCCTGGTGTTGTTCGGGGTCACTGGCGACCTGGCCCGCAAGAAGCTCATGCCCGCGATCTATGACCTGGCCAACCGAGGACTACTGCCGCCGGGCTTCAGCCTGGTCGGATTCGCCCGGCGCGACTGGGCCGACCAGGACTTCGGACAGATCGTCCACGACTCGGTCCGCGAGCATGCCCGCACTCCGTTCAGCGAGGACGTGTGGCGCGGGCTGGCCGAGGGCTTCCGCTTCGTCCCCGGGACCTTCGATGACGACGCCGCCTTCGACACGCTCGCCGCAACGGTCCACGAACTGGAGCAGGCCCGGGGCACCGGCGGCAACCTCGCGTTCTACCTGTCGATCCCACCGGGCTTCTTCGCCCAGGTCTGCCGCCAGCTCGACCGCTCGGGCCTGGCCCGCTCCGACGGGTCGGCGTGGCGAAGGGTCGTCATCGAGAAGCCGTTCGGACATGACCTTGCCTCAGCGCGCCAGCTCAACGCCATCGTTGAGTCGGTCTTCCCTGCCGACAGCGTCTTCCGGATCGACCACTACCTGGGCAAGGAAACGGTCCAGAACCTCTTGGCGCTGCGGTTCGCCAACCAACTGTTCGAGCCGGTGTGGAACGCCAACTACGTCGACCACGTGCAAATCACTATGTCCGAGGACGTCGGGATCGGCGGCCGGGCGGGCTACTACGACGGCATCGGCGCTGCCCGCGACGTCATCCAGAACCACCTGCTCCAATTGCTGGCCCTGACCGCCATGGAGGAGCCGGTCTCGTTCGACGCAGCCAACTTGCGTGCCGAGAAGGAGAAGGTCCTGTCCGCCGTCGTCATCCCCGCGGACATCGGCGCGAGCAGCGCGCGCGGCCAGTATGCAGCCGGGTGGCAGGGTGGCGAGCAGGTGCTCGGCTACCTCGACGAACAGGGCGTTGCGGTCGGCTCGACCACCGAGACGTATGCCGCCCTCCGCCTGGAGATCGCGACCCGCCGCTGGGCGGGCGTGCCCTTCTACCTGCGGACCGGCAAACGGCTGGGCAAGCGGGTCACCGAGATCGCGGTGGTGTTCAAGAAGGCCCCGCATCTGCCGTTCGACGAGACGGCGACCGAGGAACTCGGCCAGAACGCGGTCGTCATCCGGGTCCAGCCCGATGAGGGCGTGACGATGCGGTTCGGCGCCAAGGTGCCTGGGGCGCAGATGGAGGTCCGGGACGTGACGATGGACTTCGGCTATGGCAGCGCGTTCACGGAGAGCTCGCCGGAGGCTTATGAGCGACTCATCCTCGATGTGTTGCTCGGTGAGCCGCCACTGTTCCCCCGCCACGAGGAGGTCGAGCTGTCCTGGCAGATCCTCGACCCCATCGAGGGGTGGTGGCGCCGACACGGCAAACCCGATCCCTATCCGGCGGGCGGCTGGGGGCCAGCCTCCAGCGACCGGATGCTCGCTCGCGACGGCCGGGTCTGGAGGAAGCCATGATCGTCGACCTGCCCGCCACCTCGACGGCGGCCGTCAGCAAGCGACTGCTCCAGCTGCGCAACGAGGTCGGCGCCCTGGCCCTTGGCCGGGTGCTCACCCTCATCGTCGTCGTCAACGACGAGGCCGCTGACGATGCTGTCGAAGTCGCGACCGAGGCATCCCGCCAGCACCCCTGCCGGATCATCGTCGTCGTCAGCGGCACTCGGCGCGGCTCCAACCGGATCGACGGACAGATCCGAATCGGAGGGGATGCCGGGGCCAGCGAGGTCGTCATCTTGCGGCTGTTCGGCCAACTCGCCGCGCAGGGCCAGAGCGTTGTGACGCCCTTGCTGCTCGCCGACTCCCCCGTCGTTGCCTGGTGGCCGCGTGAGGCGCCGGCCGATCTGCGCAACGACCCGATCGCCGCGATGGCGTCTCGACGGATCACCGATGCGGCTGAGGCCGCCCGGCCACGGGCCATGCTCGACCGCCTCGCGCAGACCTACCAGCCTGGAGACACCGATCTGGCCTGGACCCGGGTGACTCTTTGGCGCGGGCTGCTGGCCGCCGCCCTCGACGGACCGCCCTACGAGCCGGTCACCGGGGCCGCCGTCGCCGGGGCCCCGGACTCACCATCGACGGACCTGTTGGCCGCCTGGCTCGCCTGGGCGTTGAAGGTGCCGGTCACCCGCGAGAAGACCCCGACGGGAAGCGGCATCTGTGCCGTGCGCCTGCAACGCCCTGGTGGGGTCATCGACCTCGCCAGACCAGGTGACTTCGTCGCCACGATGTCCCAGCCCGGACAGCCCGACCGGAAGATCAGCCTGCGCCGCCGCGGCGACGCGGAGTGCCTGGCCGACGAGTTGCGGCGGTTGGACGCCGACGAGACCTACGCCGACGTCCTGCGCAAGGGGTTGCCTGCTCTCGGCGCCGCGAAGGGCGCGACTCGGGCCTCCACGGTGAGCGAGTCGAAGCGGGCTGCCGAGCGCCTGCGGCGCAACCGCGCGGCTCAGTTGGCGACCATGGTGCCGACCCTGGTGCCGACCATGGTGCCCGCAGGGCGGCAGCCCTCATGAGCCTGGTCGCTCCACCCGCCCCGCGGGTCCTGGTCCACCCCGACAAACAGTCCGTCGCGGACGCGGGCGGCGCGCGCCTGTTGCTCACCCTCATCGACACGTTGAGCCTGCGAGACACCGCTCAGGTGGCCCTCACGGGGGGCAGCCTCGGGTCTGCCATCCTTGCAGCTGCGGGGCGGTCGGCGCTGGTGGGCCTCGTCGATTGGTCTCGCGTTCACCTGTGGTGGGGTGACGAGCGTTTCCTTCCCGACGGCGATCCCGAGCGGAACGAGACGCAGAACCGACAGGCCCTGCTCGACCGGTTGCCGCTTGACCCGGACAAGATCCACGCAGCGCCCGGACCGGATCGCGCCGAAACGCCCGAAGCCAGCGCCGCGGCATACGAGACCGCCTTGCGAGCCCACGGCGGCGGGACCTTCGACGTGGTCATGCTGGGGGTGGGACCGGACGGGCACGTGGCGTCGCTCTTCCCGCACCACCCCGCGCAGCGGCTCACCGACGCGATCGTCGTGGCCGTCCACGACTCCCCCAAGCCACCGCCGGACCGGGTCTCGCTCACCTTCGAGTGTTTGTCGCGGGCGCGGCAGGTGTGGTTCCTCGTCGCGGGCGCGGACAAAGCGCCCGCCGTATGCCGTGCGCTCACCCCCGGCGCCGACCGTTGGGACGTGCCTGCCGCCGGTGTGAAAGGGCTGGATGCCACGCTCTGGCTCGTCGACGTCGAGGCTGCCTCGGAGCTTGCACCATGACCGGTATGCCGGTGGAGTTCGTCGCCGAGCTGTTGGGGACGGGCGGGTCGACAACGGGTTTCGAGGTTCCGCCGGAGGTCGTCACGACCCTGGGCGCAGGCAAACGGCCGAAGGTCGTCGTGACGATCGGCGGCCACTCCTGGCGGACGAGCATCGCCCCGATGGGTGGGGGCTTCATGCTCGGAGTCAGCGCCGCCAACCGGGCGTCGACAGGGCTGCTCGCCGGCCAGAAGGTGACCGTCACTGTTGCGGTCGATGACGCCCCGCGGGTCGTCGAGGTTCCCGGTGATCTGGCGGAGGCTTTGGCCGGCGATCCGGAGGCTGCGGCCGCTTGGGAGAGGGTGAGCTACTCCCACCAGCGCGCCCATGTGGAGGCTGTGTTGGCCGCCAAGCGCCCCGAGACCAGGGCGGCCCGCGTCCTCAAGACCCTGGCCATGCTCACCCGCTGAGCCTCCTGAGTCCCACAGCCGCTCTGCGCGCCGGACATCCTCACACCCACCGGTGATGTCGGGCTCCGGACCGCGGGATTGGCCGGAATTCCTCACTGTGAGTCTGGGTGTGGGGTTTTCGGACCCCGTGTGGTGCCGGCGTGGCAGTGTCGGTGTTGGTGGCTGCGACTGACTCTCTTCCTCACTGACCCACCTTGGTGGTGTCCTTCGTGTGATGTGTCGTCGTGGTCGCCGACACCGGCCTGGCCCACCATTGTTGGCCTGATCAGAAGCTTGGCCGACCCCTGTTGGGGGGTTGTGCCTCATCACAGTCTTGCCGTTGTGGTGACCCATCCCAGGCCGGTGCCGACCATCCAGGTACTACTCCAGGAAGGGAAGCACCATGTCATCCATATTGGCAGGCAAGGTCGAGTTCGTCGTCGGGGTGGACACCCACCGCGACAGCCATACCGCAGCGATCGTGTCGGCCACGACTGGCGGTGTGGTCGACCAGCTCACCGTGGCCACCGATGCGTCGGGTTACCGCGAACTGCAGGATTTCGCCGATCGGCACGCCCCCGGCCGGCGGGTGTGGGCGATCGAGGGCACCGGCAGTTACGGCTCGGGCCTGACCACGGCACTGCTGGAACACGGCCAGTGGGTTGTGGAGATCGACCGGCCCACCCGACCAGCCCGCCGTGATCGGGCCAAGTCCGATGACCTGGACGCCGTCCGGGCAGCCCGTGAAGCACTGGGCCGGGACCACTTGGCCCTGCCCCGAGCCCGCGGTGACCGGGAAGCACTACGGGTGCTGACCACTGCACGTGCGGGCGCGGTCGTGGCTGGCACGAAAGCGATCAACCAACTCAAAGCACTCATCGTCAACGCCCCCCAACCGTTGCGTGAGCAGCTACGCCACGCCACCAGCGACCAGCAACTACGCCGCTGCGCCCGGCTACGCACCCAACCAACACACTCGATCGAACATCGGGCCACCATCCGCGCGATCCGCGGGACCGCCCGCCGAGCCCTCGCGTTGGCTGCCGAAGCCGCCGAATACGAAACCGAACTGAAACAACTCGTCGTCGCGATCTGTCCCGCCCTGTTGGAACGTCCCGGGATCGGCACCATCACCGCCGCCCAATTCCTCATCTCCTGGTCCCACCCCGGCCGGATCCGCAACGAGGCCGCGTTCGCTGCCCTGGCCGGTGCCGCACCGATCCCGGCCAGCAGCGGCACCATCACCCGTCACCGACTCAACCGCGCCGGCGACCGACAACTCAACCGGGCCCTGCACACCGTGGCCATGACCAGGCTACGCATCCACGAACCCACCCAGGCCTACACCGCCCGACGCACCGCCGAAGGGAAAACCCCCCGAGAAATCAGACGCTGCCTGAAACGGGCCATCGCCCGGGAAGTCTTCCGAATCATGACCCACCACGCCAAGGACCCCGTGGCGGCCTAACCGACCGGACCCGAGCGGGAGTCAAGGCTCGGGCGCAGCCCGACCGCGCAGCGGCCGCAGGGCCTTGACACCCGCGAGGAACCGGTCGACCATCACCAGCCCGGGCCCTTGACACGACATAGAAGCATCACACGCCGAGGAAATCAGGAGATTTAGACGCCAATTCACCAGAAGTTGTCGGCGTGTGTGAGGTTTTCGGGGCTCGCCGGCCAAGGGTCAGGCGACCCGACGACCGACGGGTCAGCCGACGGAGGTCACCCGAGCGATGATCGCTGCCGCGCACTCCTCGGGTGCTCGCTCGGGGAGCCAGTGGCCCGCGTCGAGCTCGACCAACTCGTAGTCCGCCAGCACCGCGTGAGCGGTCAGCCGAGTTGCCAGCGGTCCGAGGAACGGGTCCCGTCGCCCCCAGACCAGCGTGGCCGGGACCCGGCAGCGGTGCGCCACGCCGGATGACAGCGGCGCAGCCCGATACCAGTTGATCGCTGCGGCGAGGGCGCCGGGCTCGGCCAGGTGGGCGGCATACCGGGCGGCGTCGGCCTCGGGCAGGCCGCCGCGGCGCAAGATGCCCTCCAGCCGCGGGCCAAGCAGGCGCTCGGGGAGGTGAGGGAGCTGGAAGGCGGCCATGTACCACGACCGGCGGATCTGGTCGAGGTCGCCCGATCGCAGCGCCTGGTTCAGGGCGACCGGATGCGGCGTGGACAGAACGGTCACCGACGCCACCCGATCAGGGTGCCGACCCGCGACCAACCACGCGATCGCACCGCCCCAGTCGTGCCCGACAACGTGGACGGCGCCGGCTCCCACGGCGTCCGCCAGGGCCACGACGTCGTCGGCCAACTCGCCCAGCCGGTATGCCGTGCGCTTGCGGGGCCGTGCGCCCGGCGAGTAGCCGCGCTGGTCGGGTGCAAGGGTGCGCAGGCCGGCTGCGTGCAGCAGCGGCGAGATTCGGTCCCAGGAACTGCGATCGGTCGGGAAGCCGTGCAGCAACACGACGACCGGGCCGTCGATCGGACCCGAGTCGGTGACGTCGAAGTCCAGCCCGCCGCGGGTGAAGTTGGTCAGCCGCTGCTGCCGACCCACTGTGCTCGGTGAACCCAGGCGCTCTGTCATGTGAACACACTGCCCGAGATTGACCTTGGGTGCAGGACACGCCGAGTCCAATGGTCGCAACGTCAATCTCGGCGGGAGGGAGTGGGGGGACGGGGGACGGGGGAAGGGGGGCAGGGGAAGGGGGGCAGGGGAAGGGGGGCAGGGGAAGGGGGGAAGGGGGACGGGGGAAGGTGGGTCAGTCGCGGCCGGCCGCGGCGCGAAGCTCGCGTTCGGCGACGGCATACGGGTCGGTGCGGGCGTCGTAGGACCAGAAGTCACGCAGCCACGCCGCCGTTGCCAGCACGCCCACGACGCACAGCACCCCGCCCGAGGTGACCGACGTGCGCACCGACCAGCGGTCGGCGACCAGCCCGGAGCGTACCTGCCCGCCCAGGGGTCCGACCGAGTAGGACAGCATCTCGATCCCAGCAAGTCGACCGCGCATCGAGTCGGCAATGGTCTGATGCCAGATGACCCCCCGAAAGACCGCACTCACCATGTCGGCGCCTCCCGCAATCGCGAAGCACACCAACACGATTGGGACGCTCGTGCTCAGCCCCGCGACGGCAACGGCGGCGCCCCACGCCGCGGCCGAGACGACGACCGCCATCCCGTGCCGGTGGACCCGTCCGGTCCATCCCGAGGTCGCGGTGACCAGGAGACTGCCGACGGTCCCCGCCGAGTAGAGCAGTCCCAGGGTGTGCGGCGACTCCAGCACCTCGGTCGCCAGGGCCGGGAAGAGCACGGTCGGCATCGCGAGGAACATCGCGACGATGTCGACGACGTAGGTGCCGAGCAGATCGCGGCGGGACACGGCATACCGGGCGCCTTCGGCGATCGACCGCCAACTGGCCGGGGTCGCTGCCTCGCTCGGCGGGTAGGCCGCCAGCCGCGCGAACAAGCCAGTCGCGATCACCAACCCCACGACGTCGATAGCGTATGCCGCTGCGGCGCCGACGGATTCGACGAGTATGCCGCCCAGCGCCGGCCCCGCGAGCAGCCCGACTTGGGCGCCCAGCGAGGACAACGACACGGCAGCCGGAAGCTCGTCATGGCCGACCGTGCGGGGGATCAGCGCCTCGCGGCTCGGTCGTTGCAGCGCGCCGGCCGCCGAGAGCACCGCCCCCACGGCATAGATCACCCAGGCTCGAGGCTCGGGCAACCAAGCGTTGAGCATCAACACGGCGGTGAGGACGACCTGCGCCACCCCGGTCCACACCAGCATGAGCCGTCGATCGACATGGTCGGCGAGCGCCCCACCCCACAGCCCGAACGCCACCAGCGGCACAAGCTCGACGACCCCGAGCAGGCCCACCGCGAGGTTGGATCCGGTGAGGTGATAGAGCTGCCACGGCAACGCGACGTAGGACACCATCCCGCCGAGATAGAACACCGTCCCGGCGAGGAAGAGCCGCCGGAAGTCGGGCGAGGTCCGCAGCGGGGTCGTGTCCACGCGCAAGGCGCGCAGACGGTCGCGGACGGTCACCCGCGCGAGTCTGCCGCAGATCCCGTATGCCGCGCGCCGGAGTTTCGCGGCAGCCGTCGGTGGCTGGACGGTGGGCGGACGGTGGGCGGGCGGTGGCTGGACGGTGGGCGGGCGGCATACTGGGCGGCCATGAGCACACGCGTCGTGGTCCCGATCGCCGACGGCGAAATCCCCGGCATCCTCTGGCTCCCGGCGAGCGGGTCAGGGCCGGGGATCGTCCTCGTCCAGGAGATCTTCGGGCTCTCGCCCTACATCCATCGGCGGGCGGCGGATCTCGCGGCCCTGGGCTATGTCGTGCTTGCGCCGCAGGTGTTCTGGCGTCTGGGGGCCGAGTCGGTGCCCGATGGGCCCGGGATGCTCCAGGAGGGCATCGAGTTGGTCAGCGGGATCGACTGGCCGGCCGCGGTCGGCGACGTCATCGCGGCGGTGGGCTGGCTGCGCGGTCGGCCCGAGGTGCATGGCGGGGTCGGGCTCGTCGGCTTCTGCTTCGGTGGCGGGTTGGCCTATCACGTCGCTGCCGAGACCCAGGTCGAAGCGCTGGTCAGCTACTACGGGTCGGCGCTGCCCGGGCTGGTCGACACCATCCCGCCGGTGCAGGCACCGAGCCTGCACCACTTCGGGGCGGCCGATTCGTTCATCGACGCAGCAGCGGTCGAGCGGATCCGCGCCATCGTGGGTCAGGCGCCGGCGTGCGAGTTCCACGTCTATCCGGGTGCGGACCACGCGTTCGACAACCCCGACTTCGTGCTTTATCACGCCGAGGCGTCGGCGCAGGCCTGGGACCGGACCGTCGAGTTCCTCGGGCGAATCCTCCCGGTCGGCTGAATCTCCTTGTCGCACGTGGAGATCGACGACGCGAGCGATGCCGCGCCGTGCGTCAACGAGTTCGGGCAGCCGGTCGGTGCACCCGTCGATTGGCTGGCCGCAGCCCAACCCAGTCCGGTGACCCTCGTCGGCCACTGGTGCCGCGTCGTCCCGCTCGAGCTCGCCCACGTCCCCGACCTGTATGCCGCCCTCGCCCCCGGTCCGCCCAGCCAGTGGACCTATCTCACCTTCGGTCCGTGCGGGAGTGAAGGTGAGCTGCGCGAGGTGGTGTCGGGCTATCTCGCCAACCCTGGGTTCGTGCCTTTCGCGATCCTCGACGCGGCGGGCGTCGCCCGGGGGATCGCGGCATACCTGAGGATCGACCCGGCCGTCGGCACCCTGGAAGTCGGTGGCATCCTCCTCGGCGAGGGCCTGCGGCGCACGGCGGCGGCCACGGAGGCGATGTGGTTGCTGGCGCGGAACGCCTTCGAGCAGTTGGGTTTTCGACGCTACGAGTGGAAATGCGACGCGCTCAACGCCCCCAGCCGGTATGCCGCCGAACGGCTCGGTTTCCGCTTCGAAGGGGTGTGGCGGCAGGCCACCGTTTACAAGGGTCGCAACCGGGACACGGCGTGGTTCGCGATGACCGACGCCGATTGGCCGACGGTGAGCGCTGCCATCCAGGCCTGGCTTGACCCGGCCACTTTTGACGAGTCCGGCATCCAACGCCGTCCTCTGCGCGTGAGCTAGAGGGTCGATCAGCCGAGGTCGGCTGACAGGTCGGCTTCGATGGCGCGGGCGGCCACCGCCAAGGCTCCCGTGATCCGGGGGAGGTCGGTGGCGGCATACCGGGCACTGGGCATGGAGATCGAGACCGCGGCGACAGCGGCGCCCGACTCGTCACGGACGGCGCGGCCCACGGCGGTGACGCCCTTCTCGGAGGTCTCGCGGTTGACGGCATACCCCCTGCTCTTGACCCGCCGCAGCTCCGCCCGCAGCCAGCGCAGGTCCGGTCCGCCCACCGAGCCGGCACCGCCCCCCGAGCCGGCATTGCCCACCGACCCTGCGTCGACACCGCCCCCGCCCGGCCCGGCGGCATACAGGGCGTCGACCTCGGCCTCGCCCGCCTCAGCGAGCAGCACGAGCCCACCCGTGACCAGGTGCGCCGGGAAGACCATCCCCTCGCGCTGCTCGACCCGCAGCGCCTGGGTGGACTCGGCCGAGGCGATGAAGCGCACCCGGTCGCCGGTGCGGATCATCAGATTGGCCGACTCGCCGAGCACGGCGACCAGCCCCTCCAGGTGCGGCAGCGAGACCGCCCGCAGCCGAGCCGTCAGCGACCGCGAGTGGGTGGCCAGCTCCAGCACCGGCCCTGCGTGGTAACGCCGGTCTGCCCCCTGCACCGCAAAATCCCGATAGACGAGCATCGCCAGCACCCGGTGCGCGGTCGAGCGCGCCACCCCGAGCCGGTCGGCGGCCTCACTCACGGTGAGTGCGCCCTCCAACTGCAACATCGCCGCGAGCCGCAGCGCGTGGTCGACGCTGTCGATGGCGTATGCCGGTCGCGTCTTGGCCGTGCGCGCGGTCGCCGGCCGGCTCCTGTCCACCACGGGACGAGTCTCCTGTCCGGGTCGGTCCCTGCGGGAGGGATTCTGACAGACAGAACTATCTATTCCCCAGAGCGCAACGACGCGACGATGGGCCGAGGCCGTCAGAGAGGATCCCAGGAGCGCTCATGAACCAGCCACCGGTCATCTCCCCCGTCCACCTCAGCATGGGCACGAGTGCCAATGAGCCCGAGCCGTCACCGGAGCTCGCCGACCTCTACCGGGGCTTCGAGAAGGAACTGCTCGTCCCGCTGTGGACCGAGATCGGCGACCTCATGCCGCACACGCCCAAGTCCAAAGCCCAACCGCACCTGTGGGAGTGGAGCAAGCTGCTCGAGCTGGCCGGACTGGCCGGCAACCTGGTCCCGGTCGGCCGTGGCGGGGAGCGCCGGGCGATCGCGCTGGCCAACCCGAGCCTCGGCGGCCGCCCCTATGCGACCCCCACCCTCTGGGCCGCGATCCAATACCTCATGCCGGGCGAGGACGCGCCCGAGCACCGCCACACCCAGAACGCCTTCCGTTTCGTCGTCGAGGGCACCGGCGTGTGGACCGTCGTTGAGCGCGACCCGATCCCGATGAATCGCGGCGACTTCCTGCCGCAATTCGCCTGGAACTGGCACGCCCATCACAACGCCGCCGACCAGCCGATGGCCTGGATCGACGGGCTGGACATCCCCTTCCAGCACTACGTCGAGAGCACGTTCTTCGACTTCGGCCGCGACCAGATCACCGAGGCCGAGCACGCGACGCCCGATCGCTCGCGCTCGCAGCGCCTCTGGGGTCACCCGGGCATCGCGCCGCTCTCGCAGCTCGGCCCGACCCCCGGCTCGCCGCTGCTGTGCTACCGCTGGGTCGACACCGACGCGGCCCTCACCGACCAGCTCGAGCTGGAGCGCGAGGGGTATGCCGCGACGCTCGAACCCGGCCACGCCGCCATCCGCTTCCTCAACCCGAGCAACGCCTCCGACGTCACTCAGACGATCCGCACGCAGTTCCACCGGATCACCTCCGGCACCGAGACAGCCCCACGCCGCCAGACCGGTTCGTCGGTCTATCAGGTCTTCGACGGCTCGGGCCGGGTGACCGTCGGCGACTTCTCCTGGACCGTGGGGCGCGGTGACATGTTCGTCGTGCCGTCGTGGTTCCCGCTGTCGATCCGCTCCGAGGCCTCGCCGTCGGACTCCGACTCCGGCGCGCTCGATCTCTTCGAGTTCGGCGACGCACCCATCTTCGAGAAGCTCAACCTCGCCCGCACCCTCGTGGAGGACAACCGATGAAGCTCGCGACCATCCGCCTGGCCGACGGTCACACTGCCGCCGTCCGCGTCGACGGGGACACGCTCGTCCACCTCGGCGCGACCGATGTCGGCGCGCTGCTCGCCCAACCCGAGTGGCGCTCACGGGCCGAGGCGGTCACCGGCACGACGTCGTATGCCGCCGCTGACGCCACCTTCGCGACGCTCGTCCCGGCGCCCTCCAAGGTCGTCTGTGTGGGCCTCAACTACAAGACCCACATCCAGGAGATGGGCCGGGACCTACCCGAATACCCCACGCTCTTCTCGAAATTCGCCGACTGCCTCATCGGCCCGACCGACGACATCCAGCGCCCGGCCGAGACGACCGAGTTCGACTGGGAGGTCGAGCTGGCCGTCGTCATCGGCGCCACGGTCCGCCGAGCGACGACCGAGCAAGCCGAGGCCGCGATCGCCGGGTTCACCGTCCTCAACGACATCACCTGCCGCGACTGGCAGTTCCGCACGCGCGAATGGCTGCAGGGCAAGAACTGGGACTCTTCGACGCCGGTCGGCCCCTACCTCGTCACCCCCGACGAGCTGCCCGGCGGCGTCCGCCCCGCGGTCGCGGTCCGCTGCGAGGTCGACGGCGAGGTCGTCCAGTCCGACACCACGGGCGACCTGCTCTTCGACCCGGTGCACCTCGTCGAATACGTCTCGACGATGGTCCGGCTCAACCCCGGCGACATCATCGCGACCGGCACCCCCGGCGGGGTCGGGCACGCCCGCAAGCCCCCGCGCTACCTGACCGGCGGCGAGGTGATCGTCACCGAGATCGAGGGCGTCGGTCGGCTGGTCAACCGGGTGGTCAACGAGGTCGCATCCTGATGGAGCGCACCCTCGCCGACGCGCGCCGCTGGGTCGCGCACGGCACCCATGTATGCCGCGATGCCATCGCCTCGCTCGACGAGGCGGCCTTCGCGCAGGCCTGCTTGCTGCCGGGCTGGACCCGCAAACACCTTGTCGCGCACCTGGCGGCCAACGGTGATGCCGTCCGCAACCTCGCAACCTGGGCTGCCACGGGGGTGCCCACTCCGATGTATTCCTCTCCTGCGCAACGCTCTTCGGACATCGAGGCGGGCAGCCAGTATGCCGGCTCGGCACTGACCGCCTGGTTCGACCGCTCGGCCCAGGGTCTCCAGGAAGCCTGGGACGGGCTCAGCGCATCGGCCTGGCAGGCGCCCGTGGTGACGGCCCAGGGGCGGACGGTCCCGGCCTCGGAGACCCCGTGGATGCGGGCCCGCGAGGTGCTCGTCCATGCCGTCGATCTCGGCACGGGCGTGACCTTCGCCGACCTGCCGAGCGACTTCCTCGAGGCCCTCGGGGACGACATCACCACCAAGCGGGGCGCCGCTCCGATGGCCGACTCGCCAGTGGTCGAGATCTGTCCGACAGACGCCACAGACGTTTGCTGGACCTTGCCCGGATCCGACCCCAGCACCCCGATCACCGTCGCCGGACCGCTCGCTGCGTGCACGGCATACCTTGCCGGTCGTGGCGACGCGGGACTGACCGCGAGCCGCGACGGTGAGCGCACCCCCATCCCCAGCCTGGCCGCCTGGCTTTGACGGCGGAGCACACGGATCGACCCAGGAGGTCAGCATGAGTGAGACCACGACAACGCGTCCGGACGTCATCGTCGTCGGCGGCGGCATCGGTGGGCTGAGTGCGGCGCTCGCCCTGTCCCGCAAGGGGTTGCGGGTGCGGCTGTTGGAGCGCGCCAAGGAGTTCGGTGAGGTCGGCGCGGGCCTACAGATCGCGCCGAACTGCACCCGGATGCTCGCCGACTATGGACTGCTCGACGAGGCGAAGACCCTCGGCGTCGTGCCCAAGGCGATGGTCATGAAGGACGCGACCGACGGCTCCGAGCTGACCCGGCTGGACCTGGAGGACCTGGAGCGCAAATACGGCTTCCCCTACATGGTCATCCACCGCAGCGACCTGCACGGCATCTTCCTGCGGGCCTGCCAGCGGGCGGGCGTGGAGCTGCTCACCGACCAGGCCTGTGTGGGCTACGCCAACACCCCCTCCGGGGCGACGGCGACGTTCGCCGACGGGCACGTCGAGGAGGCCGAGATGGTCATCGCGGCCGACGGCATGCACTCGGTCGCGCGCCGACTGCTCGTCGACGACCAACCGGTCAACTCGTCGTATGTCGCCTACCGCGGCGCCGTGACGATCGACAAGGTGGCCGAAAACCAGGTGTCGACGGACTCGGTCGTCGTCTACATCGGGCCGGGCTGCCACTTCGTGCAATACCCCCTGCGCGGCGGCGAGATGTTCAACCAGGTCGCCGTCTTCCAGTCGCCCAAAGCCCTTGCGGGCGAGGAGGATTGGGGCACGCCGGACGAGCTCGATGCCGCGTTCGAGGGCATGTGTGAGCCCATCCAGCTCGGGCTGCCGCTTATGTGGCGGGACCGGTGGTGGCGGATGTTCGACCGCGACCCGATCCTCAACTGGGTCCACGGCAAGATCGCGCTGCTCGGCGACGCGGCCCACCCGCCGCTGCAATACATGGCTCAGGGCGCGATCATGGCGATCGAGGACGGCTGGGTGCTGGCCGAGCACGTCGGCGCTCAGCAGGCCCAGCGCACGGCCGACGGCGGCACGGGGGTCGACTGGGATCGGGCGCTCGCGGCATACAACGCGGTGCGCCCCGAGCACTGCCGCCGGGTGCTGTCCACGGGTCGCAAGTGGGGCGAGCTGTGGCACGTCGATGGCGTGAAGCGCCTGCAGCGCAACGTGATTCTGCGCAGTCGGGACACCTACGACTACACCTACACCGAGTGGATCTATGGGCCAACGGCGCTCACGCCGGAGCAGGAGCCGCCGCTCTACCCGATCATCCCGCTGGCATCGGTCGCCCTCCCCGAGGGCGCCGACGCCTAGCGGTCACGGGGGACTCTCGCGGCTCAGCCGAAGAGCGACAGCTTGTTGAAGTGCTCGGCCAGCAGGTAGTAGACCGTCACGCGGTTCTTGCGGTTGACGCCCTTGAGTTTGGTGCCGACCGCCGCGATCGCTGCGTCGAGGGTCGCGTCGTCGTCGGTGAGGGCGAGCTTCTTCTTGAGGAATCCGTTGCGGACCCGGTCCAACTCGGCCTGGTCCGAATAGGAGACCAGCGAAGAGTCGGTCTTCTGCAAGGCGATCCCGCAGTGGCGGACGATGCCCGCGATGACCTTGTCGTCGGCGTTCGGTGCGTATTTCTTGACGTCACTGGCCCAGTCAGCCATTGGCCGCTCCCTCCAAGGGTGGTCGACGCCCCGTGGCGTCGGCTCCACCTCGCACGGTAGCCCTTCGGGATGTCCGGTGGCGCGCTAGCGTCGGTCGGGCGCGACGGAGGTGGGGCGGCATACGGATGGCAGGGTCCGGTCCGACCGAGCCGCCGACCGACTCAGCGGCCGACTCAGCGGCCGACGACCCGCGGGTGGTCGCGCCAGGCGGGCATGGTCGCTAAGTAGTCGAGGGTCGCGCGCTCCAGCGCCTCGCGGGAGGCGCCCGGGTCGCGGCGCGCCTGCCAACCCACCATTCGCTCGAACCGGATGTCAAAGTCCTGCAACGCGCCGGTTTCGTCGACGCAGTGCTGGCAGTAGCGCCCCGACTCGATGGGCATTCCGCAGCTCTCGCAGGATTTCGCGTCGGCAGATGTCATGAATCTCGTTCCTTCCCTTGGGTCTTCGGAATGCCGCCGGAAGCGGCGACCAGCGCGGCCAAGCCCTGGACGAGGCCCGTCCGTTGGGACGTCGTCAAGCTGTGCAAGGCCGTGGAGACGAGGCCCGGATCCAGGACCCGGGCATCGCGCTCGAGTCGATCGCGCCCGCTCGCTGTCAGCCAGACCAGGCTCCGACGGCGGTCGTCGGGATCGTTCTCCCGCTCGACGTAGCCGTGCCCTTCGAGTTGGCTGACGATGTCGCTGACGACCGACTGGGCGCGGTCCAGGTGGACGGCGGCCTCGCCCACGGTCAGCGGCCCGGTCTGGGCCAGGTGCAGAAGTACCGCTCGCGAGGCCCCGGTCAACTGGTCTCGTTTGCCGTCGCGCCGGTGGAAGGCGAGGTATGCCGCGGGGAACAGTTCGCAGAACCGCTCCACGTCGGCGTCCGGCTCGGTGACCATGCGCCCACTCTGAGGGCGAGGCGATCCATCGTCAATCCCGATGGAATTCGTGGGCGGCTAGATGTCGAACCAGGCGACCGCGGGTTCGACGAGGCTGCCGAGCCAGACCCTGCCGTGATGCTCGCGGACGCCGGTTGCCATGTGGAAGTGGGTGGCGTCGAACGCATGGTCGTGGACGACCTGGCCGTCGTCGTCGAACGCCATGACCCGCGCGGTCCGTTTCGGCTTGGGTTGAGCCCACGGCGGCAGCTTCATCGCCCCGCGTCGCAGCGCCATCGGGCCCGCCTTGATCCGTTCGACGACCGGATCCAGGGGCGAGGAGATGGCGACCCAGATGAGTCCGTCGGTGCCTCGTGACATGTTGTCCGGATAGCCCGGCAGGTCTTCGGCGAGGTAGTCGTGGGTGCCCGCGTGCCGACCGGTCAGCCAGTGGCGAACGACCGTGCGTGCGCCGGTCTCGGCCACGGCCACGTAGGACTCGTCCGCGGACAGGGCCACCCCGTTGGCGAATTCGAGCCCGGTGAGCAGGGTTTCGACCGACCCATCGGTATGCCGCACGAGCAGCCGCCCGGTCCGGGTCGCCTCGATGATGTCGAACTTCCACTCGTGCACGGTGTAGTGGGCGGAGGTGTCGGTAAAGAAGATCCGGCCGTCGCCGGCCACTGCTGCGTTGTTGCAGAAGCGCATTGGCTTGCCGTCCACGTGGGAGGTGAGCACCTCGACTGCGCCCGCGCTCGGATCCAGCGAGAGAAGTCCGCGGTCGGCGTCGCAGATCAGGATGCGTCCGTCGCCGAGCAACTCCAGACCCAGCGGTCGTCCTCCGGTGGTCGCCACCCGCTCGACGAGGTGACCGTCGGGGGTCAACCGGAACACCGAGCCGTCCTCGGTCGCGGTCCACACGTGACCCTTGGGCCCGATGAGCACGTCCTCCGCGCCGTTGCCGGGGACCCGCACGACCGTGAGCCGCTCAGTGGCCATGACACCGAGCCTAGCCCGGGGTCCCACCCGGAGACAGGGGCGCGTGGCCGTTGGGTGTGGGTTGCGGCGGTTCTGGGCGGCGGTGCTGGGTGCTGGGTCGGGGCCGCGGCTCGGCAGGCGATCCTATTCGGCGTGGCCGACCGGGCGCCGCAGGACGACCCAGGTGAAGGACTGGACGCCTCCCGAGGGAGTGTGGTGCTCCTCGCGCAGCTCAGTCACCACATCCCAGCGGGGGGCCACCTGGTCGGCCAAGGTGGGACCGTCATAGCGGGCCACCTCCAGTCCGGAGCAGTGTGTCGGGCCATCTGTGGCGAACGCACCGACGATCGCCAGTCCGCCGGGCTCAAGAGCCTCACTCAGCACCGACCGATAACGCTCTGTCTCAACGGGATCGGTGAGGAAGTGGAACACCGCGCGGTCGTGCCACACGGCATACCGGCGGGGTGGGACCCAGTTGAGCAGGTCGGTGACGATCCACGTGACGGAGTCGGCACGCGACCGGAGCCGATCGCGCGCGAGGTCCAGGCCGCGGGCGGACACATCGAGCACGGTGAGGTCGATGTGGCCCCGGACAAGGAGCGCGTCGACGAGGGTGGAGGCCCCGCCGCCGACGTCGATGAGGCCGACGGCGGGCGAAACGGCCGCCTCCTCAAGGAGCCTGAGCGAGGTGGTCGGGGCCGGCTGGTACCAACTGCGAGTGGTGTCGCCGTTGGCATAGGCGTTGTCCCAGTGCGTTGCTCGCTCCGTCGTCATGGCCGGATGATACCCCGGTGGGTATGCCGTGAGCCTGCACCGTCGCGGTGTGGCACCGGCCTGGAGGGCGTGAAAGGTCGTAGGGACGGCCTACGTGATTGACAGGTTCGGCATAGGGACGCGGGCGAGTCTTCTCATCAGCGGAGGTCACCCAGAGACCTCGACCCGACAAGGAGAAGCAGCCATGAACGTCAAGAAGATCAGCCTCGCCGCAGCGTCCGTCGCCGCCGTCGCCGCACTCGCGGTCGGTGGGTCGGCCATCGCCAACGCCGCCGACAACCCGGCGCCGACGACGAGCACCACCCAAGGCAGCGCGGACACGACCCAGCAGGGCCAGCAGGGTCAGCAGGGTCGCGGCCAGGGCAAGGGGCAGCGCGCCCAGGGCGCGACCGGTCAGCAGGCCTCGCCCGACACCCCGGTGACGGGTGACGAGGCCACGAAGGTCTCCGCGGCCGTCACGGCCAAGGACTCGACCGTCACGGTGACCGAGGTTCGCAAGGACCCCGACGGCTCCTATGACGTGCTCGGCACCAAGGCCGGCGCCCCGGTCATGTTCGACGTGAGCGCCGACCTGGCGACCGTCACCGCGAACGCCGGCCCGCAGGGTGGTCCCCAAGGTGGTCCGCAGGGCGCCGGGCATGCCGCCCCGGGCTCGACCCAGCAGTCGGCCCCGTCAGCGACCGCGTCCAGCTGACCTCACGCCCATTGCCGAACTGGCCCCGCACGACCAACTTGGCACATCAACCGTTCTCGTGGCAGTTGTTTCTGCCACGAGAACGGTTTAAGTGCCACCGGAGATTCGCTGCCCTTGCGTAGCGGCATACCGAACGCGCCAAGGCCCGTGACCTCACTCCCGAGGTCACGGGCCTTCGCGCTGCGTCCGACCTAGCAGTCCACCGCCACCGCGAGCGCCGCACAGATCTCGCTCATTCGGCCGTCCGAGACTCGGCCCAGCCGGGTGAGTAGGACGCCCACGGACACGGACTCCACGGAATCCAGGTTGGTCACACACGCCTTCGGCACCGGGTCGGTGCGAGGGTGCAGTTCGACCTCGCTGGGGAGGCCCCGGTGAGTGGTGGTGCACGGCGCCACAAGTGCTCGGCGCCGCCCGACGATCGCGGTGTTCCGGGACAGCACGACGACCGGCCGCCGACCCACGTCCGGGGGCTCGCACCACCAGACGTCGCCTCTCTCCGGCAGACTCATGAGGCAGCCGCGGCCGCGCCGAACGACTCAAGGTCGCCCCACTCGTCGGGCTCATCGAAGGGGTGGGCAGCATATGCGCGAAGGTATGCCGCGTCGATGTCCGCTCGCCGTCGTGCCGCCAGGAACGCTCGGAATGCCTGCTCCAGGAGGCTGGCATCGGTCGAGCCTGGCGCGACGGCACGAACTTGCTCAAGCAGTGTCGCGTCGACAGTCGTGCTCACCCGTGTTTTGGCCATGCCACGATTCTGCCACGATTCTGCCACAATCATGGCATCCTCGGGCGGCAAATGGGTCACTAGGGTGGGCGGCGCCGGACGTCCGCGAGGAGGAACCCATGGCGCACACGCTGGTTGTCATCAGGCACGCGAAGTCCGACTGGGATGTCGACGCCGCCGACCGCGACCGACCCCTGGCCAAGCGGGGCCGCCGCCAGGCGCCGTATGCCGGGCGCTGGATCGCCGAGCAAGGCATCGTCCTGGACCTCGCTGTCGTGTCACCCGCAGCCCGAGCCCGCCAGACCTGGGCCCTCGTCGCCGCCGAGCTCGACGTGCCGCCGCCCACTCAGGTGGAGGAGGCGGCATACACGTTCGACGGCGACGACCTCTTCGCGGTGGTGGGCGGGCTGCCGGAGTCGGCGCGCGTGGTCGCCCTTGTGGGGCACAATCCGGCGGTGGAGGATTTCGTGCAGACGGTGACCGGCCGGTATGCCGCCCTCCCGACCTCCGCTATCGCGGTCGTGGAGGTGCCGGAATGGGGAAGCGTGGGGCCCGGGACCGGGCGGCTGGTGGCCAACCTGCGACCGGCCGACGAGGCGTAGCCGATCACCGGCCGAGCCGGGTGCCGAGTATTGAGGCGAGGGGCTAGTCGGTCGCGCGGAAGGCGTCGGTCGCGAGGTGCTCGCCGTCGGCCGTGCAGGCGAGGACCTGGATGTCCCAACGGCGCAAGGCCAGATCTAGCGTGGGGCGCCCGCCAGCGAGGATCGCTGTCGCGAGCACGTCAGCGGTCATGATGTCCGGGGCCGCGACGGTGACCTGGCGAAGAACGCTGAGGCGTTGATTACTGGGGGTGGTCAACGCCTCAGCCTCTGACTTCCCCTGCAGGCCGCCGCCCGGCCAACGCGGGACAAAAGGGGGAGCAGCGTGCGCCGACTCGCGGCCGGTCGTCCGCCACACGTGCTCGCCGCGCTCGGCGACTCCGCTGGTGGCGACCGCGGGATGCCTTGAGCTGCACGTGAATTGCGAGATCAGGGCCTGACGGTCGGCGGGGTCGACGATGCCGACGACCCACGGGCGACCGTCCGCCTGAACGCCGGCGGTGAGCACGTCACCGCCGGCATTGAGACACCACGCGGTCGCGCCGTGCCAGCGCAGCGCCTCGCCCGATTCCTGGATCGCTTGGGCCTTGATGACCCCGGCCAGGTCGATCGACCCGTCCGGGCGGTGGGGGGTGAACGCCCCCTCGGTGTCCATCCGCCACCGCTCGGCCAGTGCGAACGCGTCACGGAACTTCACCGAGGCATCGGCCACGGTCAGCTCGCCGCGCGCGACGGCGCTGGCCTCCGAGTCGTCGCGATAGAGGCTGAACCGGCGGTTGAGCGCGGCGAAGACCGCCTCGACCGAATCGATCGCCCCGTCGGGAGCAGCACCGGCGAACACCAGGCTCACCGTGGTGCCCATGGTGTCGAACACGTGGCGCTGACCCCGAGGGCCCATCGGTCAGGCCGCCTTGTCAAGGGCGGACTGCAGCGACGAGAGGTATTTGTTGGAGGTGTAGGTCGCCCCGCTCACCGTCGACACGTCGGCCGAGTTAGCGGCGAGCACCGCGGCCTTGAGGGTCGGGATCGCCCGCGCCTCGATCTGGGCGCTGTGGTTGTCGCCGACGGTCGTCTTGTAGGTGACGTCCGTGATCTTGCCGTTGGCGAGGGTCACGGTCACGGTGATCGTGCCGAACCGGTCGGATTCCGTTGTCCCCGTGTAGGTTCCGGTGGCGCCGCTGGTCCCGCTCGAAGTGGTCCCCGCGTTGGTGCCGGCCGCCACGGTCGTGCCCGTGCCGGTTCCCGCACTGGTGGTGGTCGTGAGGGTCTTGCCGTTGGCGGTGCCGACGTTCCACCCGACCAGGAGGATCCCGGCCGAGGCCAGGGCGGCGGCTGCCTTGCTTCGGGTGCTCATCGTTCGTCCGTGCCTTCCAAGGATGTGGCGGTATGCCGTGTGCTCACCGACACTTCGTCGGCGTCACCCCTGAACCTGGTCACCGATGCTGTGCGCCGGTTGTGAACGCCGACTGGCTCACCTGAGAGCCCTCAAGACCGTGCCAACCGCGGGGATCAAGGGCGGGGAACATCGGGCGGGCCAAGCCACAGTCAGATCGACGTCAAAGATGTCGCACAAGAACCGCACAGACGGGGTCCGGATGGTAGGGGTCATGACCACCTCACTCATCACCACCGACCCGGCCGGCGCGCCCCGCGGAGCCTTCGATGGGAAGCCGGGCGCACGGCATACGCGAATATCGCTGTTGCGCCGCTATCAGGGGCAGGCCGCACGCCGCGAGGTGCGCCGCGACGTCCTCACCGTCGGCGCCTGGTCGCTCGTCGCGACGTCGGTCGCACTGTTCCTCGCCGACCACGGGGCCGCCTACTTCGCCACCCTGGGCGGTGCGGTGACGGCGCTGGGCATCATCGCCGGGCTCGTCGCAACCGCCGCGATGGTCCTCATGCTCGTGCTCTCTGCGCGGGTGCCGGTCATCGACGCGACGATCGGCCAGGACCGGGCGGCGGCGTTGCACTCCAAGCTCGGTCGCGGGATGGTCTTCGGGCTCATCACGCACGGGATCCTGCTCGTCTACGGCTACGCCATCTCGGGCAAACTCAACCCGGTCGCCATGTTCACTCAGCTGTGGACCTCGTCGAGCGACTTCGTGTGGGCCTGCGTCGCGTTCCTCATGTTCGCCGTCGTCGGCATCTCGTCGATGGTGGCCCTGCGCCGGAAGTACCCCTACGAGGTGTGGTTCGGCATCCACCTGACCACGTATGCCGCGATCCTCGCCTCGATCCCGCACCAGTTCTCGATGAGCGGAATGCTTGCCGAAGGCACCCTGGGCCGACCGTTCTGGGCCGCGATGTGGCTGGTCACCGGCGGGCTGATGCTCGCCTACCGGGTGATCCTGCCGATCATGTCCAGCCTGACCCACCGCTTCACCGTCAGCCGGGTCGTCCCGGTCGGCCCCGATGCGGTGTCGATCGAAGTCACCGGGCGCAAGGTCCGCGAGCTTGAGGCACGAGGCGGGCAGTGGCTCACCTGGCGCTTCCTCACCCCCGAGCTGGCCGGTCAGCCGCACCCGTTCTCGCTGTCTGCCGCGCCGACCGACTCGACCCTGCGGATCACCGTCCGCAACCTCGGCGAGGGCACCGCGCGCCTGATGTCTGTGCAGCCCGGCACCAAGGTCGCCATCGAAGGCCCCTACGGCATGTTCACCGACGCGGCCCGCACGACGGACAAGGTCGTCCTCATCGGTGGCGGGATCGGCATCGCGCCGATCCGGGCCCTGCTGGAGTCGACCGAGTTTGCACCCGGCGATGCTGCGGTGATCCTGCGGGCCTCGACTCCGGACGAGCTCTATCTCCTCGACGAGATCGTCACCCTGTGCGAGGCCAAGGGCGCCACGCTCACGCTGCTCGTCGGCCCTCGGGCGGGCGACACGTGGGTGCCGGTCACCGACGCCGGTTCGACGCTGGCCGACTTCGTCCCTTGGGCCCGCGAGGCTGATGTCTACGTCTGCGGCCCGACCCCGTGGATGGAGGCCGTGCTCGCGGACGCCCGGGAGGGCGGCATACCGGAGGGGCAGCTGCACGACGAGAAGTTCGCTTGGTAGCGGCACCCTGCTGCCCACGCGCCTGGGGACGATCCGGTATGCCGGGTCGTCCCCTTCCGCCGTGTCCGTTGGAGGGCTATAGTCTGAGCAATCGCTCAGACTGCGCGGATCAAGGGGGAGACCATGGCGAAGGCCGGACCCGGGCCGCGGATGGGTGATGCGGCGGTCGAGGACGGAACTGGCTCGCGCAGTCGGCTCACGCGCGAGCAGATCGTCGAGGCGGCGCGAGCCACGTTGGTCGAGGTCGGCTTCGCGCAGACCAGCGCGCGGGCCATCGCGGCGCGGGCTGGTGTCAGCCAGGCGGCGGTGTTCTATCAGTTCGGCAGCGTTCCCGACGTGCTCCTCGCGGTCCTTGACGCCGTGAGCGAGCGGAGGAGGGCGGCATACAGCGCCTTGGTCGCAGACGCGGGGACCCTCACCGCGCTGGTCAACTCCGCCCGGAGCATGTATGCCGCCGACCTCGCCTCAGGCGACGTGCGGGTGCTCGTCGAGCTCATCGCGGGCTCGCGGACGGTGCCGGGGATGTCGGAGGCCGTGGCCGAGCGGCTGGCTCCCTGGCAGGAGCTCGCCGCGACCAGCCTGCGGTCGGTAGCGCCGCCGATGGCCTCGGCGCTCGTGGACATCGAGGGCGTGGCTCGGGCGATCGTTGCCGGGTTCCTCGGGTTGGAGTTGTTGGCGATGCTCGACCGGGACGGGGACGGGGACGGGGCGGGCTCGCGTGGGCTGGCCCTGTTCGACCAGGCGGCGGGGATGGCCCGGCTGCTCGACTCCTTCGGCGCGGGGCCCCCGGGTGCGGCGACGCCGGGTGCGGCGACGCTTGGGGTGGTGCGGCCATGACGGACACGGGCAAGTGGGGCTGGGGCTGGTTCTGGGCGTTCGTGGGGGTCGGTGCGGCGGGGGCGGTGGCGGTGCTGGGGATGCTGACGATCGGTGCATTCGTGCTCATTCCCACGCTCGTGGTGTTCATCCTCCTGGTGATCCGCGGCGGGGGCGGGCGCCCGATGTGGGGGCTGGTCACAGGAGCTGGCGTCACCCTCATCGTCATCGGGCTCAACTGGCACACCTCGCCGGCGGTGTGTGAAGGGACGGCGCAGGCGGGTGTCGCGGTGGCAGAGGAGTCGGAGTGGTCGCCGGACGTGGTCACCTCGGCCCCGGGTCTTCCCGAGGTCCCGTCGGTCACCGGGTGTGAGAGCACGTGGGACCCGTGGCCCATGGGCTTGCCGGGTGGCGTGCTCATGATCGCGGGGCTGGTCGCCTATGTCCTGGCGTCTCGGGCGGTGGCTCGACCGGGTAGCAGCTAGGCGCGCCGAAGACGTGGGAAACGGGGCGCGGGACTGGGGACCCTTCTGGTCGCGAAGGGGCTCGTGCTCTACTGGCAAGGTGGACGTGGCGACGACGCAGGTTCAGGTGCTTCGTGGGCGGCAGGTGCCGTTGGGCGGCATACGGGCGATGTATGTCCGGCGCACCCTGCCGCACCGGAACCGGTCGTTCGTGGGCGCGTGGTGCTTCGTCGACCACTATGGGCCGGACGAGATCGACCCGCAGACCGACCCGGAGACCGGCGGTGGGATGGACCTCCCACCCCACCCGCACACCGGGCTGCAGACCGTGTCGTGGCTCTTCGAGGGCGAGCTGGAGCACCGCGACTCCGGGGGCGCGGCCGGGTTGATCCGCCCGGGCGAGGTCAATCTGATGACCTCAGGCGCGGGCATCGCCCACTCGGAGGTGACGACGTCGGGCACGACCCGGCTGCACGGCGTGCAGCTGTGGGTGGCGCTGCCGGACTCGGCGAGGGCAACCCGTCGCGACTTCCAGCACCATGCCCCGGCCGAGATCGAGCTGCGGGGTGTCGGGTCGGCGCGGGTGTTCGTCGGGGAGCTCGCCGGCATCGACCGGTCGCCGGTTCGGACGTTCACGCCCTTGCTGGGCGCGGAGGTGACCTTGCACCCGGGGGCGGCGGTCGCGCTCGCGGTGGACACTGCATACGAGCATGGGGTCCTGCTCGACACGGGCGAGGTGAGTGTCGAGGGCGTCCCGATCGCGCCGGGTGACCTCGCGTGCGTCGACGCGGGGCCGGAGCGGCTGCGGCTGCGCGCCGGGGCGGCGGGGGCGCGGCTGCTGCTGCTCGGCGGCGAGCCGTTCGAGGAGGAGATCGTCATGTGGTGGAACTTCGTGGGGCGCAGCCACGACGAGATCGTCGCCTACCGACAGGGGTGGGAGGCGGGCTCGATCCGCTTCGGGACCGTCAAGGGGTATGCCGGTCCGGTCGCTCGGATCCCCGCGCCGCCGTTGCCCGCAGTGCGGCTTCGTCCACGGGGGCGCCGGGGTCCGGCAGGGGCGGATGGTCCGGTCGTGACGGACGAGGTCGCCACGGTCGCCGCGGTCGCCGAAGCGTAGGCGTCAGGTCGAGTCGCCGTCCGCGGTCGACGGGTCGGCTGCTGGGATGCCGGCTGCGGCCGCCGCGGCCAGCTGACGTTCGTCGAAGCTGACGAAATCGTCGGCGCCCAGGTCAAGGGCGGACGCGACGTGCAGCGCGTCGAGACTGCGGACGCTGCCGGGAAGCAGCCCGGCAGCGCGGTAGGTCGCCGCGTCGGGCATGGTCAAGGCGAGCACGGACAGGACCGCGGTGACGTCGGTCGGCGCGGCACTCACGCGGGCGGCGAGCTGATGCAGCTCGGTGACCAGCAGATGCGAGGACGCGAACGTCTCGCCCGCGGCAAGTCGCTCGTCGACGTATGCCGCGAGCGCGCCGGACTCGGGCTCGTCGACGAGCAGCTTGGCCCAGGCAGAGGCGTCGACGTAGTGGATCGTCACCGGTCGCCCTTGAGCTCGGCCAGCAGGTCGGCGGTCGG
>WBZS01000557.1_pt1 | contig 42250 bp, 31 predicted proteins | sample 5204201 | NCBI WGS metagenome assembly WBZS01 (sample SAMN12344357, study PRJNA552823) | activated sludge metagenome | biome: Activated sludge suspended growth; feature: Nitrification reactor; material: Wastewater; isolation source: activated sludge from nitrification reactor of wastewater...
TACCTTATGAATGACTGAATGGTTTTGCTTTAGCAAAAAATGATTGAAAGATTTCAATCATTAAAGAAGGAACCACGACCAACGGATCGTGGCATGGTATTAATTAAATATAAAGTCAGATTTTGTCGCAGTAAATTTCTAATGCGTATTTTGGGATTATATTTTAAAATACATTCGAGGATTATAAATAAGCACAATACACCCCGATTGCAAGGAAGTTGTCCACAATAGGGATAGGATAGCGCAGAGCCATCTTCAGGCAATCCTGAAAACCCAATTAATCACAAAAATCACAATTCAGACAAAAAGCCCAGGCAAACAAAGTAAACTGAAAACTGAAAACTGTCAACTGTCAACTGAAAACTGTCAACTGAAAACTGAAAACTGAAAACTGAAAACTGCCAACTGAAAACTGAAAACTCCCGCCTCCCTTTCCTCTGAAATTTGTCCGTGCTAATACACGATGTAATTTTATTTCCTCCTTATTCGGATTTACTTTGGTATTTCAATACCTTTACAGGATAAATTAATTGTCTACACGCTTATGAAACGTATCGCTATTTTTTTTCTTTTATATAGTTTTTCTTTTGTAATTACTGCACAGCAGATTTGGACCAAAACCGACGAAGCAGCCCTGCTCGCAAACAAAAACAGATCCAGAGAGATCATACCCGATGCGTATCGGGTCGTTTCCCTCGATTGGAAATCGTTGACATCTACCCTCCGCCAGGCACCGGAATTTTTATATCCGGAAGGCAGTAGAAACAATTCGTCTGTATTGTTGCCCATGCCCGATGGCACCATGGAGGAGTTTGTAATTTGGCAGGCTCCGGTGATGGAAAAGGAACTGGCATTAAAGTATCCGGCCATCCAATCGTATAAAGGCTATCAGAAAAATAAAAAACAGGTCACCGCCAGATTCAGCATCGGACCCAATGGTTTTCATGGCGCGGTGAAAAGCGAGGAAGGCATGATGTACATTGACCCGTATGCCGTGAACGATACGGAAAATTATATCGTGTATTATACCGCCAACCATACCGACGACAGTTTAAAACAAAAAGTATTATGCGGCACCGATGAATCCACATACACGCACACTAAAGATGCACGCAAATGGGGTCAGAGAATGCCTGGCAGCCAGATAGAACTAAGAAAATACAGATTGGCACTGGGATGCACCAGCGAATGGGGCCAGGTGCGCGGAACAAAAGAAAAAGCCCTGGCAGATATGGTGGTTTTTGTAGAACGCGCCAACGTCGTTTTTGAAGCAGAACTGGCAGTGACTGCAATCCTCATCGCCAAAAACGACGAACTGATTTTTCTGGATGGCAGCACCGACCCATACACCAACCCAAATCAGGGTTTATCGATTCTGGGACAAAACACCGGCATTCTGAACGGCAGGGTAGGTTTTGCTTCCTACGAAATTGGTCACGTATTTTCCATTTGTTTTGACGTGGGAGGGGTAGCCGGCGGCAATATCTGCACACCCGGAAAAGGGGCAGGAGTAACCTGCCACAACAGTGCCGCCATCAGCAGTGGTATTGTGCTGGTTTTTAACCACGAAGTGGGCCACCAGATGACAGCAAGCCATACCTTCAACCGATGCGGCGATTCAGACCAATTGGCGCTGGGAACAGCATACGAACCGGGAGGCGGATCTACCATCATGGCCTATCCCGGAGCATGCGGCTCCGACAACCTGGGCGCTTCGAGAGACGATTACTACCATGTGGCATCACTCGAACAAATGTTGTCCTTTACAAATTCAGAAGGTTCGGATGCCTACGACTGTGCCGAAAAAATTGAAATTAATAACGATATACCGGTACTGACCTTACCGTATAAGGATGGTTTTTCTATCCCAAGGGAAACGCCATTTTTTCTGAAAGGATCGGCAACCGATGCCAATGGAGACATCCTGACCTATAATTGGGACCAGTTTGACAATCAAACATCAAGCCCGTTGGGTGCTCCTGTCGGCAATGCACCGCTTTTCCGTTCGTTAAAACCAACGACAAACCCGGCTAGATATTTCCCGAACGTGTCCAGAATTTTAAACGGACAGTTCAACGATAAATCCGAATTGCTGCCCACATACGGCAGGGATCTCACCTTCCGCTTTGTGGTCAGGGACAACAATCCCCTGGGCAACGCCGCAGCATGGCAGGAAATGAAATTTAAAGTAGCAGCCAATGCAGGCCCCTTCAAACTCACCTATCCCGTACTGGATTATAAACTGAAAGTGGGTAAGGAACTGAAGGTAACCTGGGATGTGGCAAATACCGATCTGCCGCCGGTGTCTTGTAAGACCGTAGATATCTATATTGCATTCAACAACAGCCTGGACTTTTCTTCCGATAACCTGCTGCTTGTAGCAAAGGCCGTGGACAACGATGGCGAAGAAGTGATCATTGTACCCAATAAAACATCGATCCGGGCCAGAGTAGTAGTGAAAGCTTCAGATAATATATTTTTAACCACCGGTCTTTTTAACTCACGAATCGACCAGCCCGATGCACCTTCATTTTTTATGGACGTAGCCGAATCGGTAAAAGCCGTTTGTTTGCCCGATTTTGTGCAATATGATTTTACAACAGCAGGATTTGCCGGTATCACCGATAATATCAATTTTGAAGTGGTTTCCGGATTGCCACAGGGCGCTGTAGCGACATTTACAAACCCGGCTCCGGCCCCGGGCGGAGTTACTTCCTTACAACTGGATCTGGCTGATGTGAAAGGGACAAAAGTATATAAAGTGGTAGTTCGGGCATGGGTAGAAGGTGTTGACACCATTGAAAGGACTGTCATCCTGGATGCTACAAGTACGGACCTCGATTTTGTTTCCTTATTTGAACCCCTCAATGGCATCAGCGGCGTAGGCCCTACCCAGAAATACCGATGGGAATATCGGGAAGATGCCGTTTCATACGAGCTTCAGGTAGCTACCTCCCCGGCTTTTAAACCCGAACAGATCGTTTTTGTAAAAACCACAACTGAAAGTAGTTTTTCGTCCAATAATTTTTTAGAGAAAGCCACCATTTATTACTGGCGCGTGCGCTCGGTCAATGCCTGCAAAGCCGGTTTATGGTCAGAAATATATGCGTTCAACACCGAAGCACTCAATTGCAGCATCATAAAATCCGGAGAACTGTCTGTCAATATTTCTCAATCAGGTACACCAAAAGTGGAAACCATTCTCAATGTTTTTAATGACGGATCCATCAGCGATGTAAATGTAAAAAACATAAAGGCAGACCACCAGTGGTCAGGCGATTTGGTGGCATTCCTGACAGCCCCGTCCGGAAAGGAAGTGTTGTTGTGGAGTCGGAGATGCGGCTCCTCAAAAGGCTTGAACCTCGGAATGGACGATCAGTCTAATGAATTTTTTCAGTGCCCCATCAATACAGGTCGTATATACAGACCTGAATCGCCTTTATCCGTTTTTAACGGTGAAAACATGAAAGGCAACTGGATTTTAAGATTGGAAGACAGGGCAGCGGGAAATGGAGGCAGACTGCAAAACTTTGACCTCGAATTGTGTGCCAACATTGTTTTAAGCCCACCCTTACTCACCAGAAATGAAGTATTGAAAATCCAGCCTAAAGACAGCAGGGATATTGACCGCCTCTTATTGCTCAGCGAAGATACAAACAATGGCCCGGGCGAATTGACCTATATTCTGGTTGCAGCGCCTTCTAAAGGAATACTGACCGTGAATGGAAACCCCGCCGCCGCCGGCAGCGTCTTTACCCAGGATGATATTGACAAAAATAAAATTAAATATTGGCATACGGCAGACGATGAAGCAGATGATACCTTCAGTTTTGTAGTGTCCGACGGTCAGGGTGGATGGATAAGCATCACGGAATTTATGGTGGATGTAGATGATGCTTCCCCTTCAGCTACCTCCGCATTAGACACGCCTGTCAGAATTCTCGTGTATCCGAATCCCGCATCAGGAACACTGCACCTTCAGGTGCCGGATAACGGACAAGGCGCATTTGAAGGTTTTATTTCGGATATGACGGGCAGAGTATTAAAATCGTTTTACGGAAACGGTAAAGAGTTGAGTCTGGATATTCAGGACCTGACTCAAGGCGTATATCTGATCAACATCCGCGTCGAAAATGGGGCAGCAAATCGTAAGTTTGTAAAATATTAACCTGCCCCTCCGGGCTCTGCAATGACATACACAGATCAGCGTAAGGGTATTTTTTATATGCTGATTGCTTCTTTTTGTTTTGCTTTGACCGGGGCTTGCGCCAGATGGCTTAGAGACGACATCAACCCGGTAGAGTTGGTCTTGTTCAGAAATCTGATCGGCGTCGTTTTTATTGTTTTTTCCATTTGGCGGACTCCGGTAATTCAGCAGGGTGGTAAATTGGCATTGTTAATTTTCAGGGGCATCATTGGCACAATGGCATTGTATGCCTTTTTTTATGGCATTTCTAAAATTGGACTGGCTATTTCCATTACCTATCAACAGTCTTATCCCGTCTTTTTAGCACTATTATCGATATATTTTTTAAAAGAAAAGCTGTCTGCCAGAGAATGGCTGGCTATAATATTGGGTTTCGCCGGCATTTGCCTCATCTTTTTACCTTCCGTAAATACCTCATTGCTCACCATGAAACACCACGTCATCGGCCTGTCCAACGCCTTGATGACAGGTTTGGCATATATGAGCATCAGAGGATTAAGTGAATACTACGATCAGCGTTCGGTTATTTTGTCCTTTATGCTCTCAGGTATTATCCTGCCCGTAATTTCCCTGACACTGGCATTTTTTGTGACAACCGACGACTTGGATTTTATGATTCATAGCTTTGACACGCCACAAATGTCGCAGCTACCGGTGATACTGCTGCTGGGCATCGCCGCACTGTTAGGACAGATTTACCTGACCAAAGCATTTTTTTACCAAAAAACAGGAGTCATCGCCGCCGTGGGATACAGCAATATTATTTTTTCCATATTTTTTGGAAAACTCCTCGGCGACGCTTTTCCGGATACATTCAGTTTGATTGGCATCTTGTTGATTATCATTTGTGGCGTATTGGTTTCCATTAAAAAAACCTGAATATCCCTCAGTATTTCCCCCCCATTTTTGTTGTCGTAAATTCCGAATGCGTATTTTGGGTATAATGCAGACTGAATGGTTGCGGACCAAATCGGGTGAACGATTTCACTTGATACGAAAGGACCACAACCGTAAGCCGGTTACTGGGCAAGCAGAATTGTTCCGCTGATATAACTGCTTTTTTCTGCCTCATAGTCCAGTTGAATCAGGTACGTGTACACCCCGGATGGTGCGACGGCTCCATTAAAGGAACCATCCCAGCATACCATTTCATCGCTTTGGCTTTTTACTAAATTACCCCACCGGTCGTAAATGGATAACTTTTGTTGCACCACACAGTCGTGTTTTTGACTGCACCAGGTATCGTTAAATCCATCGCCGTTTGGAGTAAACACATTGGGGACATGAACGATGCAGGTATTTCTTACTGTTATCGTAACACATCGTTCTGAAATGCAACCCAGCTGGCTTCCAGTTACACAATAAGTAGTAGTTGTTTTTGGCATGGCTAAAGGGTTCGGACAGGTTGAACAACTTAAATCATCAGAGGGACTCCATTGGTATGTTGAAGCGCCAACGGCAATTAAAGCCAGAGAACTCCCTGTCTCAATCGTAGTATCTCCGTGGAGCTGAATGACAGGCGGGTTAATGACACGAATCAGGAAAGTTACTGTATCCGTACATCCGTTTTCGGAAACGATCAGAGAATAGGTGGTATCCGCTTCAGGGCTAACCACAACAGACGACGTGCTGGCACCCGTATTCCATATCAAATTTCCGGTATTGGATGTGGAAAGGGTAGCAGAACTGCCTTTGCAGAGCGTATCCTGCCCGTTGATGAGGGCAATTGGTTTACTGTGAACGGTGACGCGGGTAGTGAGCGTATCCAAACACCCATAGACGTCCGTTACAGTCAGAGAATAAGTGCCGCCTTGAGCAAGGACACTGTTTTGAAGTCTGACAAGGGCTTGCACTCCGGAATATCCATTGGGTCCCGACCAGGCGTAGTTGGTTCCACCACTGGCAAGCAGAACGATGTCGTCGCCTTCGCAAACCTCACCGGTGTGGTCTATCTCGGCAGCGATAGGTGGTCTGACAACAACCTGCACTACAGCAGAAGTGGAGCATCCTTCGGAAGATGTAACGGTTACACCATAATCCCCGGAATTATTTGTACTGACCTGACCGATCATAGGATTCGGAATACTGCTGCTGAATCCGCCGGGACCGGACCACACATAATTGACACCGCCGGAAGCAGATAATTTTAAAGTCTCGTTCGAACATACCGGATTGTTGGAGGATGAGTTTACTACTGGATTTGCCACTACCTGAACAATGGTACTAGCCGATGAAGTACAGCCATTGGCACCGGTGACGGTGACAATATAAGAACCGGCCTGACCCGCACTGGCCTGGCCGATCATCGGATTTTGGATGTTACTGCTGAATCCGCCGGGACCGGTCCACAGATAACTGGTACCACCGGAAGCAGAAAGGTTTATTGCATTTCCTGAACATACCGGATTGTTGGAGCTGGCGTTTACCGTAGGATTTACCAACACCTGTACATTGGTAGTGCCCGATGAAGTACAGCCATTGGTTCCGGTGACGGTGACAACATAGACCCCGGCTTGGCCCGCACCTGCCTGTCCGATCATCGGATTTTGAACACTACTGTTGAATTCGCCGGGACCGGACCACAGATAACTGGTGCCGCCGGAAGCAGAAAGGTTTATTGTATTACCTGAACATAACGGACTGTTGGAGCTGGCGTTTACCGTAGGATTTACCAACACCTGAACCTGGGTTGTGCCCGATGAAGTACAGCCATTGGCACCGGTGACGGTGACAGCATAGGTACCGGCTTGGCCCGAACCAGCCTGTCCGATAATCGGGTTTTGAATGCTGCTGGTGAATCCGACGGGACCGGACCACAGATAACTGGTACCACCGGAAGCAGAAAGGTTTATTGTATTCCCTGAACATACCGGGCTGTTGGATGAAACAACTAAATTGGGGCCATCTAGTATAACCACAGTGGTGGTCAGTACCGAAGTGCATTGATTTGCATCGGTGATGGTGACAGTATAGTTTCCGGCGTCGGACAGTTGGATATTCTGGATCACGGGAGCGGACTGACTACTTGTATAGCCATTGGGTCCTGCCCATTGATATGAAATTCCGCCATCCGAATCGAGCTGCAAACTACCACCCTCACATAGAGGGCTGTTATTGTTGATGGTTCCAAAAGTAGGCGGACACGGTACAGTACATCCGGAAGTACCGCTAAAGTGCAGGGTATCGCACCGGCTGGCTTCAAATACGGAAATGTCATAATCGGTCAGAAAAGGAATGGCTTGAGAGGTAAATACAGATCCATTGATAAATCCCGTAGTTGGACCACCACTTAAATACGTACCGAAAGCACCGCCATCCAGGGTAAAGGAAACAGTGTAGCTTTGCGACGTCATGTCACAGGTGATGACAGGAACGGATGCGGTGACAGGCGATGGTATTTTGACATAATCAAAAGCGCCGGTGATCTGACCGGTACAGGTACCGCTATACACGGAAAGTAGTTTTATACTATCACTCCAGGGCAGCGTAACGGTTGGAAAGTAAGTGGCACTTGTAGTGGTCAGAGGGGCTTGTTCGATGCCATCCAGACTATATGTAATCGTCCACGGTGCTGATCCGTTAAAATACAATTCAAAAACAAAATTGGAGCTGTCGCAAATATAGCCGCTATTGGCAAAATGCACCGTTGGTGTCGTACACGGAGCAAATTTAGCCAGAATGCCATCTTTGGGTCCGCCACCATAGGTGACCTGGTGAGCACCGGCAGTAGATAAATTATTGCTGCCATCAGTATAACCGGCCATATACACCCGATGAAGCTTATCCACCACCAACCCGTAACAAAAATCATCACCCGAACCTCCGTAATAGGTAGACCAGGTCCGTTCACCGGTTTTTTCAAATCGGGCGATAAAGCCATCATAGCCACCGGCATGGACCGTTTGGTGTGCATTGGTTGTGGCGATCTGATCGGTTGCCTTGGAATGACCGCCCATATAAATAGCACCATCCGGACCCTCGCGGAGTCGGTACGCCGTATCATCATTGTTTCCGCCAAAATAAGTAGACCAAAGCAGCGAACCGGTGGTGGTAAAGCGACTCAAAAAAGCATCATAACCTAAACTGATCACCGGCTGAAATGAACCTGCTGTGGATATTTTATTGGGCGAATTGCTGGAACCGGAGAGGTATATATCCCCGGCGGCAGTAACGAAAAGCGCATCGGCATAATCATTGCCGGTGCCGCCAAAATAACTGGACCAGACCCGGCTTCCCGATGTAGTAAATTTAGCTAAAAAGACATCCGCAGTATTGCCACCATACACGGTTTGGTAAGCACCCGGACTGACGATATTTATCAGCGAAGAGGTCCATCCGGACATGTAAATAGCACCGGAACCATCACTTTCTACCTGAAGCCCGGTATCAAAACCGATATCCCCGTAATAGGTAGCCCATTGCATTTGGCCGTTAGTATTGAATTGTGCCAGAATAACATCGTCCTGACCCCCGTAGCTGGATTGAAAGGCGCCGGGTGAAGATATACCACTGCTTGAATTGGTCCAGCCGGTAAACACCGGATTGCCGCCCACGTCCACCTCGATATCATTGGCAAAATCAAACCCGCTTCCTCCAAAATAACTACCCCAGATTCGACTGCCGGAATTATCAAATTTTGCCAGAAAGACATCCCCGCCACCACGGTTGATAGTTTGATGAACCCCTGCAGTGGCTATGCCGTTGTTCGAAAAAGTCAGCCCCGTAATAAAAATATTTCCGGCCTGATCCAGATCTATACTTTGACCAAAATCGTCCGCAGAGCCACCAAAATAGGTCGACCAGATGACCATGCCATCAGAGTTGTATTTTGCCAGAAATACATCACTTCCTCCTGCTAGCACAGGCTGATAACTGCCTGCGCTGGCGATGGATGTCGTACTTCTGGAACTGCCGACCACATATATGTTGCCGGCATTATCAATGGCCATGTCCCTGAAACTGTCTTCATTACCACCTCCGTGATAGCTTGCCCATTCCAGCCGGGGTATGGTCTGCGTCCATAGCATAATGGACTGAATGCCAAATAGGAATATAAAAACTGTTTTATGTAACGCAGCCGCTTTAGTAGGCATCATACAATCATATTTTTGTGTTTTGGATTTATTCGTTAATTTTTAGAACCTGATTTTGTCCTTTTTTCTGTAAGTACTTAAATCTGGTTAATATTTCAAAGCATGCACAGTAAACATTAAAGCCACCTGAAAATTACAGAACAATCATTCGTAAGGACTTGTATATTTTTATTTATTTTTAGGCCTTTACCCGAATAACTGTTTTGAATATTGGAAGAGGACGACTGGCTTATCTTTTGTTTAAATCAGAAAAACCAACCCCATGGCTGAATCATCATTAAGAATTTAGACAGGCTATTATTCACTGATGAGATGTCCGCGGCAATCTATGTAAGCAGAATACAAGGTAAACGAAGAAGACGTATGGGTAAAGGAATAATTAAAGTTTAAAGTAGTCCCTGCGGCTATATAATAGGTGCCCCTGTACGGAATTCTTCGGGAATAAGAGGTTGTTGCAGGATATTCTTGCAGCAGAGGTTCAGAAAAGAGTTTATGATTACCATAGGCACCGGAACCGGCTGTACCGGTAAAAAAACTACCCATCAAAAAGTTAGGAGGTACACCGTTATAAGGATTATCTAAAACAACTAAAGCATCGACTTCAATTTCTATATTGTACAAACCGCTTACATTAAATAAAATCTCGCCTCCCGAAAGAGTAACCGCAGTTGGATTCGTATTGTAAGCGGTATACGTCCAGTTAAAATTTCCCCCCGGTCCGGTAGAGTTATCGGTACGGAATTCAAAACGCACATTATTGGACAATGCCTGATTTTGCCAGGTTGGCGCACTGCTTCCATTGGATGTAAGCACTTGACCTGCCGTGCCGCTGCTGCCGTTTATTTTTAAAGACCCGCCTATGTCCAGCGTGCCGGTAGTATTGATGCCTCCTTCTCCCCAGAGCTTTATTTTTCTGTTCCCCGCATTGGTGCCGGCACCCACAATATCCAGCGTGTTCGGCGTAAAGGTAGCATATCCAATTTTGCCGGAATTGACCTCCTTGGTCACATTGGATCCAAGCTCCAGATATCGGGAACCCATTAGTTGAAGATCACCATTTTTGCTTAAGATCATATCCGGAGCCACAATAACACTGGTTTCGGTGGGCAAAGTTGTAGAAGTCGTGTAAAAATTTAAATTGCCGGTGTTTGTATTGTGGTCGATACCGCCGGCATAGGCAGCCGTTAAACTCGAAGTTTCCCCATCATTTTTTATGCTGTTGAAATGGATACCCGGCATGTCGCTACTGATGGAGACCCCCGTAGTATTGTCTCCAAAAATAGCGTGGGTATTGGATACCTTTTTCCGTACCGTTAACCCGGCGAGATTGGGGTCAAAACCACCTTCTCCGATGCCCACATTACCATCGCCGCGTATACGCATCAGATAATATCCGTTTCTGCTGAATTGCAAATAGGAATCCAGACCGGTGGAGCTGTTTCCGATAAGACCATGGATATTAAGATTTGGGGTTCCGAATGTATTTGTAAATTGTAATATACCCCCCGATGTATTGTTGGTGGAGGAATCTACGATCATGATCGAAGGGTAACTGCTGCCGATTGTCCTGTGATTGACAGTGAGCTTTCCGGCACCGGTATATGTTCCGATACCGACAAAACCATCCGATCCGAGATTTAATATATTTGGTTTACCTAAAAAAGAAAACTGCCCTTTGGCACGTGTTGAGAAGTTTAAACTGGGCAAAAAATAATCATTCACATAAGAAGCAATATGCCAGTCTACACCATCATTGGGCGGATTTTCATTGGACATAATAATGCGGTTGGTATCAGCAAGTGTTTCAAAAAATTTTAACTCTGATTTTCCTTCGTGAATAGCCATCCTTTTTTCGCCGTTCGTTTTGAATGTCAAAGGATTCCCGTCGGTAGTTCCTAAAAATTGATTGGACGGATTTGTACCGGCATTTCCAGTGAGCGACCAGTTGCTGCCGCTATTATTTTGATTTCCAATAGCTTTCCAGCCACCTGCAGGCGCTTTGCAGATATATTCTTTGGTACCATTAGCAGGTATGACGTCGCCAGAAAAACTGGCATTAAATCCGGTCGTGTTATGGATGATCAGCCTGCGGCCATCTACCCAAGGCTCCGGATCAGTAATAGTAACATCACCAGTGACATTTACAGTGCCGATAGCCAGAAATGAAATATTAGGCGGTAGGTTAATGGCATTTAAAAAAGGTTGGATTACAACACTGCGATGCGCAAAACCTCCGGTAATATCCAGGGATACATTGGGATCATTGTTGTTGATGCCTACATGTTGTGTATAACAAAACAAGGCATATAACTGCAGAATAAAAATGACCGGAACTGACTTTTTCATGTGAACGTGCTTTTATATGTTTAGGAATCTCAAAATTATGCACGCTGTCTGCCTTCTTCAAATTTTTAATGTCACATAATCATGTGAAAGTGGGTAGTAACCTGGCCGGCAATGCTGCTGTAATAAAATATTACTCAAACTAAAAACAGCATATTCAAAACAAAAGAGTTGGAAACACTGGTATCAGCGGTCGGCTATAACTTTTTTTTATGCAGAATCAACTGTATTTTTGTACCCGTAGAGTCTGTATGTATTTGGAGTGCTCCATGAAGCAAATCAGCCCTTTTTGCCATGTTTTTAAGGCCATTGCCCTTTTTGATTAATAAAGGATCAAAGCCGATGCCATTGTCTCTGATTTCAGTGATAAGAAGGGCGTCTGTTGATTTGAAACTCAGGTATATTTGGGTAGCCCGGCTATATTTTGCAGCGTTATTGATAGCCTCTTTAAATATCAGATAGTAATGCCTTCTGTTCTCCGGCGATAGTTTGAACTTTCCGGGTATTTCTTCAATTTCAAAGTGAATATCCAAACCCAATGGCTCCAGCGTATCTATGGCCAGTTCCTGGATTTTTAATAGTACATTTTGTAGTGTATCGTACAGCGGGTTGATACTCCATATGATCTCCGACATATTGTCCATAACCTCCGCTGTTTTGGATGCGATACTTTGGTAAGAACTGCTTTCTGAATTTTTCATAGCCTCTTTTTCACTGAGCATGCGGATGTAGGATAAACTGCTTCCCATGTCATCGTGCAGGTCTCGCGCTATATTGTGTCTGAGTTTTTCCAGCTTTTCTCTTTGAATATCCCTGTATTTGAATACCAGATAAATAATAAAAGATATCATCCCAAGCACCAAAAGGTTAAACCACCAGCTTTTATAAAATGGCGGCCTTATATCGATATAAAGTATAAAATTGGTTGGATTAACCAGCCCAAAACTGTTTTTGGCCTGAACCTCCAGTTGGTAATGCCCGGGTCCAAGGTGATTGAAATGCAGAATATTTCCTGGAATAGGAATCCAGTTTTCTCCCTCTTTTTCCAGCTTATACCGGTAAGTATTTTCCTGCGAATTGGTAAAACACAGGTTCGTAAACTCAAAATGCAGGGAGTTCTGTGTGTTGTTTAAACGAAGTTTATCGCCCGATTGTGGAAGCTTTTCTGAAGTGTAGTTTGTAATGGACAGATTGGAAATGACTGGATTACCCGGGGCAGATACCTTTATTTTTCCGGCATCTATGGTGTTTATAGCTGAATTTTGACCGATATAAAGAATGCCTGTTTCTTCTGAGAACGAAATATCCGGATAGGGTAGCAGACCAATGGCACTGTTATAATACGAGTAGTGATGTAAGGAGTGATTTTTTTGGTTAAACTGGTAGACCCCAAAATCGGAACTCATCCATATATTTCCAAAATGATCGGCTTCTATATTTTTACATACACCAATCGGCACATCCTCATAAGATTGATACAATTGAAAATGTACACCGCCCGGTTTGTTTTCTAAAAAACAAAAGCCATTATACGACGTCAGGAGGACCTGACCATTATCCAGACATTGTACATCTTCAATGACGGACAAATATTTTAATGTTTTGTGTTGGTTTTGTGTAAAAAGCGTCCCGGTGTTAGAAGCGTTATCGTAATATAAAAGCGCATCTTCTCTATTTTTTTGGTCAAAAACAATGATCCATGGATTTCCGTTTCCATCCAGAGAAAATCTGTAAGTATGTCCGGATAACCTGTTTTTATTCAAATAAGTTTGCATAGCATCCACAGCAATAACCGCACTGTAATTTTGATTTAAAGTATACATGCCCCGGGTTGTGCCAAGCCAGACAGTGCCGTTTTTATCCTCTTCCATATGTAGAATTTTCGGTCTGTCCGCGCTATCTGAAGGGAAATGGGGTAAAATAATGTTTTGATTTTTCAGATCATATCCCACCAGTCCATAGGTTTCGCTGGAAGTAAACAAAATGTTTTGAGTGGTTTTAAACAGGGTATAAGGCCCACCCGCAGGACTACAGTATTTTCTGAATTTTTCCGGTATGGTTGCTGCTTTATGATGTACAATATCATATCGGAATACGGAATGGTAGGGAACATCGAACCAGATGATGCTGTCTTTCCCGGAACACGGTTCAAACACAATATCGGTAATCTCCCAGTTTTTTTGTATGCCATCGATATGTATAGGTATTTTATGTACGTTTTGTTTAAAATGATCATACCTGTACAACCCTTTATAGGTGCCAATCCAAAGGCCTTCTGTTTTGGTCGGAGCAAAACAGAAACCGGCACCGGCAAGTCCATGTTTATCATGAATGTCGGAGGTACTGTAGTTGGTGAATTTATCAGTTTCTGTATCAAACGTTTTTACACCATCTGATGTACCCAACCATAAAATAGATTTTTCTTCCGGATCAGCAGTCTGGCTTATGGCCAGTACACTATTTTGAATTTTTGTTGGATCAGCAAACTGAAACAACTTGCTGTCGTGAGTTTTTGGGTTAAATTTTAATAGTCCGTGATTCCACGTTCCAATCCAAAGATGTTCGTTGAAGTCAGAATAAATGCTGAAAAACCCATCGTCACCCGCCGTTCGTTGACCTTTGCCGGGGCGATGAAATACCTGAACACCACAATTTGTTGGGTCATACCGGTATAGTCCATACGTATTCACTAACCAAAAAATACCGTGCCTGTCTATCAGAAAGGAATTTATATTTCCCTTAATTTCTGGTATGATCTCTTCATGTAAATAGATATTTTGCCCCTGCGTATACATTAAACCGCGAGGGGTGGCCAGCCACATGACGTCATTTATTTCGTCATATTTAAAGTCAAAAACATCCGGAAATTCACCCTTGTTACTACCATCGGAATAGCTGACTTTTTGTACTTTATTGGTTTTGGTGTCCAGAACATTTAGAAATGACATGGCCCTGAGCCATAACCTGCCGTGTTTGTCTTCCATCATCCGGTTAATGTAATTTCCCGATAAAGCTTCCGGATTAAATGGATCAGCCTTAAAAGTTCGGAAATGATGACCATCGTATTTCACCAGACCCTGCTCGGTGCCTATCCACACAAACCCGTCTCTTGCTTTGACAATGCTCAGGCCTTGAGAACTTTTAAATCCTTGGGCAGGACTGAATTGATCAAAAATTAAAGTGCTTTCGTTTTGTCCATGTATTGGCAGAGGCGGTATCAATATCCACCATGTAAGCAGCCAAAGCAGGCACGAAAGCTTTAATTTCATCTGAAATAAATATGGTCCTCCGAAATTAATTATTTTTTTCAATAAATACTTTGTGTACCGCCTCTGTTACGGAATGTACATGCAATTTTTCATAAATGCGTTTCACATAGGTACGCACAGTATCAATACTGATATATAGTTCCTCAGCGATCATTTTATAGCTAAATCCTTTGGACAATAACCGCAGTATTTCAAGTTCACGTTCCGAAAGCAGTTTTAGAAAATTATTTTCTGAATTAGACACTAAAGGCTGCGTTAACACGCGCCTGGCTATGGAAGGACTCATAGGCGCGCCTCCGGCATGCACCTCCTGTATACTGGACAATAAGGTGGCAAGCGAATTTTTTTTTAGGAGGTACCCCGTCGCCCCGGCTTTTATAGCACTAAAGATACGCTCATCGTCATCAAATACAGTATTTATGATGATCTCAACTTCTGGAAAACTGCTTTTGATATCCCGGACTCCTTCTATCCCGGATTTTCCGGGTAGATCGATATCCATAATAACAACATCCGGATGAAATGCAGCCGTATTTTGTACAGCATCCAGACAATGTCCGAACTCTCCCGCAAGCTCAAACGCCTCAGAATCCCGGATAATCCCGGCCAGTATTTCCCTTAGACCACCGTTGTCTTCATATATGGCAACCTTTATTTTTTGCATGTCTCAATGTTGCATTACTATTGCAAATGTATAAAACATTTATTAGCAAGCAACTTGCCCTGTTGTCACATAATGATGTGAATAAATAGAGATACACCAACAGATAAGTATATTTTAGTAAAAGCCTCAGTTTAAGGATCACTGAATGATAAATGCAGTGGCTGGAATCGCTGCATTTGGTATCGGTAGACACTAAATGCATTTTGGACTTTGTTGAGATTTAAAACAAAGATTATAGAGAGATTAGAATCCGCCGTTTAAATGCAATAACCGCCGTTTATATTTTTACTTACTGAATAATTTATTTATATTTGTAGCTTAATATCAGTTCATTACATATGTATATTAAATCCAATTGTTTTATTATTGCCATTTTGATGCTGCAATCGGTGACTGTATTTGCCCAGCCTGAGTTTTTGAATAAAACCAGGCAATTAAAACAGGATATCCCTACCCGGAGTGTGATGCCGGGTACCATGACCGATGTGGATGGGGATCTGGTAGATGACCTTATGATTTTGGATAGGGGCATTTGGCTCAAATCGGTAATAAGCCATGGAAAACATACAAAACTTCAGCTTAAAGATTCCGTAAAAGTGGCGGTAAATCCGGAATGGACAATGACTTCAGGTGACCTGAATAATGATGGAAATATCGAAATATTAACTTCCGGTGTCTATAATCTGTTAAGCATTTTTTCCTATAAAAAGGATGGGTTTTCCAAAAAAGTGTTTCAGTCCGGCGTTTATGCACAGGCTTCAAATACCGTAGATATTAACAACGATGGCTGGCTGGATTATTTTGTCTGTAATGATGAAGGCCCAAATCGCATTTTTATGAATGATAAATCCGGCAACCTGGTTTTATCAAATATAATCGATTTTAAACTAAACGATCCCACCGATGGTTCAGGCAATTATGGTAGCATATGGACAGATGCAAACGGTGACTTGCTGCCCGACTTGTGTATCTCCAAATGTAGGGCAGGGGTCAATGATGTTAATGATATGCGTAGGATAAACCGTTTATACATCAATAAAGGCAATGCCGTTTTTGAGGAAGAAGGAAGTAAATATGGGCTGAATAGTGGGGCTCAGTCCTGGGTGACCGCTTTTGGAGATATTGATAACGACGGAGATTATGATGCTTTTGTGGTCAACCACTATGCACCGCATATTCTTTTGGAAAATGTAGAGGGCCGCTTTTTCAGGGAAATCCCCTTACCGGAAACTATACAGTCCTTTGGATTCCAGTGTGTAATGAAAGACTTCGATAACGACGGTTGGCTCGATATATTGATGGGTGGTGTGGAAGGCACCGTTTTTTTGCATAACCAGGGAAACACCACGTTTAATATTATTCGCAAAATCATTGGCCCGAATCCTCCAAGATCTTTAACAGTCGGCGATATCAATGACGACGGTTTTATAGATGTACATGCCCACATCAGCGAACCCATAAATGCACTTGGGGTAAAAGACGATGAACTTTGGCTGAACAGCGGCAATCAAAACCATTTTATAAAAATTAACCTGAAAGGATTTACTTCTAATAGTTCTGGAATTGGAGCACAACTGGAACTGTATGGCGCCTGGGGTAAGCAGTTTCGTTATGTCAGCGGCGGAGAAAGTTATGGTATCTTTAACTCATTACAACAGCACTTCGGACTGGCTGGCGTGGATAAGGCAGATAGCCTGATCATACGGTGGCCTTCCGGCATTATAGATAAGTATTTTAACCTGGAGGCCAATAAAACGTATTTTGCACAGGAGGGAAAATGTATGAGCCCCAGCCCCGAACTCTATGCACAACAACAGATAATTGCCGGTACGCCAATCCAATTAAACGCGCCTCCGGCTTTTTCTGCTTACGCCTGGAGTACCGGAGAAACAACACCTCAGATTTCAGTTTTTAAAGAAGGTAAATATGTGGTTACACTCACCGATGCTGCTGGATGTATTACAATTTCCAAGCCCGTCAGCGTGGTTTCCGGCTGTTTTGCACCCGGCGAAAAACTGATCAAAGAACGGGAAAACCCGAAGATATGTGCAGGTGAAACGATCGAATTATTTGCTGTTAAAGCAGCATCATACCAATGGAGCAATGGATCAACGGAGCAAAGTGTAAGTGTTAGCGCCTCGCAGAGTCTGAGTCTTACCGCGACAGATTTTTGCGGCAATGTAAAATCGGACAGCGTACGGGTAACAGTTTCGGAAATCAGCCTTCAAACCAAAGGAGATACAGTTTTGGCAGGAAATACCGCCAGTTTATCCAGCACAAATGCTTTTACCGTCTGGTATGCAGATGAAGCGCTGAGTCGTCTGGTAGGCATGGGGCAAACCCTGCTTACCGATACTCTCACCACAACGACTAAATATTATGCCCGCGCAACAGAAGTGATTGATGAGCAAATTAATTTTGTGGGGGAAAAACTGTTTCCCTTGTCCAATCTGTACGGCGCTAATAGCACCTCAGGAGGCATGATTTTTAATGTCGAAAAGACATGCCTGATTTATTCAGTGCAGGTAAACACCGACACCGCAGGCATACGTCGTATTTTAATTAAAGACAAAAATGAAAAATTGGTCTATGCCCAAAACTTTGATATCCAACCGGGCATTCAGCGACTCATCCTCAATGTCACCCTGCAGCCGGGGCAATATTCCATGAGCACCGACGAGGAGACAAACAGTAAAAATCTGGGATATAAGTCCCCGAGATTGGTCCGCACATTCAATAATACAAAATACCCCTACACCATCGATAACGTCCTGTCTATCCTGTCTTCGCCTTTCGGCGCCGTCTATTACTATTATTTTTATAACTGGGAAGTTCATTTTGATATAGTGACATGCAATAGCGAAGTGCAGGAAGTAGTGGCATTTGTTGAAAAAGACGTGGAAACAGCAGAAACGGAAACAGAACAAAACATCGGAATTTTTCCAAATCCGGTGATGGATAATTTTTTTATACGTTGTCGCGAAGACATAGTATCCGTATCGCTAACGGATATAAATGCCAATACAATAAAAATGAGGGTGGATGACAAAAATAGAGTGGATATGTCTTTTTTACCACCCGGCTTTTATGTGGGACAAGTTTTCACTGGCAGGAAAAGTTATATTTTTAAAATTATTAAAAATTAACCGCAGTGTGATGATTTTAAGTCAGAATTAATTATAACTGAATTTCAATAATTGAAGCCTGTTATTTGAGTTTTCCTGATCAACCCCGCTTGGATTGGCTTTTTGCATTTTTTATGTTTAGGTTAGAGTTTAATTCAAAGCCCTTCCATGACCTGCCTCAGTTTAACAGTTTCATTTTCCCAGCAATACTCCCGGCAGGCCTTGTAACATGAGATACGCATGGCTGCGATCTTGTCTGTATCCCGGATAACATGTAATATTCCAGTAGCCACGGCTTCAGGACTAAGCTCGTGAATTAAAATGCCCACCTCATACGCAGAGATGATTTGCCGGTATTCAGGGAAATCCATATTCACCGATGGAACTCCGGCATGCATATAGTCAAAAAACTTATTCGACAGGGAATAGAAATAACTTTGACTTGCACCGGATAAGAGATTAATTCCAAGGCTCGCTTCCTTGGTTAATATTTTCATTTCATCGGCCGATTTCCAGCCTGCAAAATGGATTCGGTCCCGGGCACTACTCTGACTGGCTCTGTCTCTTAATGATTCAGACAAATCGCCTTCGCCGACCAGCCGGAGATGTATGCCCGGCATAAGCAGCATAGCATCGATTAGCGTTTCAAGCCCGCGTCCCGCATTGAGCATGCCTTGGTAAAGGAGTATCGGACTGTTATTTTTTTGCACATCTTGCCCCATATCCGAACGCTTGGGCGCATTAAATATAGCGACAAACTTTTTTCCATATCGTTGACTAAACAGATTGGCCAGACTTTCATTGACAGTAATATGCGCATCTGCCCGGGGTATAAATATTTTTTCAATCAATGCCCACACCGACTTTACTATCGTTCTGCCGGCCAGTTCCGGTGTTTCCGTAAAGTACTCATGAGCATCAAATATTTGTTTGGTGTTTTTTATCAGACGAATCAGACCACCTGCCAAAAGTGTATCATCATCAACAGTATAAATGATATCGGCCTTTTTTGTTTTTAAAAGAAATAAAAATAACCGGATATTATATTCCGCATAAAATAAAAAACCTTTTTCAAAAAAGCACCGTAAACGTTTTTGCTCAAAGGGCATGTAGAGCAATGGGAGTGACTTTTTTTTATTTCTGCCCACCAGGATGACCGAATAATGTAGCGTTGACAAATAACCACAAATTCGGTGCATCCGCTGATCCTGATTTAAGTCATTGGTTACGGTGCAGATGATTGTTTTATCTGGTGTCTCCATCACCGCATTTTTAGGTTGCCAATATTGTCGATACTGATGTAACCTTCAGCTTCAAAATCGTTTAAAGCCCGTAATATCCTTCGCCTTTTGTTAAATGGGTAAATGCCGCAATAAGCTTTTATGTGCATGGTTTTTTTTTCCAGAGTAGCACCCAGATGAGCCAGTACCTGCTGCAGTTGCTCCGGAGTAAGTATCGTCTCGGATGCACCGTTACAAATATCGCATTGGCCGCAGTCTGCTCCCTTTTCTCCAAAATAATTCAGAATGACTTTTTGCCTGCATTGGCTTTCATTATGTATAAAACCCAGCATGGCCTCCAGCCGGTCAGCAGCTGTTTTTTTTCGAAGTTGATATGATTTTTTGTCAATGCTGAATGATTCCGGCGTTGGACGTGCTTGTAAAAATGTGATTTGTGGTTCGGAGGCTTTAGGATAATACGAAATTATCCCTTCTGCTTGTAAAACATGAAGTTGATAGATCAGTTGGCTTTCATTGATCCGGAGTTCCTGCGCTAATTTGTTTTCATCAATTTTTACTGCCTGGATAAACATGCCTTCATATTTCCGTAACATATGAACAATGATCTGTGTCTTGACCGATGGCGTATGCTCCAGATATTCCAGATCATACTGGTTGGCAATCATCATCACTTTGGAAGGTTCTTTATAGGTGTCTGAAAGGGCGATCCACCCTTCTTTCTCCAATACGTTCAGAATATGGTAAACTTTTTTAACCGGTAAATTTACATAGTCTGCAAAATCAACAATGTGAAAATTATAGCTTTCAAGCAGGCCCGATCCATAGGCAATTTTGTGATATCTGCACAACCGGTCAAAAACACTGCCTATGATTTCCAGGGAAGGAAACTGATCATTAAAATTAGCCTTTACATGAATGATATCCGCATCGTCTATCAAGGTCACCGCATATGCCTCTTTACCGTCCCTGCCTGCTCTCCCGGCTTCCTGGTAATATTCTTCCGGACTGGGTGTAACATCAAGATGGATAACCAGTCTGACATCAGGCTTGTCAATTCCCATACCAAAAGCATTGGTGCATATTATCAACCGTACAGTATTGTTCATCCAGGAATGTTGGTTTTTTTCCCGGACAGACTTTTCCATTCCTCCATGATAAGACGTACACGAAATACCGTGCCGGCTGAGCCACTGCGCCACCTCAATCGTCTCTTTTCTGTTTCTGACATAAATAATTCCACATCCCTTTACCCTGTCTAAGATTTGAAGCAGCTCATTTAGTTTATTGTCTGTTTGAATGACAGTAATACTCAGATTTTCGCGGGCAAAACTTTTTTTGTATATTTCCGGTGTACGGAGCTCCAGCTTCGATACGATATCAGCAATAACTTTTTCAGTAGCAGTAGCGGTAAGCGCGATCACTGGTACCTTTGGGTGCATCGCCCGCAATTGCGGTATATTAAAATACGAAGGCCTGAAATCATATCCCCATTGCGATATACAATGTGCCTCATCAACAGCGATCAGGCTGATATTGGCCTTCGCAAAACGCATGGAAAATATTTCTGAAGTGATTCTTTCAGGAGATATATACAGGATTTTAAGGTCGCCATAGACAAAATTGTCAAGGATAATGTCTATTTCTTTGAGCGTCATGCTGGCATTGATCGATTTTGCAGCGATGCCTCTCTGCACCAGGTGGCTCACCTGATCTTGCATCAGTGCGATTAAAGGAGAAACAACAATGGTTTTGCCGGGCAACATCATGGCCGGAACCTGAAAACAAATGGATTTACCTCCACCGGTAGGCAAAAGCGCTATGGTATCTTTTTTGCTTAATACAGCGTCTATTATGTTTTGCTGTGGTGGACGAAAACGATCATATCCCCAATACCGGTTTAATATGGTTATACTTTCTTCCAATGAGGTCACCGGAGTTTATACATTAAAATGTCGGACAAAATACCTTGCTTTTTCCAAATCTTTTTTTACCCCGGCTGTCTGTCAGCATAAAGTTAATGGTGACCATACTGAATATGTAGTAGTCTTTGACCTTAGCCCCGCCGCGTTGATCTCCCGTCGGCAATTGAACGGGTTCTTCCTGGCCCAGAAATTCATTCATTCTGTTGGCCACATTCGCAGCCAATGATCCGTTTCCGGCATTCAGGTCATCGTAATTGACATACGATCTGCTCACATCATCAATATAGTCCGTAAAAGACCGCCGCACTATGACGTCAAGTCCAATATTTAATGTTTCTGTCAGGATAAACTTGGCTCCTGCCCCAAAGGGTATGCTGAGATTGTACAGGCTATATTTTTCCCCAAATCCATTCATACCCTGTCCTTCCGTTCCCAAAGGTTGTAATCGGATTTCATTTCCTCTGTATATTGTTTTGGGATCAAATCGGAACCCCGCTATTCCAACAGTCAGATACGGACAAAATACACTGCTTCCCGGCTCTGTATCAAAACCGAAAATGTAAAATTCTCCCATCGCAGCTAATTCTAGTATAGAAGATTTAAAACTGAGGTTGCGCAACTGCTGCCAGTCCAGGCTTGAGTTGGAATCACTCCCTTTAATGCTGCCTATCGAAAATGAACCCCTTAATCCCAGATGTTTATTAAACATTTTTCTGGCTGAAAGTTGTAAGGCCAATCCACTGTTTTTTCTTATATTGGTACCAAAGGATGGACCGTTCAGGTCTCCCCAATACGTGGAAAAACCTAATCCAATACCAAACTCCGAATATTGGGCATTATTTTTGTTAATCCATATAAGACTCAACAAAACGATTGAAGCAGCCTGAAAGATGTTTTTCATCTTTTAATATTTAGTAATGGTTTCATTTAATATCAGTTGGAATAAAATGACCCATTGGTTTCTTAATTTTGATGACCCTTTAGTCATATTTGTTGTACATTTTATTTCACGATCTCAGTAAAATGCCATTTTGCGAATTTTATCTGAAATATCGGCTTATTTGTCGAAAATTGATGCTTTTTAAAACAAATTGTGAAATAATAAACTTTAATTTAGTGGTTGTTATTATATCAGCCTTTATTTTTTATTCATATTTTCTAACAAAAGTAAAAATATATACAGCAAATATTTTACAAAAGTATATATGTTTACTTAAATTTCATAACACATGAAGACATATTTTAATGTATTAGTTATTTTTTTTCTAGCTGTTACGTTGGTTTTGGGTCAAACTTCAGCACCAAATGACTGGTATTACGGCAATCCGGGAGAGGGCTTTAATGGTATTTCGATGCGTAAGGCGTACAGCGAATTTCTGAAAGACAAAAAAACCAAAACTGTTGTGGTCGCTGTAATTGATTCCGGTATTGACATCGAACACGAAGACCTGTCCGCGAATATATGGGTTAATCCGGGTGAAATTCCGAATAATGGAATCGATGATGATAAAAATGGCTATATCGACGACATCCATGGCTGGAATTTTATCGGAGGCCCCGATGGTAAAAATGTAGGCCCCGATTCCTATGAAGCAACACGGGTTTATGGAAATTTGAAGTATAAATACGAAAATGCCAATGTCGCTACCTTAACAAAAGAACAAAAAAAGGAATACGATACCTACGTTCGCGCTAAAGAAACTGTAGAAAAAGAGATTGAAAAAGCAAAAAACGGTATCAGACAACTGGAAACTGTTGAAGGTAAAGTGATGGGTGCACTGGATGCCCTGTCGAAAGCATTGGGAGATAAACCTTTTGACGCCGCCAGCCTGGAAGCCATCGACGCAAATGGAAATCAGGAACTAACCATGGCAAAAAATATTGCCGCACAATACCTCGCCGCATCAGAAGTAAAAACGATTGCAGGAATCAAAGAAGTAATTAAAGGCGAAATTGCAGAAGACAAAAAAGCATCGCAAAACAAACTGGATTTTGCATACAATACGGAATTTGATCCGCGAAAAACCATCGTTAAAGATAATTATAACGATCCTACCGAAAAATATTACGGGAACAACGATGTCGAAGGACCGGACCCGTTACACGGTACCCACGTAGGAGGCATCATCGGTGCCGTCAGAAATAATGATATTGGCATGGACGGAGTAGCACCAAATGTGAAATTAATGTCGGTCAGAGCCGTTCCCGATGGCGACGAAAGAGATAAAGATGTGGCCAATGCCATCAGGTATGCGGTAGACAATGGAGCAACGGTGATCAATATGAGTTTCGGAAAAGGATTTGGTACCCATAAACAACTGGTAGACGAGGCAGTCAAATACGCTGCAAAAAAAGACGTCTTACTGGTGCATGCTGCCGGCAACTCCGGTCAGAACAACGATGAAATTATCAATTATCCAAACGCCAATTTTGAAAAGAAAAGCGGCTTCTTATGCAAGAAACAAAAAAGAGCTAAAAATTGGGTCGAAGTAGGGGCACTGAATTATAAGGGAGGCGAAGATGCACCCGCACCTTTTTCCAACTATGGAAGTAAAGAAGTGGATTTGTTTGCACCGGGCATGAAAATATACAGCACTATGCCAAACAATGAATACGCTCCGCTCCAGGGAACAAGCATGGCATCGCCCGTTGTAGCAGGCGTGGCAGCAACCATTCGCTCGGTATTTCCTGCCCTGTCAGCCGAACAGGTCAAAGAAGCCCTGCTTAAATCCGTGACACCATTAACACAGGATGTTAAATTACCCGGAAGTAAAACAGAAAAAACAAACTTTTCCAAACTTAGTGTTACCGGAGGCGTAGTCAACCTGGACAAAGCCTTGCAGTATGCCGCTACAATGAAAGGAAAAAAGAAGATAAAAGAAGAAAAAGCTTAAGATTTTTAGTATTTGTTTAGAAAAGAGGATTGAAGGACCAATTTCAGTCCTCTTTTGTTTTTTATGGATGGTCGAAGTCTCCCACGACGGTCGAAGTCTCTGATCGATGGTCGAAGTCCCACGATGGTCGAAGTCTCTGACTTCGATCCCAAACATTCTGAAACACGATGGTCAAAGTCTCCCACGATGGTCGAAGTCTCTGACTTCGATCCTCCGACCAACGATGGTCGAAGTCTCCGACTTCGATCCCACCCATTCAGAAACCGACGGTCGAAGTCTCCCACGATGGTCGAAGTCACGATGGTCGAAGTCTCCGACTTCGATCCTCCGACCAACGATGGTCGAAGTCTCTGACTTCGATCCCACCCATTCAGAAACACGATGGTCGAAGTCTCCGACTTCGATCCACTCCATTCAGAAACCGACGGTCGAAGTCTCCCACGATGGTCGAAGTCACGATGGTCGAAGTCTCTGACTTCGATCCCACAGCATATCCCGATGGTCAAAATCTGAAATCGATGGTCGAAGTCTCTGACCCTCGATGGTCGAAGTCTCCGACTTCGATCCACTCCATTCAGAAACCGACGGTCGAAGTCTCCCACGATGGTCGAAGTCACGATGGTCGAAGTCTCTGACTTCGATCCCACAGCATATCCCGATGGTCAAAATCTGAAATCGATGGTCGAAGTCTCTGACTTCGATCCTATGGTATATCCCCAGGATTAGTCATTCGTTCGAAGTCTCTGACTTCGATCCCACCCATTCAGAAACTCGATGGTCGAAGTCTCCGACTTCGATCCACTCCATTCAGAAACCGACGGTCGAAGTCTCCCACGATGGTCGAAGTCACGAGGGTCGAAGTCTCTGACTTCGATCCTACGGTATATCCCCAGGATTAGTCATTCGTTCGAAGTCTCTGACTTCGATCCCACAGTACATCTCCACGAGGATCGAAGTCTCCGACTTCGATCCTCGGACTTCGACCCCACCAATTCAGAAACTTAATTGGAGTATATAAAAAATAACAGATACCAAAACTAAATTTATTCGGTATAAAGTCCGATTTTTACTGTTGTAAATGTATAATAGATGGAACACCTTAAATTTCCTGTCGGAAAATTTTCTTTCCCGCAGGATTTCAATTTTTCTGATTTGCAGGATTGGATTAATGTTTTAAAAAATTTCCCCGACCAGCTGGAGAATTTGATTAACATGATAACACAGGACCAGCTCTTGTCCACCTACAGACCCGGCGGCTGGACAGCAAAGCAGGTAATTCACCATATTTCGGATAGCCATACCCACGCTCTAATGCGTTTTAAATGGTCTCTTACCGAAGAAAAGCCGGTTATTAAACCCTATTTGGAAGATAAGTTTGCCGGTTTATCCGATTATGAACTTCCGGTAAACACCGCGTTGACCATGATTAAAGCCGTTCACCTGAAATGGTCTTCCATCATTGAAAATATGGCGGAAGCAGACTGGCATAAAGGCTATTTTCATCCACAGTCAAACCGATTTTTTACGCTCTACGATGCAATGGCTTTATACGCATGGCACTGTAGACACCATTTTGCACATATTAAAATCTGTATGGGTTTACCGGTAGGATAGGGATGGTCGAAGTCTCTGATCGATGGTCGAAGTCTCCGACTTCGATCCCAAACATTCAGAAACACGATGGTCGAAGTCTCTGACTTCGATCCCAAATACATCTTTTCCTCGATGGTCGAAGTCTCTGACTTCGATCCCACAGCACATTTCGATTTTCACAGTCTCACCCACGATGGTCGAAGTCTCTGACCCTCGATGGTCGAAGTCTCTGACTTCGATCCCAAATATTCAGAAACACGATGGTCGAAGTCTCCGACTTCGATCCCACCCATTCAGAAACACGACGGTCGAAGTCTCCCACGATGGTCGAAGTCTCCGACTTCGACCCCACAGTACATCTCCACGATGGTCGAAGTCGCTGACTTCGATCCCAAACATTCAGAAACACGATGGTCGAAGTCGCTGATCGATGGTCGAAGTCTCTGACCCACGATGGTCGAAGTCTCTGACTTCGATCCCACCCATTCAGAGAACCGATGGTCGAAGTCTCCCACGATGGTCGAAGTCTCTGACTTCGATCCCAAATACATCTTTTTCTCGATGGTCGAAGTCTCCGACTTCGATCCCCTGACTTCTACCCCATACATGTTTATCCGGTTTTGAAATAAAAAAAGGCAACATGCAAAATACATATTGCCTTCCTTATGAAAACAAAAATTTGGTTAGGGTCAGTCTTATAACGTGCCCCTCCTGGCTTGCTCGGCTTCTATACTCTCAAATAAAGCTTGAAAGTTTCCTTTGCCAAAAGATTTTGCACCTTTTCGTTGTATGATTTCAAAAAATAATGTAGGTCGGTCTTCCACCGGTCGGGTAAATATCTGCAACAAATAACCGTCTTCATCGCGGTCAACCATGATACCCAGCGATTTTAATGTAGCAAGATCTTCCGCTATTTTACCCACCCTGCCTGATACAGTATCATAATACGTGCCGGGTACATGTAAAAATTCTACCCCGCGTTTGCGCATTTCTGAAATGGTAAATACAATATCATCGGTCGCTACAGCTATATGTTGGCACCCGGCACCGCCGTAAAAATCGAGATATTCCTCAATTTGTGATTTTTTAATGCCCATGGCCGGCTCGTTGATCGGAAATTTTATTCTTCCATTGCCATTGGTCATCACCTTGCTCATCAAAGCAGTATATTTTGTCGATATATCTTTGTCGTCAAAAGTGACCAGATTCGCAAAACCCATAACATGCGCATAAAATTCTGCCCACTTGTTCATTTCTCCCAGTTCTACATTGCCTACCATGTGATCGATATACTTTAATCCGGTAGAGGCAGGCTGATATTCCGATTCCCATTTGGTGAATCCAGGTAAAAAGACGCCCGTATAATTTTTTCTTTCAACAAACATATGGATGGTATCGCCATATGTCTTAATGGCTGCTTTCACCACTTCACCATTTTCATCCTGATACACAGTAGGCTCCATAACAGCAACCGCTCCTCTGGATGTGGTCTCTGCAAAAGCACTTCTGGCATCGTCTACCCACAAGGCAATGACTTTTACCCCGTCTCCGTGCTTTTTGATGTGTTCGGATATCTCACTTTCCGGGTTAAATGGCGAAGTGAGCACCAACCTGATTTTATCCTGAACAACGACATACGAACAGAACTCTTTATTACCGGTCTCAAGACCACAATAAGCCAGAGACTGAAACCCGAATGCCGTTTTATAAAAATGGGCAGCCTGCTTGGCATTCCCTACATACAACTCTACGTAGTCTGTTCCGTTTATAGGCAGAAAGTCCTGCGCTTTTTCAAATATTTTTTCTATTCCGTAATTATAGTTTTCTACTCCGGTTAAATTATCTGTTTCCATGTATTTAAGATTTTAACTAAATTGACAAAATTTAAATCTGTATTTTAACTTTCTCCTTCTTCGAGCCAGGATTTGTAATATCCTTTTACCTCTATATCTAATGCTTCTTTGGTCACCATCACTGGGTGGAAAGGATCGATCATCACAGCCAGCTCATGCGTCTCCTTTTTACCGATACTACGCTCTATAGCCCCGGGATGAGGTCCGTGCGGAATGCCCCCGGGATGTAAGGTGATCTGCCCTTTTTGTATGTTGTTGCGGCTCATAAAGTCACCGTCAACATAATACAATAATTCATCACTGTCTATATTACTGTGGTGATACGGCGCAGGTATGGCTTCCGGGTGATAGTCATACAGACGCGGCACAAAGGAACATATCACAAAATTGGCATTTTCAAAGGTCTGATGAATGGGGGGAGGCATATGAATGCGACCGGTGATCGGCTCAAAATTGAAAATTGAAAAGGTATACGGATAGTGATATCCATCCCAACCCGCGACGTCAAAGGGATGGTTGGCATACACATATGGAAACATATATCCTTTCTTTTTAATATATATATCAAATTCACCCTGAACATCATGGGTCACCAGATTTTGAGGCCGTTGAATATCCCGCTCACAAAATGGCGAATGTTCCAGTAACTGCCCAAACTCATTACGGTATCGTTTGGGCGTAAATATGGGCGAAAATGATTCTACATACAACCACCGGTTGTCTTCCGTATCAAAGTGGACCTGATATACTGTTCCCCGGGGTATATTAATATAGTCGCCATATTGAAAGTGGAGCTCCCCGTACATCGTTAATAGTTTGCCGCTGCCTTTATGCACAAAGATCAGCTCATCGGCATCGGCATTTTTATAAAAATAGGGCGTAGAATGTTTGGGAGCAGCTAAACCGATGTGCATGGCATGATTCACAAAAAGGGTTTTCCGGCTCCGGATATAGTCATTTTCAGGCAATATTTCAAAACCCTTAAAACTCATGGCGTCAAGCCCGTTTTCTATGGCCACCTCCGGACGCACAGAATAGGATTTGTCTTTTTGCCGGACTCGGGTAGGTGGATACAAGTGATACACCAGCGACGACATACCCGAAAATCCCTGAGTTCCTACCAGTTCTTCCTGATAAAGCTTTCCGTTGGCTTGACGACTAACACAATGTCTTTTATGTGGTACTACACCCAGTTGATGGTAAATTGGCATATTGGTTCTTTGACAATTTAAATAATTATTGGCATATCAGCAGCGTGAGGCAAAGTTACTTTTATCATCCTGTGAATATGATGATTTATATCATGGCTCTGCCTTACATTAATCATTAGTGTACTAACGATTTGATCCCCGGAAAGGGTCTGGTTTTCTTCTGTGCCACAAAAACCAATACGGCTCCGTGTGATACACAGTAAAGCCGGTAAAAAACCTGTTTTTCCGATAAATTCGGATTCACCCCTTGGAGTAGCCAAGAAATAATAGCGAAGCAGTTGATGTGCAGTTTATCCCGCCTGTGATTCCTCCTGCGATATTTTTTGCAGACTTTATTTTACTGCCTGCAAAAAAAAAAGGAAGCCGAATCTGTACGGCTTCCTTTTATAAAATTTATTGGATAAAGTGTATGTTGCGATACGCCTTACATTCTCAATTCGCGGTTGTTAATGGCTAGTTCGTCATCCGGAACTGGCCGCTTGCCAATAAGGCGCTCCACATCCGATTTCAATAGGACCTCTTTTTCTAATAACGTGGAAGCCAGCGCATTTAATTCATGCCGCTTTTCAGTCAATAGATCCTGCGCTCTTTGATATTGATCTTCAATAAGAATCCTTACCTCATCATCAATTAACCGGGCTGTTTCATTGGAATACGGTTTGTTGAACTGATCCTGCGACATCGCATAAAAGGAAACATTACCGACGTTTTTGTTCATTCCGTATACCGTAACCATGCCGTAAGCCATTTTGGTCACCTGGTCCAGGTCATTTTGCGCCCCGGTCGATATCTTGTCAAAGACGATCTTTTCCGCTGCTCTACCACCCAAAGTCATACACATCCGGTCCAGAAGTTGTTCTGTACGTATGATATATTCTTCTTTCGGTAAATACTGTGCATATCCCAGTGTTCCCATACCCCTCGGTACAATAGTGACTTTAACCAGTGGACTGGCATGTTCTAAATACCAACCGCATATGGCATGACCTGCTTCGTGGTAGGCTATGATCTCTTTTTCCTTTGGCGATATCAGCTTGTTTTTTTTCTCCAACCCGCCAATAACCCTGTCGAGGGCATAATTAAAGTCGTCCAGATCCACTTCGGTTTTATTCCTTCTGGCAGCAATAAGAGCGGCTTCATTACATATATTGGCAATGTCGGCACCCGCAAATCCCGGAGTCATCTCCGATAAAACATTGGGTTGAACATCAGGTCCAACTTTTATGGATCTTAAATGTACTTTAAATATTTCTTCCCTGCCCAGAATGTCAGGTGGATCAATACCTATTTGTCTGTCAAATCTTCCCGGTCGGAGTAAGGCAGAATCCAGAATATCCGGTCTGTTCGTAGCCGCCATCATGATAACGCCTTTGTCCGTGCTGAATCCATCCATTTCCACCAGTAACTGGTTAAGCGTGTTTTCACGTTCATCATTTCCCCCCTGAATGGCATTTCTGCCCCGCGCCCTGCCTATGGCATCGATCTCGTCTATAAAAACAATACATGGCGCTTTTTCCCTGGCTTGCTTAAACAAATCACGTACCCGGGATGCACCAACACCCACAAACATTTCCACAAAATCAGAACCTGAAATAGAAAAGAACGGAACACCGGCTTCTCCGGCTACAGCTTTTGCCAATAGTGTCTTACCGGTACCCGGAGGACCAACCAACAAAACGCCTTTTGGAATCTTACCACCCAGCGAAGTATACTTTTTAGGGTTTTTAAGAAAATCGACCACTTCCATCACCTCTACTTTGGCCTCGTTGAGTCCCGCTACATCGGCAAAGGTCACATTGACTTTGGCATTCTGGTCAAACAGGGTAGCTTTGGATTTTCCGATGTTAAAGATCTGACCTCCCGGCCCGCCGGCACCGCCACTGACCCTTTTCATAATAAAAAGCCACAAGCCGATCAGCAATACAAACGGAAGTATCCAGCTGATGATCTGTCCGAAGTAATTTGTTTCCTGCTTCATCGTGTATTTAACGGAATACCCCTCCGATTTTAAGGTTTGAAGCTTATTTTCAAAGTTGCCGATATCGCCGATAGTAAATTTGAAGTGTGGATTAAATCCATACAATTTGCTGTCTTTTAATTTGGGGTATTTGGCATCAATTACTTCCTTTCTGAGATAAACATAAATAATCTTTTCATTGATGATCTCTATTTTGTCGACTTCCCCCGCCTTCACTTTATCCTCAAAAGCATACAAATCAATTTGTTCTACCTGCGAATTAAAGGAAACATAAAAGTTGATGGCTAAAATACCCAAAATAATTAAACCGTATATCCAATAGGAATTTATATTGAACTTATTGGGCGTATTTTTATTTTCCTGCGGATTTGAATCCTGATTACTGTCCATTTAGTGTTTTTAATATTGATTTATTTAAACATTATTACGTGCAACTAGTTGCATTTTTTTATATATTTTCATATTGTGTCATCGGCGCATCACCCCAAAGCTCCTCTATTTCATAAAAAGCCCTGGTCTCGGGATAAAATACATGGACCACCGTATCAAAATAATCCACCAGCACCCATTTGGCACCTTCTACACCTTCCGTGTGGTTTGGACTTAAACCCATCTTTTCTTTTATTTTTCGTCCGATATTGTCCGATATGGCTTTTATCTGTGTCGAAGAATCACCCTCACAGATGATAAAATAATCCGCAGGAGCATCATCCAGAGAACGTAAATCTATTTTAACAATGTTTTTTCCTTTGATATCCTGTATAGCGTCAATGATGTGATGATTCATAACATCATCTTTCAATGAAACGGATGACCCGATTGATTTTTTTTTCAATATTCAAAATTTAGTTTATAATTACACTGCAAAGATATAAAAACAAAGTGTATGAATATACCTGCATCCCTTTTTACAGGTAAAAACAGGATATATTTCCCCGAATTGGATTCTACCAATACATATGCTATGGATGTAATAGCAAAAACCAATCCACCGGAAGGAACTTGTATTTATACTGACTTTCAGACAGCGGGAAGAGGACAAATTGGCAGGTGTTGGCACAGCAAGGCAGGTGATAACCTCTTATTGTCGTATATTTTTTACCCCCGCGCTTTAAATGTTTCCTCCCAGTTTTATCTGAATATCGTAAGCAGCCTGGCCGTGCTGGATGTACTTAAAATGTGGTGCCCGGATGCAAAAATTAAATGGCCGAACGATTTGTATGTCGGTAACAATAAAATAGCCGGCATCCTGGTACAAAATACCTTGCGGGGCTTTTATATCAAATCGACAGTGATAGGAATCGGTTTAAATATTAATCAGAACCGGTTTCCGGCTGATTTGCCCAACCCGACTTCCCTGTTTCTGGAAACAGGTGTACTAAAGAACAAAAATGAAATAATGCAATGGCTCGACGCCCGGCTGGAATACCATTACCTGCGTTTACAAGCCTCCCAATGGAATAGTCTCCGGAATGATTATTTATCCGATATGTACAAATTGCACGAATGGGCATTCTTCCGGTCTCCTGGTAAACCCAAATTTTTAGGTAAAATAACAGGCATCGACGAACAGGGTAAATTATTGATATGCCTGGAAAATCAAGATATCGCTTCTTTCGGCTTCAGGGAAATTGAATTTTTATTCGACCCGGTATAATTTTTCCTGGCAAAGGTTTGACCATGTCCGTACTACAGCTTTTATCCATATTATCCGGTAGACTTTGTTCCAAAAAATGACATATGGTTACAAGCAGTAATTCCGGTACAATACTTCATCCGGTCCGGGAAGTACAATAGAATCAGGTATATCCGACCGGGTACATTTGATGTATTTAAATCTGAAGGTACGATCAGGTGCCTCCCAATGGCAGTAAAGGAAAATTGACGTCGTGTATAACGCCACGCATCAAATTCACTGTATACCTTTGACCGGCATGCAGAGCACAAAGCGACAAGCTTGCACCTTGACCCGTTGGGCGCAAAACCCGGTGTTTAGGTTTACCCCTTTTTACTTCATTCTTCACTGGCCTCAAAATGTTCTGATTTTACCTTTGATTTATCTTGTTTGATCAGTTTAATATTGTCTTGATCAAATTGAAAATAGTCCGTTTCTGACCAGGTCCAGCTTCTTTGTTCGCGCATATGAATTCCATTGGCTTTATAAAATATGGCAATTTCGTTTCCTTTGGTTGTCAAAATGATTTCGTCAAAAGTATCCTGGATAGTTGAAGTATTGGGTGTTGTTGGACAGGCTTCAAGTGCTTTTAGAGCTGCTGTATCTTTTTTAAACCACTGCCTGAGGAATCCCAGATGTTTGTCGGAACATTGATAACCCAGATCCAATGCAGTCAGTATTTCACATTTTAAATTACTTCGGTCTTCGGTATAGTCACCGTCCCACCAGCACTCGTTTCCAATAAATGTGGCAACATATCCCAGAGCCGCTTTTTCAGGGTCGGATAGGGTGGGGCAAACCGATTCGTCAATGATCATGGCAGCCGTGCTGTCTCGCCAAAGAAATTTTACGGTCTTGTCAGTAAGTATTGGACTTTTAATGGTATCAGCACCGGCAATCTCATTTATTTCCGCGTTATTTTTTATCTGCCCGCAGGATACAAGTAGATATAATGCCACCAGGTTTAAAAAAAATTTCATAAGTGTTGTTTTGTTGGGTGATTTGTCAAAACGGGTTTTTACAAAGGTAGGAAATTTAAAAACCTTCAGACGAAATCAGGCTCTTATATGTTTGAAACTATGTATGTTCAATGTAGTTCGTCAGCGCTGCTTTTGCCATTCCAATGCCGGGCATTTAAGGTTTTTGTCTCTGGTTTACGGTTACAGGTTTGGGTCAAATTCCACAATCCATTCAATACCGTATTTGTCTCTGAAACAACCGAAATACGAACCCCACGGACTATCACCAATCGGCCCTTCTACTTGCCCGCCCTCCGAAAGTCCGTAAAAGATTTTGTCTGCTTCTGTTTTGCTATCGGCACTGATTACAATTTTACTCCTGTTCTCATTTTCGTTGGTTTTTCCCATTATTTCCGGAACATCATTTCCCATAAGCATATTTTGATTGCCGATTGGCAAAGCAATATGCATAATTTTATTTTTTTCATTTTCAGCCACACGGAAGTCAGCACTTTCCAGGTCTTTGAAACGAACAATCTTTTTAAACGATCCGCCAAATACGGATTGGTAAAAGGCGAATGCTTCTTCGGCATTTCCGTTGAAGTTAATGTGCGGATGGATAAGGGGCATTTTATTAATTTTTTAAGGTGTTAAAATTTTTTACTTTTTTATTTTTTCCGACGGACGGATGGAAAATGGAAATCATTTGTTCGACAGCCGCGCAAGCAGATTTTCAAGATTGACCATAGATGCTTCAAATCCGGCGTTGAAGCCCATTTCAATCATCTTCTCCATGCGGGCAAGCGATTCATTATAAATTGTAATACTGACTTTTGTTTTTCCATTTTCCTCACTGAAAGTGTAATCCCAGTCTGAACCGGGCAATTCAGGGTTTTCATCTTTATCCGCAAAAGTATTAAACAGCTTGAAGTTAGTTTTTGGACTGATAGACGTGTATTTCTGAATGGCCCATCGCTCCAGTCCTTCCGGACTGACCATCGCATAAAACCTTTGCCCGCCAACTTTGAAATCCATATATTTTGTTTTAGAGGTCCAGGGTTTAGGGGCTACCCATTGATCCAGGATTTCAGCTTTGGTAAAGGCATCCCACACCAGCGAAAGGGAAGCATTAAATTCTCGGGTAATATATACCGTTTTTGCTGCTTTGTCAACGGTAAAATCAAATAGCAGATTGTTGTTCATTTTTCCTGTTTTTTTAGTGTTAATAATACGGTGTCGAGTTGATTGAACTGAGCTTCCCACATTTTCTTTAATTGGATCAGCCAATGGTCAATCTCCTCTATCTTTTTTGGGTTAAAGTGATAATATATTTCCCTGCCCGATTGCTCCGGGCGGATCAGTTCACATGCATGCAATACTTTAATGTGTTTTGAAACGGCTTGTCGGCTCATATCAAATTTTTCCGCCATGGCATTGGGTGTTAATGCTTGCATTGCGAGTAAGGTTAATATAGCCCTGCGGGTAGGGTCGGCAATGGCTTGAAATAGATCCTGTTTCATCTTTTTAAATTTGAATTACGCAACTTTTAGGTTGCAAATATATATGCAACTTTTGAGTTGCGCAAATCTTTATGTAATTATTTTTTATTTAAGGTAAAATGCTGGAAAGTTTTAATTCCAATAGTTTGCTTTTCCCAATGGCACCCAACAAGATTTTCCCCCGATCTGGCACCGGATGCAAAATCAAATCGATGACCGCATTTTCACCATCCCCAATCATCCCTTCTAAACCCAGTCATGGTAACCTTTTACCTGCTTATAGATATCTATCTGGTTACACCAGCGAAGAGGATTGGATTTATCGTCCAACATATAGTTTTTAACTGCCCCGGAACTGCTACAGGCATCTTCATTCCCCCTGAATCTGGATCCGGAAAAAAAGGTGCAGCATCAAAGCCGGTAGCTTTTCCGGCATTGATGCAGATTGAAGGCAGGGTCCCTATATCTAAAACCGGTTGAAAAATAAACATCCCGTGGTAATTCGACGCAATGAGGGACTCGGTCTGAACTCCCATTCCAACCAATTATCTTCATGTATTTGTGTTGGACGAAACACGGTGCTACATAACCGGAACTCTATTGCCCATTTGATTTATTCAGATTTTTTAAACCTGTAATCCCGAGGATTGAATACAATCAGCAGTAAAAACCAGGGCTTTATTTATAGGGTCCATTGCACTCAAATAATCCGGATACCAGTAATGTCCGGCTCAGCACACCTTATTCTCCCGCATAAGGGTCTTTGATTCGTTTTGCAGCATATTGAATATTGGAGAATTGTACCGTGCAACTGGTACCTGTAGGCGACTGGGCCAAAAAACCTACCCGAACACTTTTTTTGTTATTGAACTGCAAGTGTCGGACCAACAACCATTTTTTCCCATCTGAAGAATAATAAAGGGTAACCACATTTCCGGCTTTGGCCATTTTGTAATACACCATGTTTTTATTGATCGCTGCAGAATTACAATCGTCCGAAACATCCTTGGTGACAACAGAAACAACCCGCCTCGCACCGGTGTAATCTTTTTCAAAACAAAATTTTATCCAGTTAAGGCTATCCTCCAATAAAACTAAGGCACCGCCATCCCATTTATTTTCAAATGAATGCTGAATGGACGCGGAGAACACAAAATCTTCATCTGCAGTAAACAACAGCTTTGGAGCATTATCCGTATTATAGGTAACATTCGGATCCCGGAACATGTCCGTTTTTTCGCCGGCGGTGATTCGCAATACACCCTGCTTAATTGTATAATTTAAAGGGGCATTGGTCCAGGTCAATAAATGCGGAATTTCTCGCATGCGAACCGTATCCTGATGCTGTGCATGACCAAATGTACATCCAATCATTATCCCCAAAAGAATCATGGAAAGGTTTAGTCTAATTTTTCCTTGCATTTTCCAAAAAATTAAATTCATAATGGACATTGCTGCCAAAATTGATTTACCGCAATGCTACACCAATTCTCAGCTACAAATCTAAACCATAATTTTTACAAACCCAATGCATCGAACTGAAATTTTATTGGCAAAATAAAGTGGTTTTTATTTGAATAAAAGCCCTTTTATGATGGTGATACGCCAGGTAAGGCTATCATTTATTTTCAAAAAATAACTAATGGTTTTGCCCCGCTAAATCAGGCTGTGCCTGGTCTGCATTTCGATACCTTGGCTTTTGGATTTTACCTGATGCATGGTCATGGTTTAAATACCACATCCATGTATTCTGGCTTAAAGATGGAATAAAACCTGACTTTAATGATCCACTTCAAATCCGGCAATAGCCTTGATTCGTTTTACAAATCAGGGGGTCAGCTTGGCGCCATTAAAGAGGGCAACATGCTCAGGTAAATCCAAATAATTAGGGCTAAAGCGGTGGTATGACGTTAGGCCATCCCACCGCGTTATTTTTTAGAATTTCGTCGGACTCACGTTAGTTTAAATATTACTACCCTTACTTGTGCCTTTGGGTGGAAGATTAAATTTTTTGGCTTAGTTTTTAAAATTGATAAGCAGTCTGAAAGAGAAACAAACATTTTTTTAATTGTAAGTATGCCTGAAATTTACCTTTCAAAAATTTATACCTGCCATTTGCAAATTCAACCGCTTGATACCACTTGCCCCACCCTAATTTTGCTTCATAAATTGATGTATTATGATAAAAAAAATAAAGACATTCATTTTACTTTTAATGGTTACTATCACTACACAGCCCCTATTCGCTCAACAACTGACCGGCAGCTGTGGCAGTAGTTTTAAAAATGCCGGTTTGCAGATTGATTTTGCAGTGGGCGAAATCGCTATTGCATCATTTCAACAGGCCACTACCCAAATTTCACAGGGAATAATGCAGCCAACATATCAGGTGAATGTAGCTGCAAACGATCTGTTTGACAAGACATTTTCCCTGAAAGCATTTCCTAATCCGACAAATGGTTGGTTGCAAATAGAAACCGATTTTAATGATTTTAATAACTATTCTATAAGCAATAGTCATGGTAAAATGGTCTGTAAAGAACATTTTCAATATCAGTCGATTGACCTGAGTTTTTTACCGAAGGGCATTTATTTTTTACAATTATATTCACAAAAAGGAATTTTTAAAAATATCAAAATTGAAGTGTTATGAAAATGTATATTCTCTTTTTATTTTTATTTATTTGTCAACTGGTATTGGGACAAACTCCACAAGGCTTTAATTATCAGGCTGTTATCAGAGATAATTCGGGTAAGCCAAAAGAGAACACTACCATCAGTCTGAAATTGAGTATTTTGGATGGCAGCGCAAGCGGCCCTGTTTTATATGCAGAAACCCACAATGTGCAAACCAATTCACTGGGATTGGTGAATGTGGTGGTCGGCAAAGGCAATGTTTTAGCCGGAAATTTTTCAACTATTGTTTGGAAAAAGAGCAAATTTTTACAGGTTGCCGTGGATAATGTGGTCATGGGAACCAGCGAATTGCAAAGCGTACCGTTTGCCCATTATGCCGAAACCACCAATCTGACCGCAGGCAATGGCATTGCTATCAATGCCAATATAATTACAAATACGGGCGATTTGAGCAATAGCAACGAAATTCAAACCTTATCACTTTCAGACAATACCTTATCGTTGAGCAATGGCGGCGGTTCGGTTACCTTACCAGTGTCTTCCAATAACAATATGTTCCAGGGGAAAGTGTCTTTTTTTAATGCGGACAAAAGTAGAGAAAGCATTTTTTATGATGGAAATCAGGAAAATATTGTATTGAATGTAGGTAAAGCAGGCGGTAAAATATTTCTGAATACCAGTGTTTTTGGCGATGTGGAAATTGGCAATTATAGTAATACTGCAAATTTTACAGTGCATTGTTTATCAAAATTTACAGCTGGGGTTAATTTTGAAGCACCATCTTTTTTTAACTCCATAACTTTTTTTAATAAAGGGGTAGATTTTAAAGGAGGTTATGCTGCATTTCGTGATAAAAGTCCGAAAATGTTTAAACGATTGCAAATCTATTCTAATACGTCTAATTTAAGCAGCGACGAGGGCGGCATTGAATTTATCAACGATGAATTTAATTCGGCTTTTATTGGCATGAGAGATAACAGTGAAATGGGTATTTTCGGTTATGGCCTCAATGATTGGATCATGCGTTTTAATATCAATACGGGTTCTATTTGCGCAAGTTCCGGCATTACGATTTGCTCTGATGAACGCCTGAAACGCAATTTTTCGCAACTTAGTACTTCATTGTCAAGCCTGAATCGCATTCATGGTTATCATTATTATTGGAAGAATGACAAGCAACCTGCACTGCAAACGGGCTTCAAAGCGCAAGACATACAGCTGGTTTTTCCGGAATTGGTAGAAACCGATAGCGAAGGTATGTTGAGTGTCAACTACATCGGTTTTGTGCCGCATTTGGTGGAAGCTGTCAAAACTTTATCACACGAAAATCAAACCCTTAAAGAGGAAAAGGAGCAATTGGTGCTATTGTTAAGTGAATTGGAAAAACGGATTGGAAAATTAGAACAACAGACGATTTTGACCAGGAATTAACCTGTTTTTAAAGTTTGTGTTGTTTTGTACAGCATATAATCAGATAAACAAAGTAATATTCAAAATGGAGATTCGCTCCCCATCAGCTTCCGTTGGTGGGGCCGGCTGATCGATGCATGACCGTTTATTATTTTATTTAATATATTGCATCTGATTGATAATTTTTTGGTAGAGATTATCAAAGGTATTTGTACGATTTTTTAGAATGTTAAAAAGCATGTTACTTAATGCATCGAATTTTGAAAATCCCCTTTTTCCCATCAGCTTCATTTATATTGTGGCAGAATTCCCCCTTGCGGTCGAATTGTTAATTCAAAGTGCGATTGAATTGATTTTCAACAGCAGTTTTTTCGCTGTGCTGCGCATACGACGAAAACTTAGTTGTTAGGCACAGTTTTTATTGTCCCAAGTTGATATATGTCATAGTACCTTTTAACAAGTTCATTGATAAATCTTTTTAAATAATTTTCACTTAAAAAGGAGTTCGACCAATTGTCGTAACGCTGACATTGTACACCTAAATAGAAAAAATATAAACTTACCCCAAGCATTGGAATAAGCCGTTTTTCTTCGGTACTTATTGGCGTTATAGATTCGTAACCTTTAATAAAACTATCAACTTTAGGCTGATAATCTTTTGCTTCATACTTCTCTATGTTGTGAAGCTGCAAAATATAGTAAGCAATGTCAAAGCAAAGCAAACCATTTCCACAGAAGTCGAAGTCAAAAATAGTTACTTTGTTGTCGTTTGTTATATTTAGATTATCAAACCAAATGTCAAGATGAACAACTCCCTGTCGAATTTCGGTAATGTTTGCATTTTCAAACTCTTTTAACAAGTATTTTTGAGCCGATTTCATAAAGTCCATTTCTGCTGTATTACTTTTCAAAAAGGCTGACACTTTTTTTAGTGAGTCAATCAGAATTACTTCGGGCGTATAGTCTATGCGATTTAATTTTTGATTATGCGTTATCTTATGAAGTCGGGCTATCAGTTGGCCAATTTGGAAATGAGTTTCTTCTGAAATTATGTGTTGTTTTTCACCAGATGCAAATGTAAAAAGCACAGCAAATCTGTCTCCTTCTGGTGCGCTTAGTGTTTGTATGTAGTTGCTTTCGTTGTCTGATAGTGGATAGGAAATGGAAATAGTATTTTCTTTGAGTTGATTCAGCAATTTAATTTCTTCGTCAATCTCCATCTTTGAGCGCCAATCTAAACTATACACTCTAAATACAAATTTGTCTGAATTGTCTGTTACCAGATATGTGTCATTGATTCCAGCTTTTATTAATTGGCATTTGGTGTCTTTGCTCAAAGAATATTTCCCCTGTAAAAACAGTCCTATATGTGTTGCTGAAAGGTTGGAATTTGTTACCGGAAAATGTGTCATTGCTCTGTTTTATTGTCTTTTGTAAAATCTGCGATATGAAGCGGTAGTAGCTATAGCCCGACTGAACATTTATCACATGTTATCAGGTTTTTTATTTGTATTTGTATTTCGCAATTTTATATTTTTTGCCACCAACAATGGTGTAATGAACCTTTACCCGTCCTTTTTTATCATAGGTATATTCCCATGATTGGTCATCCGAACCAGGTCCCCCAAGGTATATTTCTTCGTTTTCATACGCTGGGATTCTGGTGATTACCCGCCGTTTAATTTCCCCATTTTGGTAGTATTCGAAATCAGTAATGAATTTTCTTTCGTCATCTTCTTTTATCCATTGCACCATTAAGCCATTCTTGTCTTTTGTTATTTGATGTACAGTGGTATGATTCCAACTTTTATTTTCCTTTTTTCTATAATGATAACTTGTTTCTTTATAGAAATAAAGGGAATCATTGTTGTTTTGTATCAATTGTACAATAGTGGAATCTTCATCGGAGTATTTGGTGCTTTGTTTTATTATTTCATTTCCGGAATAGGTATAGCTTATTACCCAATTCGTATCTGTCTGATTAGGCCTGTTTATATTGTAAAGACCAATCGACATCAGTTCATTGTTGTTGCTATCATACACAGTTTTTGTTTCACTCAATAAATCCTTGTTTTTATAGCTTTTTTTTAGGATAGTTCTACCTGAAGAATCTATATTTTTAATGTCCCAATATCCTTTGCCGCCTGATCCATTATAATATTTACCCTTGATAACCTGGACTCCTTTAAAAATTTCTGATTTGGAAAAGATTTGACCATGTATTTTTGAAACCATTAAAATGGTAATTGCGAATAATACTGTTATTTTTTTTTTCATATTTCCTGCTAAAGATTTGAAGATAAGCGATAGGCGGGATTTTTACCACAAATATGGATGCGCAGCACAAAACTTTCGGCTACCACTAAACTATTTGCGGAGCACGAAACCCCGACTGTTACAAATTCGCTGTCAGTTGCTGTCATATTTTTTTTATGAAGGTTTTTTACCTTGTGTTTAGTATCTCTTTAGTGGTTGCTCATAACGGCCAGGTTTTCTGATGGCTTTGGCGATAGCAAACTATCTTCAATGCCGATGTTAATGACCTTTTTTTATTTTATTTAATATATTGCATTTGTTCGATAATTTTTGGGTAGAGATCATAAACAGTATTTGTACGATTTTTTAGAATGTTAAAAAGCATGTTACTAAATGCATCAAATTTTGAAAATCCCCTTTT
>WBZS01000588.1_pt1 | contig 42228 bp, 26 predicted proteins | sample 5204201 | NCBI WGS metagenome assembly WBZS01 (sample SAMN12344357, study PRJNA552823) | activated sludge metagenome | biome: Activated sludge suspended growth; feature: Nitrification reactor; material: Wastewater; isolation source: activated sludge from nitrification reactor of wastewater...
TCAGTGATCGGCTGAGCGCGCGGCGGATCCCTCGTCCACATCCCCCTGGCCGGTTGTCCCATCGTCCACAGGCACCCAGGGTGACGGGGCGGCGGCATACGGGAGGTTCTAACCTTCGGACATGACGAGCGGCGTGCAGGCACAGATCGGGGTCATCGGCGGCTCTGGGTTCTACAGCTTCCTCACCGGCGCCACCCGGGTGCCGATGACGACACCGTTCGGTGACCCGAGCGACGACGTCGTCGTCGGAGAGCTCAATGGTCGCGGTGTCGCGTTCCTTGCCCGGCACGGACACGACCATCGGTTCCCGCCGCACCGGGTCAACTACCGGGCCAACCTGTGGGCACTGCGGGCGCTCGGGGTCCGCCAGGTGCTCGGGCCGTGCGCCGTCGGTGGGCTGAAACCTCACCTGGGGCCGGGCACCGTCGTCGTCCCCGACCAGGTCGTCGACCGCACCTGGGGCCGGGCGCACACGATGTACGACGAGGTCGGGGCGGTCGTCCACGTGAGTTTCGCCGATCCCTACTGCCCGACCGGGCGAGCGGCGGCCGCAACGGCGTTGGCCGCGACCGAGATTCCGCACCAACTGGGCGGGACCCTCGTCGTGGTCAACGGACCCCGGTTCTCGTCCCGGGCCGAGTCGGTGTGGCATCAGGCTCAGGGCTGGGACATTGTCGGGATGACCGCCATGCCGGAGGCGGCGATCGCTCGCGAGTTGGCGATGTGTTTCACGACGATCGCTTTGGTGACCGATCTCGATGCCGGGGTGGAGCACGGAGACGGCGTGACCCACGACGAGGTGCTCGCTGCCTTCGCCGAGAACATGCCGCGGTTCAAGGCGCTCATCGGGGATGTCGTCGGGCGACTGCCCGAGTCGGAGCCCGACGACACGGCTGACTGTGCGTGCCGACGGGCGTTGGACGGGCTCATGCTGCCATTCCCGTTGCCGTGAGCGGGTTTTCCGTGCTCCGGCCACGTCTGCCCGGCTCGGGCGTTGCTGGCTCGGGCCGGACTGGGTCGGCTGTTGCCGGGTCGGGTCCGGTTGGCGCGGTTATGCCCAGGTCGGCTGGGTCGGCTGGGTCGGCTCGACCCGCTCGGTCGGCTCGACCTGGTCAACCACGGTCGCGGCGGTCTCGCTTCGTGCGGGCTCGGGTCAGACAGGTCATCGCGGCGATCCTCGTCGGGGTTGCCGGCTGGGTGGCCGTCTCGGCAGCGCGACCTGCTCAGGAGGACGGCATACGGGTGCTCGTCGCAACCCGGGACCTGCCCGCGGGTGGGCGTCTTGCTCCGGGAGACCTGCGCGAGCAACTGCTGCCGACAGACCTCGTCCCTGACCGGGCCATCACCGACACGGCCCGAGCGGCAGGTGCGGTGCTCGCCGGGCCGATGGCAGTGGGTGAGGTGTTGACCTCCACCCGGGTGTTGGGGCCGGGGTTGCTCGTTGGAGCCCCCTCGGACAGGCTCGCGGTGGCCGTGCCGGTGTCCGATCCGGCCATCCTCGGCTCCCTGCACCCGGGCGATCGGGTCAGGATCTTGGCGTTGGGGACCGGGGCGGTCGTGGCCGCCGGGACCGTGCTCGTCGCTCAGCCGCCGCCATCGGATGCGGTCGGTTTCGGCGCTGACCCGGGTGGCCAGGGCCAGCTGCTCGCTGCCGTTGACGAGGCCGGGGCAGCCGCACTGGCTGCCGCGGGCGGACCGTCGGGGGTCTCGGTCGGCTTCGTCATCGCCTTGTTGGGGCCCGACACACGTGCACTCGGCCCGTCGCTCAAGTCCCCGAAACCGCTTTCCAACGGGTAGCGTGGACCCTCGTGCTGCGGGGAAGGGCCCCCGGAGCGCACGCTAGGAAACCGTTTTGTGCTCCTGGGCGCGCCTGCGCCTACCCCACCCTCACCTGAGGAGTGGATCTCCCAGGGTCGGAGCCCACCCCAGAAAAAGGAAAACACCACTCATGCTCAAGGGATTCAAGGACTTCCTCATGCGCGGCAACGTCGTCGACCTCGCGGTCGCCGTCGTCATCGCTGGCGCGTTCGGGAAGGTCATCGAGGCCTTCGTCACCGTCATCATGGACCTGGTCGGGAAGCTCGGCGGTCAGCCGGACTTCTCCGGATGGGCGCCCGGCGGCGTTCACATCGGCACGTTCATCACCGTCCTCATCTCCTTCCTCATCGTTGCCGCCGCGGTCTACTTCATGGTCGTCGCGCCGATGAACAAGCTCGCTGAGGCCCGCAAGGCTGGCGAAGTTGTCGAAGAGGAGGCCCCCTCCGCTGAGGTGGCCCTGCTCACCGAGATCCGCGACAGCCTGCGCGCCCGCTGACCACCCGAGAGCAACACCTCCGCACCACCTGATCGACAGACGGGGCGGGAGCCATCGGCTCCCGCCCCGTTGTCATGCTCGGGTCGTCATCGCTCGTGGGGGTCACTCCCAATGCGGCGGGCGTTGTTCGGTCAACCACCGGTCGTGAGCGTCCCCGCGCACCTGGCGCTCGCCCCACCCCGTGTCGGTGTCATCGAGGCTCCTCTCGGTGCCGCCGCGGCGGAAGCGCCGTCGCACCCGCTTCGCCTCACCGTCGGGGTTGCTGGGGCCGTCGGACGACGCTGCGGGGTCAGACGACGCTGAGGCGTCGGACGACTCAGCGGACGTGTCGGTCACCTGAGTGGTGGACACCGAAACCCGCCCGGTCGGCTCGGCCGGTTGCGCGGGCGCGGGTGACGCCATCGCTTCGTCGACAGGCGCCGAGGCGATCCGCGCGCGGAGGGTGCCCGTCACCGCGGCGACGACTCGGACGACCTCGGGCGCCGGGTCCCGATAGAGATCCGTGCTCCACACCCGGATCGGCTCCCACCCCAGTCGGCGCAGCTGGCGCGGGCGCAACACGTCGCGGGCGCGGACGCCCGGGAGGGCGGCATACCCGGGGCCGTCACTCTCCACCGCGACCAGCCAGCGGTCCGCGACCGATGGGTGGCCGACCGCGAGCTCGACCCGATGCGGCCCGACGCCAACCTGGGTTGCGACCGTGAGACCTTCCTGTCGCAGCCGTGCCGCAAGGTAGGACATCAGCGGACCGGCACCATCCGTCGCGTTCGTCTCCCCCTCCGGTATGCCGCCCGCCTCCGCATGCGCCAACAGGTCGACCAGGCGCATGGCCGGTGTCGAACGCAGCCGGCCGACGTCGAGATCCTGGGCTCGAAGGGTCGACACGACGACCAGCTCACGGCGGGCTCGGGACGTCGCCGCGACCAGCGCGGCCTCTCCTCCCGGGGCGGTCAATGCAGGGAAGCGGTGCAGGACCCGTCCGTGCGGGGTGCGTCCATAGCCGACGGCCAGCAGCACGACATCGCGCAGCACCGCGTCGGAGTCCTCGACCCGGGCCACAACGAACGGCTCGACGCCTCGTCCGGAGAGGAACTCGACGGCAGCGTCGTCGCCCTCAAGGCGACCGATGCCGTCGCGCACGCCGTCGCGGACCAGCTCGGCCATCGCCGCTGTGAGGGTGAGAACGGCCAGGCTTTCGGCGCGGCGCTCCCGGGCGTGGTCCAGGACGAGGTCGACGACCCGAGCAACTTCGGCGGAGGTCCATTCGATGGCGCTGTCGTTGCCGGGCAACACTGCCGCTGAGCCGTCAACATGGTCCAACCGCAACGCGGGTGCCCGCCGCGGCGACGGGGCGCCGTGGGTGATCCCGACCGGAGGCACCAACGCCAACCGGGCGTCCAGGTCGGTGTGCCACCAGCCGAGCCGCCGTTCGGGGAGGACGGCGGTGGCGGCGGCATACAGGGATGTCGGGGCCTCCGACGGGTCGGCGACGGCCCGCGGACCGGAGCTGACCCGGAACGGGCTGGGCAGCGCGCCGTCCGGTCGGCCGATGACCAGGGCCTGACGGCCGCGGGACAGCGCCGACACCGACTCGGCAACGCTGACCGTCGTGGCGTCATCGACGATGACGACGTCCACGGAGGTGCCGGGAGCGAGGACCTGGGCGACGGCATACGGGCTGACTGCCAGGCACGGGCGCAGGGCGCCGAGGACCCGGTCGGCCTCGCGGTGCAGCGCGGCGAACGGCAGGTGCCCGCGGGTGAGCCCGGCTTGGGCATGCAGGAGGTCGGTTTGGCGAGGGTTCTCCCGGACCCGCTGGCGGGCCCGGCGGTCGACCACGGCCCGCACCCGACCGGCATCGCTCGTGCGACCGACCGCATCGAGACCCGCGAGCCGTTCCGCCGCCAGGCGCAACGCGGACCCGTCGTGGTGGGCGTACCGCGGGTCGCGGGCCCGGATCTCCTGCCCGAGCGAGGCCCACCACACGTGCTCGACCTCGGCGTGGACCTGGTCGGCCGCGACCCCGCGGGCAGCGAAGTCGTCGAGGATGTCGCCCATCCGGGCCGCCCGCAGCTCGTCGACAACCGCAGTCACCTGCGGGAGGATGTCGAGCCGGTCGAGCCGTTCGGCGAGCCGGGCGAGCCGGGTCCGAAGCAGCGGGAACGCCACCGTGAGCATCGGCCCGTCATCTGGGCCGGGGCGCAGCCGCTCGTCCAGCCAGGCGAGGTCGGTCGCCAGCGCCTGGTATGCCGCCTCACCCTCCTCCAAGCGCGGGGAGATCTCGGGGCGACCGCCAGCACCGACGAGGTCGTGCCAGGCGATCCGCTGGTTGCGGGCCCGGACCAGCTCGGCGTGCAGGTCGGCCGGGGGTCGGCCGGGCCGCAACATCCGTCGGGCCTGGCGCCGCACCCGAGACCGCGACCACCAGCCAAGTTCGACGGCTGACGCGGCGCGGTAGGACCGGTTGCCGGTCGCGACGACGTGTTCGTCGAGGGGCCGGTCGAAGATTTCCGGGCGGAAGACCTCCAGGGTCTCGTGGACGCCGCGCATGGTGACCAAGGCATGACGCCAGTCCTCGGCCGACCGCGCGGGCCGCAGGCTGGATTCGACGAGGATCTCGTCGAGGTCGGCCGTCGTGGCGGCCAGAGCACCCGAGGTCAGCCGGGTGACGATGTCACGCGCCCGCTCGACCTCGTCGGCGGTCCGGATCGTCGCGCCGTACCACGGGTCGCCGCCCTCGGCCGACCAAGCGCCCGCCGCCGCAGCCGCCTGCAGGTGGTTGGCGAGTTCGGTGACCCGTTCGCGGGACAGCTCCTCGAGGGCGGCCCCTTCGATCCGCACCCGCGAGCCAGGCGCAGGGTGCCGCGCGGCGAGGGCGCCCATCGCCTCCTGGATCTCGTATGCCGTGACCCCCCACGGCCGCCGCACCTCATGGATCGCGGCCACATGGTCGGCCAGCAGTTGCTCGGCCTGACCGACGGCGGCGGCCCGATCGAGGCGTCCGCGCGGGTCGGCAGCGTCGGCGAGCTCGCGGTCGTCCAGGGTGGACAGTCGGGTGAGGGCGCGGCCGAGCTCTGCGGTGACGGCCCGACGGTCCTCAGCGGCCCCGGTGAGGTCGAGGAGGAGATCGTCCAGACCGACCGAGCCGAGCCGGTCGAGCAGCTCGCGCAAGGCCCGACGGTGGGACGTGACATAGAGGACCTGCTTGCCGTCATGGGCGAGGGCAGCCACGAGTGCGGCGACGGTCTGGGTAGCCCCGGTGCCCGTGGGGGCGGCCAGGACGAGCTGACGCCCGGCCCGGACCGCCTCGATGACCGACTCCTGGGTCGCGTCGAGGTCCAGGACCCGCAGTTCCAGCTCGGGGTCGGGGGTTTCGGCGGGCTCGGGCAGCGCTTGGCGCAGCCGGACGGTCGCCGGCTCGTCCCCACCGAGCGCAGCGACGAGATCGACCTGGGCCAGCCATTGGGCTTGGCCGCTGACGTCGGCGACCATGTCGGGTTTGCCGTAGGGATAGGTCCCCAGACCAAGGCGCGGGCTGACGGCAAAGCCCGGCAGGTCGGCGCAGAGGCGACCGAGGGCGGCATACACCGGGTAGGGGTCGAAACCACCCGCGGAGCCCTTGAGCGTCGTCAGCGCGGCGAGCCCCGTCGGGTCGACGGCGATCCCCGCCACGGAGCGCAGGTAGTTGACCAGCGCCGGGTTGACCTCGACCGCCGGGCCCAGGTCGAGGTCAAAGTCGTGCTGGGCGGGGCTGGTGGGGCGCAAGGTGCACGTGCGCAGCAGGACGGGGGCTTCGACGACGGCGCGGGCGCGTGGCGGGTCCCAGGTTGCCACGCCGATGGCGACGAACCCGGCGACCAGACCCCGCTCCTCGAGCAGCTCGGTCGCCTTGGCGTGGATGCGTCGGACCGTGTCGCGGGCCTCCTCGAAGGCGGCCGCCTCGCGGACCAGATCGGACAAGCTGGTCGGGCGTCCGGCGAGCAACATCGACACCCCGCCGGGGTGTGCGGTCGTCAGATCGAGGTAGCCGTCGCGGTCCGGACCGTCCGGTGCCCACAGCAGCGTGTTGCGGCCGCCGACCTCCGACAGCTCCCGGGCCCAGCTGGCAATCGTCTGCGCAACACTCACCGGGTCAGGCTAACCGGGGCGAGCGCGTGGGCCCGGGTGCCCGCGCCGTGGGAGACTGATCCGATGCATCCGCTCGCCCGCGCTGCCCTCGGCGTCACTGCCGCCGGGGTCGTCGGTGTCGGTTATGCGAGCCTGGTGGAGCGCAACCTCTTCGTGCTGAGACGGCATACGGTGCCGGTCCTGGCACCCGGGAGCCGCAGTCTGCGGGTCCTGCATCTCACCGATCTGCACCTCATGCCGACCCAGGAGCGCAAGATCGCCTGGATCCAGGCGCTGGCCGAGGTGGAGCCGGATCTGGTCGTCAACACCGGCGACAACATCGCGCACCCCGAGTCGATCGGGCCGCTGCTGCGGGCGTTCGAGCCGCTGCTGGGCGTGCCGGGGGTGTTCGTGCTGGGGTCCAACGACTACTTCGCGCCGCGGCTGAAGAACCCCGCGCTCTATCTGACCCGCGACTCCCGCCGTGGGTCGGGGCGCTCGCGGCGACTGCCTACCGACCGGCTCGTGGCGGGGTTCGCGTCCGCAGGGTGGACGGAGCTGACCAACCGGCGGACGCGGCTGACCGTGGGCGGCGTCGATCTCGAGCTCGTCGGGGTCGACGATCCGCACCTGGACTACGACCGGTATGCCGCGGTGGCCGGTCCTGCGGCGGCGGATGCTGCGCTGACGATCGGGGTGACCCACGCCCCCTATCAGCGGGTGCTCGACGCGATGACGGCCGACGGGGCCGAGCTGGTCATCGCCGGTCACACGCATGGCGGCCAGTTGTGCGTGCCCGGCTGGGGGGCCCTGGTGACCAACTGCGACCTGGACACCCGCCGCGCCAAGGGGGTCTCCCGGTGGTGGCCCGGCGCGGGCGGCGCGCCGTCCTCGTCGGCACCCGAAGGGGCGGCATACCTGGAGGTGTCGGCTGGCCTGGGGACCTCGCCGATGGCGCCCGTGCGGTTCGCCTGCCGCCCGGAGGCGAGCCTGCTCACCCTGGTGCCGCGCGACGCATAGGCGTCAGTGGTGGTGTGGCTGGGTCCGGCCTTCCCGTATGCCGTCCGCCCACCGTCGGCTGCCACAACCCGATTGCGCGCGCGGCGCGCGGGTCGGCTATCCTCTCTCCTTGTGCCGTAACGCCCTCTGTGGGTCGCGCGGGCCACGGGGTGTGGCGCAGCTTGGTAGCGCGCTTCGTTCGGGACGAAGAGGCCGCAGGTTCAAATCCTGTCACCCCGACCAGTTGGCATTGGGGCTCTGACCTGCGGAAACGCGGTCAGGGCCCTTTTGCTTGTGGCGAGTTCCGCCCGATTGTGTGGCTGCAACTCCCTCAGCGGGCGACCGAGCCACACGATCCTTCGGCCTCGCCGGTTACATCTAGCCAGCGTCGCCCCGAAGGTGATTGTCGAGATCCGCACGCGGCCGACCCGGCCCAGATCAGGGCGGACCCGATTGGAGCACGCGATGAACGTCCGACGCTGCCCGCCGGTATTGCTCGACGGCGACCGACCGCGCGGGGCCACCGATCCGCCTGAGCGCGCGGCCCGAATCGCCCACGGCGACCGCCCACGCGGGCGGCTCGGCTCCCCCACACAGCACCCAGGCCGCCTGCCGCGCCGCCCCCACCGCGACCCACTCGCCCGGTTCGGGGATGTCGACGGGGATGTCCAGTATGCCGGGCGCCAACTCCCGCAGCGCCGCTGACCGGGCGGCCCCACCGACCAAGGACACGCGCTCGATGGGAATGCCCTGGTCCCGCACGGCATCCAGGCACCCCGAGAGGAGCCCGAGCATTCCCTCGACCGCCGCACGGGCGAGATTCCCCCGGGTTGTCGACGCGAGGGTCAACCCGAGGAGGGTCCCCGTCGCGGTGGGGAGATTCGGAGTCCGCTCACCCTCCAGATAGGGCACGAGGGTCAGCCCGCCGGCCCCCGGTGGCGCGGCGAGCGCGAGCGCGCTCAACTCCTCGTGATCGACACCGAGGAGCGATCCGACGACATCGAGCACGCGTGAACCGTTGAGGGTGCAGGCCAGCGGCAGGAATCGGCCGGTGGCGTCGGCAAACCCGGTGACCGACCCGGACGGGTCGGCCGTGGACACGGTCGACACGGTCGACACGACCCCGGAGGTGCCGACCGATAAACACCCCTGGCCGGCCCGCAAGCCAAGCCCGAGGGCGGCTCCCGCGTTGTCCCCGCACCCCGGCCCGACGGCGACATGCCCCCACCCGCGCCGGTCATCCCCCGTCCCCACCTGCTCATGGGTCCCGGCCACCCGCGGGAGGACGATCCCCTCCACCCCTGCGACATCACGAGCGAGCGCCAGCGCCAGCAGGTCACGCCGATAGGCGCTCGACGCCGCGTCGAAGTAGCCCGTCCCCGAAGCATCCGAACGGTCGGTGACCAGGGTCGCCACCGAATGCCCACCGCACAGCCGCCAGGTCAACCAGTCGTGCGGCAGGGCGATGGCGGCAATCCGGGCGGCATGCTCCGGCTCGTGCTGGGCCAGCCAGCGAAGCTTGGTGATGGTGAAAGACGCGACAGGGACGCTGCCGACCGCATCGGCCCAGCGGGTCGAACCTTGTGTCGTGTCGCCGCCGCCCAGGTCGCGGATCAACTCGACGGCGGCGTCGGCAGAGCGGGTGTCATTCCACAGCAAGGCAGGCCGGATGACCTGACCATCGGCGTCCAAGCACACCATGCCGTGCTGCTGTCCGGCGATCGAAACCGCAGCCACGTCGTCCAGGCCGCCAGCCGCTGCCACAGCGGCGCACAGTGCCTCCCACCAGGCGGAGGGGTCGACCTCCGACCCTGGCGGATGAGGCGCCGAACCAGACCGCACCACTCGCCCCGAAATGGCCTCGACGATGACAACCTTGCAGGACTGGGTCGAGGAGTCAACTCCCGCAACGAGTGTCACGACCGCTCCCGTCAACCGATGAGGTGCTCAATGGCAAGTTGGTTGAGGCGGACGAAGCCGAAGTCGCGCTGTCCCGCCACCTCGGGATCGAAGCCGTCGTCGGCCGCCCGGAAGGACTCCAGCGTCTCCCCCGCCCCGAGGGTGGGCTCCGCGAGAGTGAACAGACCGGCATACGCCATGGCTTCGGTGACCCGAGGATCGGCGCGGAAGGCGCGCGCCTTCTGGGCGAGCAGCCGGTAGGTGGCCATATTGGCCTCGGCAGAGGCCCACACCCCAGCCAGGTGCTCGGTGCGCGAGGGCTTGTAGTCGAAGTGCCGCGGGCCGGTGTAGCGCGGGGCGTCGGGGTTGCCGGCGAACCCGTTCTCCAGCAGGTCGACGGTGAAGAACGCCGACAAGAGGTCGCCGTGGCCGAAGACAAGGTCCTGGTCGTATTTGGTGCCCCGCTGACCGTTGAGGTCGATGTGGAAGAGCTTGCCGCTCCACAACGCCTGCGCGAGCTGGTGGGTGTAGTTGAGGTTGGCCATCTGCTCGTGGCCGACCTCGGGGTTGAGCCCGACGATGTCTCCGTGGTCGAGCTCGGCGATCAAGGCGAGGGCATGCCCCACCGTGGGGAGGAAGATGTCGCCGCGCGGCTCGTTCGGCTTGGGCTCCAACGCGATTCGCAGGTCCGCTCCAGTGGACTTGATGTATGCCGCGACCGTGTCCACCCCTTCCTTGTAGCGCTCGAACGCGGAGTGCAGGTCCTTGGACCCGTCGTATTCCGCGCCCTCACGGCCGCCCCACATGACAAACGTCGTCGCACCCATCTCGATGGCGATGTCGACCGCACCAAGGACCTTGCGTAACCCGAACCGGCGCACCGAGCGGTCGTTGCTCGTCAGCCCGCCGTCCTTGAAGACCGGGTGACTGAAGGTGTTGGTCGTGACCATCTCGACCACCAGTCCGGCCGCATCTGCGGCCGCCTTCAGACGGGCCAGGCGCGCACGCTTGGTCGCCTCGTCGGCGTCAAAGGGGAACACGTCATTGTCGTGAAACGTGATCCCCCACGCCCCCAGCTGCGCCAGCCGACCGGCATACTCCCAGGGGTCCAGGGCCGGACGGGTGGCCAGGCCGAACGGGTCGACACCCGTCCAACCGACGGTCCATAGACCGAAGGAGAAGCGGTCCTCGGGGCGGGGGGTGGTGGATTGCTCGGACCTCATGCCGGTGGCTCCTTCGCGAGATCGATCCCGTGGCGCAGGTGGCAGCCAGCCGCCCATGCCTGGTGACACAGCAGGATGACTTAACCTGTTAAGTGCAGTCCACATCGCCTATTTGAGTGCACGCTACCCCATTGACCCTCGCCAAAGCACCCGTTACGTTGTCCACTACTTAACCGGATCAGGTGCCTCCGCGGCACCGTCCCCCAGGAGGCACGATGATTTCTCGTCCGGCCTGCGCGCTCGTCGCGGGCACCCTCACCGCCGCTCTGCTGGGCGCCTGTTCGTCCGGCACCGCAACCCCAACCGCCACCGGATCCGGCGCAGGCGCTGCCTCCGCTTCAGCCAACGGCATCGCCGGCACCCAGATCGATGTCCTGTCCCTCTGGGCCAAGGGCAGCCCGGAAGGCGACGCCCTCCGGCGCGCCACCGACGCCTTCGCCGCCAAGACCGGTGCGGTCGTCAAGATCGTCGACGCAGGCGAAAACCTCGTCGACGTCTATGAGACGAGCGTTGCCGCCGGCAAGGAGGCCGACGTCATCTTCGTCAACCTCGCCGAGAAAAGCACCGGCTGGACCAAGTCAGGTGCGGCGGTGCCGGTCGGCGACTACCTCACCCAATGGGGTCTCAAGGACAAGGTCAAGCCCGAGGCGATCGCTCAGTGGACCACCGACGGCAAGGTCAGCGGCTTCCCCTACAGCGGCTTCGTCTGGCCGGTGTGGTTCAACAAGGATCTGCTGACCAAGGCCGGGGTCGACAAGATCCCGACGACCACGGACGACCTCATCGCTGCGGCCAAGAAGCTCAAGGAGTCGGGCGCCAGCGAGGCGATCTCCATCGGCGGCAACGACTGGTCGGGCAACAAGCTGTTCCTGCAGATCATCCAGTCCTACGCGAGCGCCGACGCCTTCAAGGGCGTGCTCGCCAAGGGTTCCTACTGCGCGGACGCCGACGTCAAGAAGGGCGTCGACCTGTTCGTCCAGCTCCGTGATGCCGGCGTGTTCGTCAAAGATGCCCAGGGCTTCACCGCCGACACGATGAACACGACGTTCTACACGAAGAAGGCCGCGATCATGCCCGCCGGCTCGTGGGCCTTCGCCAAGACTCCGCCTGACGTGTCGGCGACGACCGAGCTCTCCGGCTTCCCGATCCCGGCCGGCTCCCGCTTCACCAAGCCCACGGCATACAACGGCTACACGGGCGTCGGGATCTTCCTCTCGCCCAACGGCATCAAGAAGCTCGACGCGGTCAAGGCCTATGTCCAAACGATGTACGCCAAGGAGGTCCTGGCCGACTTCGTCTCGACCGCCAACCTCGTCCCGGCCGCGACCGTCGCCGGCGCGACCAACAAGGACCCGCTGCTCACTCAAGCCGTCTCCGCGCTCGGGGACAAGGTGGAGTATGCCGTCATGCCCGACACCTACATCCCGCCCAAGGTGGCGGACAAGCTGATCAAGGCATCCAGCCAGGCCTTCACACCCGGAGTCGACGCCGGCGCGATCTGCTCCGCGGTCGACAAGGCCTACCAGTAAAACGGCTGGCGCCGGGTCGGGCCCAAGTGCCACCGACCCGGCGCCAGCCTCCCCCACCAACAGTCGCGGCGACCACGTCCGCTGCCCCGACCGAACGACCAAAGGAGAAGGAGTCATGGCGCGGGCCACTGGAGGACGTCGCGCCAGCAGTCGACGGCTCTCGACCGCGCGGGTCGGGTTCAGCCTCCCTGCCCTGCTCTGGTATGGCCTGTTCATGATCGGGCCGCTGGTGGCCATGTTCGTCATCAGCACCTTGGACTGGGGCGGCTTCCTGGCCACTCCCGAAGCCGCCGGACTGGCGAACTACCGCAAGGTGTTCGCCGATGAGGACTTCTGGACGGCCGCACGCAACAGCATCCTGCAACTGGTCGTCGTCCTGCCGATCATGTTGCCGACCTCGTTCATGCTGGGCTACTTCCTCACCCTGCGCAGGCGCGGCCATGGCGCTTTGCGGATCATCTTCTTCACCCCCGCGCTCATTTCGCTGGCCGCTCTCGGAGCCGTGTTCTACGCCGTCTTCCAGCCGCAGGGTCTGCTCAACGCCGGTCTGACGAGCGTTGGGCTGCGCTCGCTGGCGACTCCGTGGCTGGCCAATGACACCACCGCATTGCCGGCCATCATGCTTGTCAACCTCTGGAGCGGGATCGGCTTCACCGCCATCCTCTTCTCCACCCGGCTGGCCTCTGTGCCTGGCGAGGTTTACGAGGCGGCCAGCCTGGACGGGTGTGGGCATTGGCGCACGATGTGGCTGATCGCCTACCCCATCATCAAGGGCTACTTCGGGGTCCTGTCGATGCTGCAGTTCCTCTGGGTGCTCTTCGCCTCCGCCGGACTCATCCTCATCCTCACCCGAGGCGGTCCGGGCACATCCAGCACAACCCTGGCCTATCTCATGTACGACAAGGCCTTCGTGGAGTCGGAGATCGGCTACAGCCAAGCGGTGGGGGTCGTCCTGTTCGCCATCGGCCTCGTCGGCATGCTCGTCATCCGCCGCACCTTCCGGGACCAGACATGAGCACAGACCGCGGCCGCACCCCGCGAAGCGGCAACCGCGCCCTCCTCGCCCTCAGCCACTCGGCTGCCTGGCTGTATGCCGCTGCCCTCCTCCTCCCGCTCTACTACCTGATCGTCTCGTCCTTCAAGGACAACCTCTCAGTCCTGGACACTCCCTTCGCCCTGCCCACCTCCGTGACGTTGGGGAACTTCGCCAAGGCGTTCGACGACGCCCAACTCGGTCCCGGGCTGGCCAACTCGGCCCTCGTCGCCCTCGGGGCCGCAGCCTTGACGATCGTGCTTGCGGTGCCCGCGGCATACGGCATCGTCACCTCGCCGGGACGGCTGGGACAGGTCTTGGAAGGGATCTTCTCGGCCGGCTTCCTCATCCCAGGCTTCGCCGCGCTCGTCCCCACGGTGCTGCTGGCGATCGCGCTCAACCAGTTCCAGACCAGGCAGTTCCTCGTGGCGTTCCTGCCCTCGACGGCGCTCCCGCTGTCGGTCGTGCTGCTCGTGCAGTTCATGCGGGCCATCCCGCGGGAGCTGGAAGAGAGCGCCGCGATGGACGGGGCCAGCCGTCTGAAGATCCTCACGGCGATCTACCTGCCGCTGGTCATGCCCGGGGTCGTGACGGTCACCATCCTCAACCTCATCAACTTCTGGAACGAATACCTGTTCGCCCTCATCCTCAACGGTCCGGATCCCGAGATCCGGACCGCTCAAGTGGCCCTGCCCACCCTTATCTCAGCCACGAGCACCGACTACGCCGTCCTTGCGGCCGGCGTCCTCATCACCCTCCTGCCGATCTACCTCGCGTATGCCGTCGCCTCGCGCCGCATGGAGCAGGCCCTGCTGCAAGGCGCCCTCAAGGGCTAGCCCCTTCCCCCTGACCCCAATCATTGGCAAGGAGATTCGTGTTCGACATTCGCGATTACGGCGCGACCGGCGACGGCACGACGTTGGATACCCTCGCGATCCAGAGCGCCATCGACGCCTGCCACGCGGCGGGTGGCGGACAGGTCGTCGTCCCCGCCGGATGTTTCCTGTCGGGTTCGATCGTCCTGCGCTCTCGCGTCGAGCTGCATCTGAGCCGCGGAGCGGTGCTGCAAGGGAGTTCCCGCTGGGAGGACTACACGCAGCGGCATACCGTGGGGGCGCTCTCCGCGGGAGTCGTGCGCGAGGACAGCGAAGCGGCCGCGTCGTTCATCAGCGCGCTTGGTGCGGAGGACGTCGCGATCAGCGGACCGGGGCGCATCGACGGCGCCGGCCGGGCCTTTGTCGTGGAAGATCTCGGTGCGATCTATCGCTGCCCAAACGCGCGGCCGTTCACGGTGTTCCTCATCGGCTGCCGCAACGTCAGCGTGACGAGCGTCCAGATCACTGACGCCGCGTTGTGGTGCGTGCGGCTCACCGGCTGCGAGCGAGTCCTCGTCCACGGCATCACCATCGACTCCGACCTCAAACACCCCAACGCCGACGGGATCGACATCGACCGCTGCCGGGACGTGCGGATCAGCGACTGTCACATCTCCTGCGGCGATGACGCCATCTCGCTCAAGACGTGTGAGGAGTTCCCCGAGCTGGGCCCGACGGAGAACGTCGTCATCACCAACTGCGTGTTGCGCAGCACGTCCAGCGCGATCGTCGTCGGCGTTGACGCCACCTCCGACATCCGCAATGTCGTCGTCTCCAACTGCGTCATCTACGGCTCACACCGAGGGCTCTCGGTCAACCTCGGCCAAGAAGGCCACTTCGAGAACATCCTCTTCTCCGACTGCATCGTGCAGACCGAGGTCTTCGACAAGGCCTGGTGGGGGCGCGGCGAGCCCATCTACGTGTCGTGCGTCCCCTGGCACGACCGGGTCGGCACGATCCGCAACGTGCGCTTCCGCAACATCCTGGCCCGCTCCGAGAACGGGGTCTACATCAACGGCCACGAGCCCGGCGCCATCACTGGGGTGCTGCTGGACGGCATACGGGTCGAGCTCTCACCGCCCCGACGCTTCCCTGGCGGCGAATACGACCGGCGCCCCAGCGAGAGCGGACCGGAGTTCACCTCCGCGCTCACGTCCGGGTTCCACCTGGACACCGTCACCGATGTCACGCTGCGTCAGTGCGAGGTCACCTGGGCGGCCGTTGACCAGACCAGCGGGTATGCCGTCGAGGCACGCTCCGTCGAGGGCCTACGCATTGACGACCTGGTCGGTGGGTCCGCGCACCCCGATCGCCTCCCGACCACCCTCGTCCACTGAGGCAGGGACCCGTGCTGCACCGGACGGCCCTGGACTCAGGCTGGCTCATCAGGGCGGATCGCCTCGGCCCTGACGCTCCCGCGCACCTGCAGGACCTCACCATCCCAACGACGCTGCCCAGTGACGTCCTGAGTGAGCTCATCCGCACCGAGGTGGCGCCTGACCCTCGCATCGGGGCAAACGAGGCCGCCATCGCGTGGGTGGGTCGGTCGGACTGGACCTACTCCACCTCGGTGCAGCTCGGGGCGGACTGCGTCGATCGCGAGGTCGACCTGGTCCTGCTCGGAGTTGACACCGTGGCGGACGTCCGCATCGACGGGGCGAGCGTGCTCACCACCGAGAACATGCACCGCCGCTACCGCGTGCCGTTGGGTCGAGCAGACCACGAGCGACGGGTGGACGTCGAGGTTTCACTCAAGGACGCCTGGGCTCATGCGGAGCACGTGATGGCCGAGCTCGGCCCCCGACCGAACGTCTATCCCAGTCCGGCCAACTTCCTGCGCAAAGCGGCATACAACTTCGGGTGGGACTGGGGACCCACCGTGGTGACGGCGGGGCTCTGGCGACCCGTGCTGCTTGAGTCGTGGGCGGTCGCGCGTTTGGACCACGTGCGCCCGGTCGCCGACTGGGACGGCCGGCGCGGGACGTTCTCGGTCACCGGGGTCATCGTCCGCGACTCCACGACGCCCACCAACGTCCTCGTCGAGGTTGAGGTCGCCGGGACGACAGTCGGCCTGGACGTCGGCGCCACTGAGTCGTCCTTTTCGCTCACCCTGACTGATCTGCCAGTCGACCCCTGGAGCCCCCGCGGACACGGAGACCAAGCGCTGTATGCCGTGTCAGTCAGACTTTGGGCGGGGCCGGACCTGCTCGACGAGGTCCACACGAGGACCGGCTTCCGGCGGGCGGAGCTGCGCACGTCCGACGCCCTCGGCGGCGAAGGGTTCGAGATCGTCGTCAACGGCTCTGTCGTGCAGGTGCGCGGCGTCAACTGGATCCCGGAGGACTGCTTCCCCTCGCTCCTGACGCGCAGCCGGTATGCCGCCCGCCTCGACGACGCGCTCGACGCCGGGTGCAACCTCGTCCGGGTCTGGGGCGGCGGGATCTATGAGGACGACGCCTTTTACGACCTGTGTGACGAACGCGGACTGCTCGTGTGGCAGGACTTCCCGTTCGCGTGCGCGGCATACCCGGAGGAAGAGCCGTTCCGCGCGGAAGTGACGGCCGAGGCCGCGGACAACGTCGAGCGGCTCATGGCCCATCCAAGCCTGGTGTTGTGGAACGGCAACAACGAGGTCATCGAAGGTTTCCAGTCATGGGGCTGGCAGGAGCCGCTGGCCGGACGGACCTGGGGGTGGGGGTTCTTCACCGACACCCTGCCTCGGGTCGTCGCGCAGGTCGACGGCTCGCGGCCCTACTGGCCGGGCTCCCCGTATGCCGGCACGCTCGAGCGACCCGTCAACGAACCGACCCACGGGACCAACCACATCTGGGACGTGTGGAACCGGGAGGACTACCTCGCCTATCGCGACCACCGGCCCCGGTTCGCGGCAGAGTTCGGCTTCCAGGGTCCGGCGTGTTGGCGGACCCTGCGGGACGCCGTCCAACCAGAGCACCTTGATGTCGCTTCGCCGGTGTTCCAGGCCCACCAGAAGGCGATCGACGGGCAACTCAAGCTCGACCGATCCCTCGAAGAGCACTTCGGGGTCCCTGCCGACTTCGGCAACTGGCACTACCTCGCACAGCTCAACCAGGCCCGTGCCCTGACCGTCGGCATCGAGCACCTGCGGTCGTTGACGCCGTGGTGTTCCGGAACCGTGTGGTGGCAGCTCAACGACTGCTGGCCGGCGATGTCGTGGTCGGTGGTCGACAGTGCGGGTCGTCGCAAGCCGGCCTGGTTCGCCTTGCGACGGGCGTATGCCGCCCGCCTCCTCACCATCCAGCCCCGCGCGACTGGGCTCGCCGCGACCCTGCTCAACGACACCAACGAGTCCATGTCGACACACCTCGCCGTGGAGTTGCGGTCCCTGGACGGTGCCGTGCTAGCCCACGAACAGGTGCCGATGCAGGTCGCCGCCCGAGGGGCGAGCACCCTCGATCTGCCGGATCACCTGGTGGCTCCCGCGGGAGACCCGGACACCTTCCTCGTCGCCCAGGTGGAGTCCGGGGCGCCCGGCGCCGAGCGGGCGTTGTGGTTCTTCGCCCCCGACCGGCTGCTGACGCTTGACCGGTCAGCGCTGCGCGTCGAGGTCGACCGGCACGGCGCCGGCGTTGACCTGCGCTTGACCGCTACCGGGCTGGTCCGCGACATCTGGATCCGGGCCGACGTGATCGACCCGGCAGCGACGGTGTCCGACCAGTTGATCACGCTCCTGCCAGGGGAGAAGGCTGTCGTCAGGGTCGCCACCGCGTTGCCAGAACACCTGGGTTGGGGCAGTCCCGCAGTCGTCGTCAGCGTCAATAGTCTTGGTCTCGAAGAATCCAGCCCCGGCCCGGCCTCAGCCACGGCCGCCGCCGTGACGTCGAAAGGGCCCAACGGGTGAGTCGCCCCACCATTGCCGACATCGCCTTGACCGTGGGCGTGTCCAAAGGGGCGGTCTCCTATGCGCTGAACGGACGCCCGGGGGTGTCCGATGCCACCCGGTCCCGGATCCTTGAGGTGGCCCGCGAGCTCGGCTGGCGCCCGCACGCCGCGGCTCGCGCGTTGTCCGGGCATGGCGCCGATGCCATCGGCCTGGTCCTGTCCCGACCGGCGCGGACACTTGAGGTCGAGCCGTTCTTCACCCAACTCGTCGCCGGCATCGAGTCCGAGATCTCGACCCGCGGGTCTGCACTGGTCTTCCAGGTGGTCTCTGACCACTCGGCCGAGATCGAGGTCTATCGACGGTGGTGGTCCGAACGCCGGGTCGATGGCGTCCTGCTGGTCGATGTCCACGTCGATGACGTCCGACTGCCGGTGCTCGCGGACCTCGGGATGCCAGTGGTCGTCCTCGGTTCCCGCCCGCCCTCCGATGGAGTCATCGGAGTGTGGAGCAACGACGGCGAGTCGATGCGGGGCCTGCTGGACTATCTCGTCGCCACCGGCCACGATCACGTCGCACGGATCGCCGGACCGGCGCACCTGGAGCACACCGCCGTGCGCACCGAGGCACTGATCCACCACGCCGGGGAGCTCGGCATCGGACGCTGCGAGATCATCGACACCGACTACTCACTCGAAGCCGGGGCAGCTGCCACCCGGGAGATCCTCAGCCGCCGGGAGGGGCGGCCCTCGGTCCTCATCTACGACAACGACATCATGGCGCTGGCCGGGTTGTCGGTCACTCAGGAGATGGGCGTGAGCGTCCCCGACGACATCTCCATCGTGGCGTGGGACGACTCCATGCTCTGCCGCGTCGTCCACCCAGCGCTGACGGCTCTGGGGCGGGATGTGCCGGGGTTCGGCGCCACCGCCGCACGGTTGCTATGTGACCTCCTCAAGGGAGAGGCCGTGCGCAGCGAACACGTCCCTCCCGCCCAGTTGGTCGTCCGGGGAAGCACCGCGCGACGGAGCGCCAGGGTCGCGGGCGCACGCTGACGGCGGCGGGGCCGACGGATCCCCGAGGTCCCCATCGGAGATCAGGCGAGCGTGCCGATCTTGAACCTCGCGAGCGCATCGGTCGGCTTGCCGGCGCCGCGGTGCTGAGCCGTGAACGCCGCTGTCCCGTCGGTGCCACACAGCCCCTTGATCGCGTCCGCGCCGCCCTTGTGCTGGTCGATCCAGGCCGTGAGGTCGTAGACCCCGCCGCTCACCGCCGCCCAACACGAGTCCTTCGTGTTGTGGGTGGCCACCTGCGCCATCGTGTATGCCGTCGCCCCCGTGGCCGCGCCGCCGCTCGCCGAAGACGACGAGATCGGCCCGCTGGGTGCAGAGGCCCCCGTGGTGGAAGTCGAGGACGACGTAGGGGCGATCCTGCCGCTCCACACAGCGGTCGCGCCGCTATGCCCGACGATGACGGTCATCCCGATCGTGGCGAGAGCCAACACCGCCGCGAGGACGCCGCCAACTGTCACCATCGCGGACCCGCCGCCGACCGCTGCACCCGTACCCACCGACGCGCGGGCCTGGCCTGCGCGCCGCGCCATGAGGAACCACGCCACGGTGACGACCAGGAGCACGACCGCGACCAAGGGGAGCCGCTCGCCCCACTCGGCGTGCTCACGCGGCATACCGACGCGGGCTGCCAGCGCTTCACCGGACTTCTCGGCCGCGACGGCCGCGCCGGCCCCCGCGGTCAGCCCCAGCAGGGTCAGCCAGCCGAAGGTACCCCGCCAACGGCGCACGAGAACGAGAGCGATCACCGCAAGGGCGGCGACGGGCAGGAGGACAACGGCTCCGTGCACCACCAAGGGGTGGACGGGCAGGCCGGAGATCGTGTCGAACGGACCCGAGTCGGCGACCAGTGCAAGGACACGTGAGGACATACCTGGAGGTTAAGTCACCATCCGCCGCCATTCTCGGCGAGCGCCCGAAAGGGAGGGTCAACCTGCCCTCAAGGGCACGGCATACCTCCTGTATGCCGTCCGCCCACCTCAGGTGACCAACCTCCCGTCCCAGCGAGCTCCCGTTCCCCTCGTCCGATCCGGGCAAACCTGGCAGGCTGTCGACATGAAGAGCACCATGCAGACCACGCCACTGCTGATCTCGTCGATGTTGCGCTACGGCTCAACGATCCACGCCTCCGCCAAGATCATTACCTGGACCGGAACCGGCTCTCGCACAACGACGTTCGCCGAAGTCGGCACCAAGGCCGCCCAACTGGCCCACGCGTTGCGCGGCCTGGGGATCACCGGCGATCAGCGGGTCGCGACGTTCATGTGGAACAACGCCGAGCACCTCATCGCCTATCTCGCGGTGCCCTCCATGGGGGCAGTGCTGCATGCCCTCAACATCCGGCTCTTCCCGCCGCAGATCATCTATGTCACGACACATGCCGACAACAAGGTCGTCATCGTCGACAACACCTTGGCCCAGCCGTTCAGCGGGCTGCTCCCGCACCTCAAGACGTTGCGGCACGTCATCGTCAACGGCCCGATCTCCGACGAGGTCCGGGCGGCGCTTGAAGCCCCCGAGCACATCGAGAGCGTCCACGACTTCGACACCCTCATCGCCGACCAGCCCACGAGCTTCGACTGGCCCGAGGACGTCGACGAGAACGACGCCTCGTCGATGTGTTACACCTCCGGCACGACCGGCAACCCCAAGGGAGTCGCCTACTCGCACCGGTCCAACTATCTGCACGCGATGGCGGTCCAGAACGGTTTGAGCATCCGCCAAGGCGACCACCTACTTGTCGTCGTCCCGCTCTTCCACGCCAACGCCTGGGGTTTCCCCTACCTCGCGATGATTTCGGGCGCGACCTTGGTCATGCCCGACCGGTTCCTGCAGGCCGAGCCACTGGCCACGATGATCGAGGCCGAGAAAGTCACCGGTGGCGCGGGGGTTCCGACGATCTGGAACGACCTGCTGCAATATCTCGACAAGAACCCGGTCGACGTCTCCTCGTGCTCGATGCTCATGGTCGGCGGCTCGGCCGCCCCACCCGCACTCATGCACGCCTTCAAGGAGAAGCACAGCATCGACATCATCCACGGCTGGGGGATGACCGAGATGTCGCCGGTCGGCACCCTCTCGGTCCCGCCCGTCGAGGTCGAGGTCGGCTCGGACGAGTACTGGCGCTACCGCACCGCTCAAGGCCGGCTCCTTCCCGGCGTCGAGGGCCGCCTCGTCGGCCCCGACGACGACCTGCAGCCCTGGGACGGCCAGAGCGTCGGCGAGCTCGAGGTCCGCGGTCCGTGGATCACCGGGTCCTATTTCGCCAACGGCTCCGAGTCGCCCGCCGAGCAGGCCGAGATGGAGTCGAAGTTCCACGACGGCTGGCTGCGCACCGGTGACGTCGGCACGCTGACTGCCGACGGTTTCCTCGTGCTCACCGACCGGGCCAAGGACGTCATCAAGTCCGGCGGCGAGTGGATCTCCTCGGTCGACCTCGAGAACGTCCTCATGGCCCACCCCGACGTCCGCGAGGCGTCCGTGGTCGGCGTGCCCGACGACAAGTGGGGCGAGCGGCCGTTGGCCAGCGTCGTCCTCGCCGAAGGCACCGCGACGACGGTGGCTGACATCCGGGAGTGGCTCGGCGACAAGATCCCGCGTTGGCAGGTCCCCGAGCGCTGGGCCGTCATCGATGAGGTGCCCAAGACCAGCGTCGGCAAGTTCGACAAGAAGGTCCTGCGCGCGCGCTACGCCGAGGGTGGCCTGGACGTCACCACCCTGGGCTGACCCGACCGCCCCGAATGACCCGACTGACCCGGCGAAATCCGTCAGCCCTTCCGCTGGTCGCAGTCACGAGTTGGGGTCGACGCGAACAATGTCGATGTGGCCGCCCGCGATGGCGGCCACATCGAAGTCTCCGAGCCCAGCGAGCGCTGCCGCGTCCCCAGGGGTCACACCCGCGAGCCGGACCAGCTCGTCGGATCCCGCACCCCTGGACACGATGATGACGTCGGCGCCAGCGAGCACAGAACCGGCGCCATCTGCCGTGGCCAGGACGTGGATGACCGACTGCCACGGCTGCCGTGCTCCGGGGACCCCGCCCGCTCCGGCCACACCTCCCGCACCTGCAACAACACCCGCACTGCCCGCCCCGGAACTGGCCACGACGAGGAGGCGAGCGCCAAGGTCGCCGTCGCCGGGAATGGTCCTGGCCTCCGGCGGCACCAGGGACACCATCCTTTCGACACCGAGCTGACGCATCAGGGCCTGCCACGGCGCGGGACGATCCGTCGCGACGACCACCGCGACACCGCTGCGGGCCGCCCGTCCGGCCAGCATGGCCGGCACCCATCCCTCCCCCACGGTCACGATCCGCTGCGGCCGCGCATGCACCAGATCGATGACGTATGCCGTCCCGTCGGCTCCGTGCCCGAAGAAGACCCCGCCGCCGATCACCGGCGCCAACGCATCGAGGGAGTCGAGGGGAACGGGCATGCGTGAGCGCAGAACCGGATGCAACGCGGCCGCGTCGTCGCCCCAGGTCGGCTCCCCGGCCCCGAGGATCGCGCTCGCCCGCAGGGCGGCGAGTTGGTCCCCGACCGGTGGGGCCACTTCCAGCCCCATCGCCAACCCGGCGCGCGCGATCCGCTGCGCGGCATCGGCGGAAGTCTGGGCGCCCGGACCGCTAGCCCGGGCAGCCACCCGCACTCGCGCCACGGGCCCGGGACCGACCGCACCTCGGGGCCTGCGGACCTCCACGGCCACGGTGATATCTGCGTCCGGATCACCGGCCAAGCCCAAGAACAGGTCAGCCTGATCGTCCGAGGCTCCCGGTCGCCAACGCGTCGAAACCAGGCTGCGGTGTGCTCCGCCCGGCCCGGTCACTTCGTGGCGTCCCTCAGTCCACGGGGTCGCCTCCGCTGCCGCACCCATCCCTGCCGCACCCACCCCTGCCGCACCCATCCCGCGAGCACCGGGCGCGGCCATCAGGTCGATCACCCCGGCCACTGCCTCCACGTCCAAGGCGTCGGCAGACAGCCCCGCAGCCCGCACCTCAGCCACCACCGCGGCCGTGACGGCGGCCAAGCAGGCGTCCAGGCCCGAGCGTCCACCACCTCGGCGAGCGATCGCTTCTCTGGCCTCCAACGGTCGGACCCGGACCGAGACGAAGACATCTCGACGGCCGCGCCACCACGGGCCGACCGGTCCGGTCGACGACCCCGCCGCCGGGATGAGCATGTGCACCGTCACCGCCTCGACGGGGATGTCCCCAGCCGTGAGGCGCTCGTGGATGGCCCGCAACGGCACCCGGTGGCGGAGCTCGTGACGCACCGGCCGACCCAGCTCGGCGGAAACCGCGACGACCGCTGTGGCTGTCTGCTCCCATTCGGCCACACCGAGATTGCGGCCCCGATGGTCTCGCACCGACCGCACGACCAGCCCGGGGTAGAGCGCTGCCCCGGTCGACTCCGCCGACGCGCGGCCCACGACCCGATCGCGGGTGAGGAACGACAGGCGCCGCAGGACTCCCGTGCCCACCGATCCTCCCCGCGTCGGGACGACCAGGGCCACTGCGGCTGTCGCCACCATCGCAAGGAGCACCCAGTGGACCGGCGTGCTCACCATCCGGACCAGCACCGCGACGAGCGCCGCTAGTTGCAGACCGACCAGCAGGCTGACCGAGACCGGCCCAAAGGTATGCCGCGGACGCGGCGCCCGGATCGACCGCACCCGACCCGGCGCCCGCACCCCAACCGGGTCCAGCACGGTGCTAGGCGCGCCACCACCGGCTGGGTCGACGCTCGATGCCGGCGTGGGGGACGGCATACCGGATGACGGACCGGACCGGCGACGACGGGGCGCGGCTTGGGCCCGCTGCTCCCGACGCGACAACGGATCGGGACCCCCTTCGGGGTTGATGCTGACCATCGACGCGGCTCCTCCCTGCCGTGCGCCTGTCACTGCGCGTCGCGGGCTGTGCCTCGGCCCCGAGGACTTCGGCCAGGCCGTCCACCGGTCCAGGCGGTCCAGCCGGTCGCAGTCTAGCGATTCGGGGGCGAGGACCGGGCTGCGGATACCATGGGACCGACCAGGGACGGACCCGTGACGACCTTGGCCACATCGGACCGAACGGACAGGGGCGGGCGACGGTGGCGGCGCAGCGCAGCACGAAGGTGCAGGTGCAGGCCTATCGCTTCGGCGTCCGCCGGGTCGAGCACGCGGTGCAGTCCGGTGTCGCGTATCGGCAGAGTCTGCACGGGCCGCGACACGGTTTGGCGATGGTCATCGGGTTGGTCGTGTCGGGTCTGGTCCTGGCCGGATTCGCCGTCTACGGGTTCATCAAGCCCGCACCCTCGATCCGCGACGCCAAGGTGCTTGTCGACACCGACAGCGGCAGCGCCTATGTCATCCGGGACGGAGTCGCCTATCCGGCTCTCAACCTGGCATCGGCGATGCTCGCCGCCGACCAGGACTCGACGGGAGCCAACAGCGTCCGACAGGTCAACACCGCGACCCTTGCCGACCTGCCGCGGGGCCAGCTGCTCGGCATACCGGGAGCACCCCACCAGGTGCCCGCGGAGGCGAGCCTGGCCCGCAACACCTGGACCGTCTGCGACGTCATCACCCGCGACCCGGCCGCTGCGCCCGGGATGACGGTCCTGCCAAAGACGACGGTGACTATCGGCCTCACTGCGACCCGGCCCGCGACCGATGCCACGACGGTGCTGGCCACCCCAGACGGGCGCTCCTACTTCCTCATCTTCCAAGGCCGTCGAGCTCGCGTCGAAGATCCCACCAACGCCGTCCTCACCGAAGGCCTCGGGCTCGACCTCGCCGCCGCCCGCCGGATCAGCGTGGGGCTGCTCAATGCCATCCCCGAGGTCGCCCCGTTGCGCATCCCGACCATCCCGTCGATGGGTGCCGCGACGAAGGTGGGCGGCCGCACCATGCGGGTCGGCGACGTCGTGACGGTCGAACGCGCTTCTGGCGGAACGGTTCACGTGGTCGTCTTCGCCGACGGAGCCCAAGAGGTGACCCCCGCCGTGGCCGATCTCGTCCGCGTGGCGAGCGGCCAGACCGCAGCGCCCGTCGCCATCTCGCCCTCGGAGTTGGCCTCGCTCGGCCCGACCGCCAGCCCGCTGGATGTGGCCGCCTACCCGGCCCAGCGTCCGCAGGTCACCACCTTGGACCGCGCACCCGCCCTGTGCCTCGACTGGCAGATTGTCGACGGGTCAACCGTGCGCCGCGTGTATGCCGCGGCCGACGTTCCCATCCCGACCGGAGCGGTACCGGTGCCCGCACCGCCCACGGTCGGCACGGTGCCGGTTGGCACCGGTGCGGCCGACGCGGTCTACCTGCCTCCGGGGCAGGGTCTGGTCATCGGCCAAGCGAGCGACGGGGTCACCGCCAACACCGGCAATCTCTTCTTGGTCACCGATCAGGGGATCAAGTTCCCCGTCGTGAGCCTGTCCGCGCTGCAGGCCCTGGGCCTGGGCAAGACGATCGCACCAGCCCCTGCCGAGCTCGTCGGGCTGTTGCCCCTTGGGCCCACGCTCGACCGGGCACCGGCGCGACGGTTCTTCGGCGAGGCACCGCACGCGAATGGCTGACCCGGCCCCGCAGCGGGATGACACCGAGCAGTTGCTGGCCGACCTGGACCACGAGGTGCAGGTCGGGGGGGTCAGCCTGGTCGACTACTGGCGGCGGCGGGCGTCGATCGAGGCCGGCCACGGCGACCCACGACGTTCCCCGGCCACGCCTGCACCGTCCCCGGATCAGCCGGTCGCGCAGCAACCACCACCAGACCAACCGGCCGCGCAACAACCACCACCAGACCAACCGGTCCCGCAGCAGCCCGTCGCGGACCTGCCGTCCGAGTCGGAGACGCCGGCGCCAGACGCGCTCTTTCACCAGGCAGCACCTGTTGTGATGGCGCCGCCACCCGTTGTCGAATCGCGACCGGGGGCCATCGCGCCGCCACCACCGCCGCCACCGGGAGTCGTCGCGCCACAAATCTCCTGGCACGAGCTCGGAGCGGCGGTGCACGGCATACCGGATGAGCAGCCCGGCACCCCCACGTCGGTGAGCGAACCGGCGACGCCCGAGCCCGGCCACGCTCCCGCGGCGACGTCGCTGGTGTCGCCTGCCCCACCCGACAAACCCGTCACGGCGGTCGGCGAGCAGCCGAAGGCGCATCACCTGTATGCACCGCCTGAGGGTGCGGTCCGGCTGCCGGTGCAGACATCGTGGGAGCCGCAAGACCCGCCGAACCCGCCGCGATGGTTGGCCCGGCTGTCCACCAAAGGCGACTCGTCAGCGCGGGGGCGTCCCGGCCGTCGCCGGGGTTGGGGCCGCAAGGGTTGACCCGCTGGCCCCGCCGACGCCATGGCTGGTCCGAGTCGAGTGCACGACGGACGGAGCCAGCAGGTCGACCGGCCGACCCTCCCGAGCCGACTGCAGACTGACCGCGCTTCGCCACCGATCACGCCACCCCAGCCGCGCAGCCAGTTGGGCCCGGACCCGGCCGACTTGGGCCCAGACGTCAATCGCGTCGGCCTCGGTCGGCTCGACCGGCCCATAGCCGAGCCGGTCGATCTGTTCGGCAACCTCCCGCAACCCCAGCCCCGGCGCGCGTCTGGCCACTTCGGAGCGGGTCTGCCGGACCGACACCGGCGTGCCGGAATCGCGCAAGGTGTCGATGACCTCGTCCCAGCCGGCCACGACCCGTTGACTCGGAGGACCTGTCCTGCGCCGAGTCGCACGCCGCGCCGCCTTGGCACCGACGAGCAGCGCGGTCCAGGCCAGCACGGCTGCCAGGGGTGTGGCCGCCACCTTGACCGCGACGATCACCCACGGCGGCCACACCCAGCGCTGCGCTTCGACCTCCTCGCGGGTGCGCCCCGAGCTCGAGTCGTCCAGCGCGAACCCCTCAAGGCTGCTCGGCGGTCGCAACGCATTGGGCGGCGGCACGACCGCGGCCTCCGCGTTGTTGTCTGCCGTTGGCTGTTTGGGCGTCGGCCGTTTGTCCCGCGGCGGGATGAAGTCATCGGGCGCGATGGTCCACCAGACTCCGGCGTCGACCTCGACCTCGACCCAGGCGCGGACGTCCCGGCCGCGGACCACCCCATCGACCCCGGGGATGGCGCCCAGCACGACGCGGGAGGGCAGGCCGGAGTATGCCGCGCACACCGCGAGCGCGGCGGCATACTGCTCGTCGTTGCCGGCCGGGGTCTGCTCGGCGAGGAACTGAGAGAGTCGACCGACGCTGTGCCCCGGCACGAATGACGCCTCTTCGCCGGCTCCGTCGGTGTAGGCACCGGTCGCCTTAAGGCGGGCGGCCACTGCCCTGACCTGTTCGATCGGGCTGGATCCGGCGGGGGCGGCGAGCGCCAGATAGGCCGCGGCCAGGCCGACGCTGTCGGGTCCCGCCGTCGGGGCGCCGATCGCGCCGGGCCGGGTCGGGACGACCACCGTGGGCAGGACCGCCTCGACCTGGTAGGAATCCCCGGCGGCTAGTCCATCGATGACCAGCGCCGCCCCCGTCGTCGGGTTGTAGCGCAGGTCCTCGTCGCGGGCAGCCGCCGTCGGACCGTCGAAGTCAACCCGCGTCACCTGCCCGACATCCGGGAGCCAGACCCGTAGGTCGGGGACGGCGGCATACGCGCTGCCCACCGTGAAGCGGGCGGTGACGGCCTGTCCGGGGCGGGTGACGGGGATCCGTGCCCCAACCCGCAGGAACCCAGACCCATGGGGTATGCCGTCCGGCCGCACCCCGGAGCCCGCCGCCCAAACCGACCCGGCGTAGCGATCGACGGTTGCCAACCGGACCGGCGTGCCCGTTGGCAGTCCGGTCACGGTGAAGAGCACGGTGTCGGCCAGGTCGGCACTGACGGGTCGGAACCGCCGGAACATGGCCAGCGGACTGGGGTGCTCGCTCAGGTCGACGGGGGCGACGACCCGCTCGCGGAGCACGGTCCGGGCAGTCGGTGGGCTGGCGACGACGGGCCCGGTCACGGCGAGAACGGTTGCCGTGGCCGCGAGAAGCCCCAAACCGGTGAGGGCGCGGCGTCGCCCGCCGCCGGGGCTGGAGACGAGGGTGCGCCGACGCCGCTCCGAGCCCCAGACGACGGCGAGCGCGAGCAGAGCGACGGCCCGGACGACGATTCCGAGCGGGCTGGCGACCCCGAGGAGCATGGCAGCGACCGCGACCACGACCGGCACCACTACGGGGAGGAACGGCCGCCAGGATCGTCGGGCCACGAGGTAGCCCACGCCGCCGAGCAGGCAGAGGAAGAACGGCACCGCGCTGAGCCGGCCCGAACCGTCCAACGGGGGCAACGTCGTGAGCAGGTCCTTCCACCCGTGCAACAGCAGCCGCCACAGGGCCTGGCTGGAGCCGAGGCCGGGCCACGGTCCCGAGGGCGCAGCACGCAGCGTGGCCGGAGGTCCGACGACAAGCGCGGCGACGACCAGGGGCGCCGGCAACACCCACCAGGGCCAGCGCACGCGCTGGGTGACGAGGGCGGCGGCGAGGCCAGCACCGACCCCGGCGGCACACGCGATGAGGTATTCCCACCCGTCGAAGGTGTCGGCGAACGCAGACATGCCGACGAGGATGAGCGCCGCGAGCGCGACTGCGTCGATGACTGCCGGGCGGCGCCAGGTCATGGTCATGCCAACCCCGCAACGGCGACGAGCCGGGGAAGGTCGGCAAGCTCAGCCATCGACAGGACCGTCATGCCGTGCAACGCGGCTGACGAGGTGGGGTGCCCGGGGTTGACCCGCAGGACCACAACTCGCACGTGCGGCCCGAACTGCGCTGTCGCCCGGCGAAGTCCGGAGAACGGATGCTCCGCACCGGTGACGACCAGGACGATGCTCGTGGCCGGAGCGAGGGTGACGAGCCGGGCGGTGAGATCCGGCAGGCTGGCCGTCGACGGCTCCACGCGGGAGAACCCGTCGAGGGTGCGGGCCACGCCCACCCGGTCCATCGCGTGATCGGCGGCGACGACGGTGACGTCCATCTCGTCCCGCAGCGCCCGAACGGCGACCGACGCCGCCGCGACGACGCCCGTCTCGAAGGCTTCCGCATCGGCATACGTCTGCGGGCGTCCGTCGAAGATCACCCCGAGGTGCGAACGGCGGGTGTCGGTGTAGCCCTTCATGAGGAAGGTCGTCGACCCTCGTGCCGCGCTCGCCCGAGCCGAGGACCTCCAGTGGATATGCCGCCGCTCATCACCGGGCACGTACGGTCGCAAGGTGTGGAAGTCCAGGTCGGAGGCCGACGGGTCTGAGGTCGGTCGGCCCTCAAGATCGCGCACCAATCCGGCATCCAGAGACGGCAGCCCGACCACCTCCGGGTGGACGAACAACTCGACTGCCTCGGCCCAGCTCACCTCGCGGCGAGCCAGCCCGAACGGGTCGCCTCGCACGGTCGTGACCGGCCCGACCGTGATCACTCCACGCCGCACCGTCGCCACGTCGAAGTCGAACCCGCGCGACTGTCCGGGCGCCAGGGCGGGGACGGTGAACGTGGCCACCGTGCGACCGACAGGCAGTTCCAACATCGCGGACCGCACCCGACGGGGGCCGTCATTGGCTGCGACGAGTATGCCGTCCGACGACTGTCCCGGGCGCACCCGGACCGGCGTGAGGTCGACCTGCAGGCGCAGCGCCATCCCACCCATGGTGAGCAGGGCGCTGAACCCGACGAGCACGGCCAGGCCCGCGCCGGCCACCCGCAGCTCTCCCCACCCGAAGGCCGACCCGATGACCCACAAGATGAGGGCAGCCGCGAGGAACCCCCACCCGAGCCTGGTGATCATCGCCAGGCGGGTGCGGACCAGCTCGATCAGCCGCAGGACGCTCACCCTTGGTCGGACCTCCGGCCCGCCGGGAGGGGGACCGCGGCGAAGATCTCGTCGATGACCTCACGGTTGCTCACCTCGTCGAACTGGGCGTCCGCGTCGAGCAACAACCGGTGTTCCATGATCGGGACCGCAAGCGCCTTGAGGTCATCCGGGACGACGTAGTTGCGGCCTTGAGCCGCGGCCCACGCCTTGGCGCAGTGGGTGTAGGCGAGCAATCCGCGGACCGAGAGACCGAGACGAACATGCCGATGCCCACGGGTCGCCTCCGCGACCGAGTGGAGATAGCCGAGGAGCTCGTCGCTGACGAACACCCGGCGGGCGACGCCACGCAACTGGCCCACGACGTCGGACGTCACGACAAGGCCGACGCTCCGAGCCCGGTCGCGTTCGGCGGTGCCGCCCAGCAGGGCGACCGTCGAGGCCTGGTCGGGATAGCCGATCGCCGTCTTCATGAGGAATCGGTCTAGCTGTGCCTCCGGCAACCGATAGGTGCCGGCCTGCTCGATGGGGTTTTGGGTGGCGATGACCATGAACGGATCCGGGACCTCGTGGGTGATCCCGTCGATGGTCACTTGCCCTTCCTCCATCACCTCCAGAAGCGCGGACTGGGTCTTGGGCGAGGCCCGGTTGATCTCGTCCGCGAGGACGACGTTGGCAAACACCGGGCCGGCGTGGAACTCGAACTGTTGCTTGATCGGGTCGTAGATCGAGGTCCCGGTGACATCGGAGGGCAACAGGTCGGGGGTGAACTGCACCCGGTTGTGCGTGCACTGGACGCTGTTGGCCAGCGCTCGCGCCAGGCTGGTCTTGCCGGTGCCCGGGACATCTTCAAGCAGCAGGTGGCCCCCGGCGGCAAGCGCGGTCACCGCGAGACTGACCACGTGCTTCTTGCCCAGCACGGCGACGCTGACGTTGTCGACGAGTCGCTCGAACGTCTCGGCATACCAACCGATCTGGTCGGCGTGGGCCAAGGGGATGGTCATCGTGCTCCTCGTCGGAGGTCTGGGCCGGGCTGGCTGGCGGGTCGGGGCTGGCTGGCGGGTCGGGGCTGGGTCATGGCGCGGTCCATGTCGTGGTGACGGGGGCCGCCGGCGCCGACGAGTCGTCGCAGGTCACGTCGTATGCCGTGCCAGTCGTCGCGATGAAGTCCGCCTCGGGCACGTCGACCGAGCCGCCACCGGTGGAGGAGGTCGTCAGGCTGAACGGGCCCCAGTCCTGGTTGCGCAGGCTGATCGTGCAGCCGACACGTTTGGTGAAGGCCATGTTGCGCACGGCGATGCTGACCTGCACATCAGTGCACGGCTGACCCGCGACACAGGTGCTGGCCGGCGTTCCCGTCAGGGTCACCGTGCCCTGACCCGTCGTTGTCGTCGCAGTGTCGGTGGTCGTGTCTGACGTGCCCTTGATCCGGCGCGTCGCCTCCACCCAGATGGCGACAGACTGGCCGAAGCCGACCTTCACCGAGTGCGTGACGCTGAAGGGGCCACCCGTGGTGTCCTCGGTGACATTCGCCATCGTGCGACCCCCGACGGAGACTTTGACGGTGACCGTGACCGGCAAGCCTTGCGGATCGACGGCCACAGAGAACGCGGCATACGGACCCTCGGGGCGCGGGTTGACGATCCGGATCTGGCCAACGGGCCCATAGACGATGTCGGAGGTGACCACCGCCTCGCTGGGGATCGGTGAGTTGTTGCGCGCGGTGAGGGTGATCTGCGCCGGTGAGCCGTTCTCGGGCACGGAGACGAGCTGATCGAACCGGGTCGGTTGTTCCGGCGCTGTCCAGGTGCCACACTCCGTCCCCCCGACCATGCACGTGATGGTGACCTGCTTGTCGTGAGCGGCCGGCGAGGTGAACGAGAGGGACACCTGTCGGCTCACCCCGGTCGCTTGAGCGTCCAGTCCGCTGAACGAGCCGGGACGTCCCACGGCGATCAACGGCGTGCCCGGGCTCGGCGGCGAGGAGAACACGTCATTGCGCGCGACCACCGTGAACGTGTAGGTCGACCCGTCGTTGACGACGTCCGGCGCCTCACAGTTGGTCGTCGTCGTCGTGCAGATGTCCTTGGCGCCGTCCGGGCCGGTGCGCGTGACGACATAGGTCGTGTCCCCAGGACCGTTGGGCACCACGGACGACCAGGAGACGTTCACGGTCTGGCGGGCTCCGTCGAGGATTTCCACCGGGGTGAGCGTGGGTGCCTCCGGCCGTGGCGGGAGGCCGGCCGACTGGCCGGTCACCGTCGCCGCCGGCCCCCAGCCAGCATCGTTCATCGCCTTGACCTGGAAGGTCGTCACCACCGAGTTGTCCAGCCCATTCGCCGTGACCGAGGTGCCGGTGCTCTCCATCGAGTCGCCGGGCCAGCTGACGAAATATCTGGTGGCTGGCGAACCGTCGACTTTGGGCGGTTCCCACGACACGACGAGCGAGTGGTCCTGTGGATCAGAGGTGCGCAGGGAGGTGGGCGCGGGCGGCACCTGGTCGGGTCGCACCGGGGCCGACGGCTGGCTCGGCGGCCCATCCCCCACCGGGTTGTGGGCCGAGACGGTGAACACGTATGCCGTGGTGTTGAGCAACCCGGTCACGCGGCAGGGGGTGGCGGGGCACCGCTGGGTCCCGCCGCTCCAGGTGAGGGTGTAGTAGTCGATCGGAAGGCCGTTGTTTGCCGGAACCGCCCAGGTGAGGGTCGCCTCGTGGCTGGCCGTTCCACCGACGCTCACTGGAGCCCCCGGGGCGTCCGGAAGTCCCAGCACGTCTACGGTCACGGTGCCGACGCCGTGCCGATCTCGGCGCGAGGTCTCAGCGATGTCAGTGACCGTCACCGTCAGCACGATGCGACCCTTGGCCTGCAGATCGGGAGTGACGGTCAGGGTGGTCTTGCCGTTGGTCTCCACCCGGGCCTCGGCCCCCGATCGGGCCACGGACACGATCGCGCGATCGGGCGCCCCGAGTTGGGAGTTGATGTAGCCGGCGATGTTGACCGTGGCCGAGGTCCCGGCCCGCACGCCGACGATCGACACGGGCGACATCGTCGGTGGGGCCGACGGCAACACATGCACCGTCATCACGGCCGGGACCGCCTTGGTCCCTGGGACGGTCACCTGCAACTGGGCTCGACTGTCCGGGATCGCTTCGCCTCCAGCGGTGACCACGAGTCGTCGCGGATCGCCGTTGCTCACCGTCAGCCCCAGGTCCTGGTTGGGGAACCGCCCAACGAACTGGAGCGCGTCATAGGTGGCCGCCCTCGCGGTCCACACGTGGCACAGCTCGGGGATCGAGATCGGTCGGCTCTGCCCACCCTGCACGACGGTGATCTCGGTCGGCGGGCAGCGCAGGACGGGGGTTTCCGGGCCGACCTGGACCGGCACCGTGATGAGTGCCCGCTTGCCGGCCGGGTCGGTGGTGCTCGTCCCATCGGTCACCTCGAAGCTCACCGACGCCGGCCCGACATAGCCCTTGAGGGCGATGACCTTGATCTGGTCCTTGCTGACCGCCTCGATCGCCACCATCCCGGCGGGCGAGGCGAAAAGCCGGTCCGATCGGGTGAGGATCACCGGCTTACCGGCGGGGTCGATGACGACATCGGCCAAGGTCACCCCGACGCTGGAGTCCTGATCGACGTTGACTTGCGCGAACGGCTTGACATGCGGTCCGCCCGACCCGACCGCCGGGACATAGATGACGCCCAGGGCCGCAGCACCGTCGGCGTCCGTCACCTCGAACGGGACGATCTGCGGCACGCCAGCGACCGGGACAGTCACCTTCCCGCCGTCCACCTTCGCTCCCGCGACGGTGAACACGTTGCTCACCGTCAGTGGGCGGTCGCCGCCGTCCGGGTCGTATGCCGTCGCGAGCACGTCGACCGTGACCGTCGTCGCCGTTCCCTCGGGGTTGGCGAATGCCCCCCGGGCCACCGGGGGGATGTTGAACCCGGGCAAGGCCCGGACGGTGACCGTCGCGGAGGACGGTTCCCCGGAAGCGCCGCGCACGGCATACCGGACGCTCAACGGGGCCAGCCCCTGAGGGGCGGTGACGCGCATCGTCCCGGCCTCGGCATCGACGCTGGCCTGGCCGCCCAGCTCGGGGTTGAGCGGTTCTAGCGGCGCGAGCCGAGCCACGTCGCCCACGGCGACGATGTCGTTGCGCAACGGTTCGACGATGACGGACGCGCCGGGGGCAGCGGTGAGGATGTCGTCCACGGCGACGACCGGTTGCGGTTGTCCGGGGGGCAGCACCGCGATCCGGATGAGCCCCGTGGCCACCCGCTCATAGCGGTCGGTGACCACGTAGGTGAACTCGTCGGTCTCGGCGGAGGTCGGGTAGGCCTGGTAGGTGATCGACGACGGCGACATCGCCATGACCCGACCATGCGCCGGCACCGAGCCGAGCCCGACCAACGTCACCGAGTCGCCGTCGGGGTCGGCGCCCGAGGACGGGATCTGGATCGTCATCGTGTCGCCCGCAACGACGCGCCCCTCCAACACCGGCGGGGTGGGTGCCTGGTCGGGACGATCCGGGGTGGGGGGAGGCACCACGGTGACGTATGCCGTGCCCGTCGCCCGGTTGCCGTCGGGGTCCTCGGCGACATAGGTGACGGCGACCGTCATCGCCGTGGTGATGGCGGGTGCCTGATAGCGCAGGAGCGTGGCGCTGACGTAGGCGTTGCCGGTCGCCACGCCAGCAGTCCCGGTCGTCACCGGCAGGGTCCCCGCCCGCGCCTGCCCATCGACCCGGGTGACGAGGGTGAGCGCTTGGTTGGTCGGGTCGGCGTCGTTGTCCAGGACCGGGACGACGACGCTGTCCCCGGCCCGGACCGTGGCGAAGTCATCGACCGCCGTGGGATTCCCATCGACGGGCGGAGGCATCTGCAGGACCGAGACATCTCCGGTGACGCTGGCGCTCACGCCGTTGGTGAGGGTGTAGCGGATCCGTTGTGGATTCGGCGACAGGGTCGGCGCGGTGGATCGGATGCGCAGCCAGCGTCCGCGCACGACGGCCACCTCAAGGGAGGCCCCGTCCACGGGCTCGGCGGCCTGGACGGCCAAGAGTCGTCCGGTGGGGTCGACGTCGTTGGCAAGGACGTCGATGAGCGCTGGCGTCTGGCCATAGACGACGGCTTGGTCGAGCATGGCGGTGGGTGCCGTGTCTCGGGGCCGCGGTTGGGAGATGTCGACCCGGATCGTCCCGCGGGCATAGGGCGCCATCCCGTATGCCGCCGTGTAGGTGAGCAGGTAGGTCCCCGGAGCGCCCGCAGTCAGGGTGACGTCGCCGGTCTTGACGTCGGTCGTCACTGTGGTGCCCTCCGGCGCCACGACTTCGCCGGCCAACTCCAGCCGGGCCGACGGGGTTGTCGGGTCGGTCCCCGGCAGGTCGTTGTCCAACGGGCGGATGGTGACCGCCTTGTCGACCTCGCCGCGGGACACGTCCGGCTCGGTGGTTGCCGCCGAGGTTGCGCTTGAGCCTTTGGCGAGCACGTCGACCGGGATCTCCGCGCTGGCGGTCTTGTCGCCGTCGGTGACGGTGTAGCCGATCTTGTGCGGCCCAGGTTCGACAGGGGCCGCGAAGTGAATGCGCCCATCCGAGCTGACCGGCACGACCACGGTCCCATCCAGGGCCGACGCCAGGACGACCGGGTCGGAGTCGGGGTCACGCCAGTCTCCGATGACCGGAAGGGCCAACCGCCCTTGGCTGGCGACGGGGAAGACCCGCGCGGTGAAGCGATCTCGAAGTTGAGGGGGCGCATTGTCGGTGGGTTGGCGGATGGCGACGGTGACCGGGGCCGTGGACTGGTGACTCTTGCCGTCGTCGATCGTGTAGGTGAACGACACCTGCCCCGACCCAGGCGCCAGGGTGATCTGCACGCTCTGGCCGTCGGGCGCGATGGACAGCGTGGCCGAGGACGGCCGGGGGTCGCTGACGTCCCGGATCGACAGGACACTCCCGCTGGGGTTGGCGTCGTTGTCCAGCAGGTGCAGTTGGCTGGTCCGCCCGGGTCGCGCCGCCAACTCGTCCGCAACCGCCGTCGGCTCCTTGTCGGCCTCGACGATGGAGGGTCCTTCCGGCTTCTTCTCGGGGGTTGCCGTGACCGGCGGTGGAGCGACACTCTCCCAGTTGTCCAGCCGTTTGCCGGACGGCAACTCCCAGACGGCTCCGCTGAGCCCCTCGTTGACGACGACGGTGCGTCGGTTTTGGCGCAACTGCGGGGCCATGATCGAGGTGGCGCCTTCGAGGGCGAGCACCTCGGGGGGCGCGTCGCCGCACACGCGGACGACGGCCCCGGGGCTGCCGGCCCACGCGGCATACCGGCACGCGTCGAAGACCACGGGCGCGGCCGGTGAACCCGTCCCTCGGTCATAGAGCGTGATAAGCTTTCCCGAGGCGAGGTCGAGCGAGAGCAGCTCTGTGGAGGTGGCCAGCAACACCTCAGCTGCGGCCGGACCGTTTTGTTGGATGACGGCTCCGCGGACCGCGCCGGACAGTGCGGTCGGCGTCTGACCCGGGAGGACAACTGACGCTCCAATGACGTCGACGATGACCAGACGGTCGCCCACGAGCGCGACCTGCACGTCCTGCAGGGCGGCACCGAGTTCGGCCGTCGTCACGGCAAACCGGCCGGGCGCGCTGTCGGGCCGCAACGTCGCCACCTGTCCGGAGCTGCCGACCAGATGGACCACCCCGTCCGCACCCACGGTGGCTGCCGCGCCGCGAGCCTCGACGCCCAGGCCGGGTGCGATCCCGACCGAAGCCGTTGGTTTGTCCTCGGGGCGGAGCCCGTCGACCGAGGCAACCGCATCGGCAGGAGCCCAGGTCGCTCGCAACGCCCCCGTGGCCGGATCGAGACTGGCCACGGTGCCGTTGCCGACGGACAGGGCGGCTCCCGGCGGGGATGGAATCGCTCGGTCCTTGAGCAGTTGTCCGCTGCGGACGTCGATGGGCGCCAGGCGACCGGCAACCCGGTCGCGGGCAACAACCGTGGCGCCGGCCTGGAGCACGTCGAGTTGGTGGTTTTGGGTCTTGTCGACGGGGGCGAGGGCCGTGTCCAGCGCGCGGGCCGGGCCGTTGAGCCGCCCGAATAGCCCGACGCGGTCGTTGGTCACCCAGACGGCGCCGTCATTGGGCTCGACGCGTTGGGTGGGATAGCCCGGGCTGCGTGTTGCGACGACCCCGATCGCCCCAGCGGCGAGGGCGACCACGCCCAGGGCGGCGGTGCTGCGCCGACGCGCCGCCCGGGCGGCGACGCCACGTCGGCTCCCGGGTCGCCCGGCCTTCGCGGCGGGGAGCGCCGCCAACAGGGTATGCCGTGTCGCTTCGGCGAGGTCGCCCAGTTTCCCGAGCATGCCGAGTGCTGCCACAGTCGTGTCACCCCCTGGTGTCGCCGCGTCCGCGGGCAAGCCGCGAGCTGCCGCTATTGTCCGGTAAACCCGGCCCGCCTCGCCAATCGACGCCCGTCAGCGGAAGGTCGGCGTCGGAGCCGCCGGGTCTAGATACGCCGCCAACTCCGCGACCGGAGTCTTGTAGTCATCCGGATCGAAGCTGATCTTCTCCAGGATCCGAGGGGCTGTCTTGATCACATAGTCGCAGCCATAGGAGCCGCAGCCCCCACTCAGGTGCAGCGACCCGTTGCGCAGGTTCATCCCATGACTGATCCCCGCCTGCCCCCACCCATTCGCTGCCGCAGCCTTCACCATCGCCGCCTCAACCCGAGGCCACTCACTCGACGGGAGCTTCCCGAAACCCACGAAAACCCGCGCCGAATACCAACCCCGGTTGTCCGTGTGCTCCACGACCACGAACGCGGAAGCCTGATACCGCAAACCGCTGGAAGCCAACAGCGGCAACCACGCCGCCACCAACCGACGCCGCAACTCAGCCCGACGCTCCTGCGGCGTATCCCCCAACCCCGTGATCGGCTCAAACGGACGATCAGGATCAAGACTGGACACCGACGACCCCCCACTCGACGAAACAGGACCCGACGACACAAACGCCGACGAACACCCAGACAACACCAACACCACCACCACGAGCGGTGACCACCACGAGACCTGACCCGACCGCTTCACTGTCCTCACCGTCCCCACCTCCACGATCGGTCTCACCACCTCGATGTCCGTCAACGGAAGGTCGGCGTCGGAGCCGCCGGGTCTAGATACGCCGCCAACTCCGCGACCGGAGTCTTGTAGTCATCCGGATCGAAATGAACCCTTTCCAGGATCCGAGGGGCCGTCTTGATGTCGTAGTAGCAGCCATCGAACGCACAGCCCCCACTCAGGTGTAGCGACCCGTTGCGCAGGTTCATCCCATGACTGATCCCCGCCTGCCCCCACCCATTCGCTGCCGCAGCCTTCACCATCGCCGCCTCAACCCGAGACCACTCACTCGACGGGGGTTTCCCGAAACTCACATGAATCGCCGCCCCATACCAGCCACCGTTGTCCGTGTTCACTTTCACCCCGAACAAGGCCCACTGATACCGCAAACCGCTGGAAGCCAACAGCGGCAACCACGCCGCCACCAACCGACGCCGCAACTCAGCCCGGCGCTCCTGCGGCGTATCCCCCAACCCCGTGATCGGCTCAAACGGACGATCAGGATCAAGACTAGACACCGACGACCCCCCACTCGACGAAACAGGACCCGACGACACAAACGCCGACGAACACCCAGACACCACCAAAACCGCGACCACCACGACAAGTGACCACCACGAAACCCACCCTGACGACTTCAATGTTGGTGTCCTGACGTCGGCGTGCGGACTCGCTCTGGATCGACGGTGACCAGCGTTGGCGGGCCCAACGGGTTAGCGACGATGTAACTGTCCCGGCCGACAGCGAGCATCCCGTGTTCGGCGAGATGGCCGCTCTGGCCGGTCACGATGTCCGCCATCGAGTACAGCGCCTCACAGTGCGTCACATCGTCGTAGTACTTGGAATGGTCCTCGAATTGCCAGGGTAGCCCCAACTGCCGAGTGATGTTCTCCGCCTCGAACCGAGTCGCGCCAAAGTTGGCCTGGGACGGGTCCGCACCGAGCGCGCCGTAGGTCGTGGTCACGACATCGGTGCTCGCCGACCCGACGAAGAGTCGGTCGTGACTGAGCTGAAGGTCGGCCACCGTCCGCGCAACCCCGCCCACCCCTGGGCTGCCAATCATGACCACCTGGTCCACCGAGTCCGCCAATCCGTAGCGCTGCAGGGCCAGACCGGCCGTCGTGCTCCCATACGAGTGGGCCACCACCGTGACGTTGACGGCCGAGTCGGCGTGCGTCACGTGCAGGGCCTGCACGTCGGCTACTAACAGTGGCGCCCCCGTGTCGGCGTTGGCCTGGGACGCGACGTTTTCAAACTCGGGCGCGTCATAGCCCTGCCAGGCAATGACCGCAGTGGGCGAAACGTCGTCCGCCCGTTTGGCTGCCCGAAAGAGCGCCGCGGCGTCGGCTCCGATCTGCTCCATCTTGCTGGCCCGCGACTCCAACCCCGGCACGCACACCGCGACGTTGTCCGCCGTGTCCGGATTCCCAAAGGCGATCGCCACGCGCCCCTCCCCGTTGTACAGGGACGGGTCATACGCGAGCAGGAAGGTCGGGAGTTCGGGAGTCATCCACATCAATGCGTACTGCGTCGACAGCGCGTCCTTGAACTCCTCCACGAGGAGCATGGCTTCTGCGCTGGGCGGGAGCCCGGCCGTCCCGGCGGTCAAGATCATGGGGCCAGCCTGCAATCCCAACTTCACCCGGTCATCGAGCGAGAGCCTGTCGAACTCATCGACCGTCGTCGGCGGAGTCACCCCATGGTCGATGAAGTACTGCCGGAAGCGGGCCAAGTCCTGATCCAACGCCGTCCGATTCGCCCAATCCCGATCCAGGCACGGCACCCCGTTGAGGTTCCCCCACACCGTCGGCTCCGACGCCAGCAGCGACGCCCGCTCCGAGGCGGACAACGAATCCCAGAACCGTTTCACCTCAGCCGGGCTTGTCGGTAGCGACGAAAAGCCCGCTCGCGCCAACAGCTGTTCCTTGGTCAACATCCCGGGCAGGGCTGACCCCAGGACCGATTGACCAGGGCGGCCCCCGGGCAACGCCACCGCCGCCGATAACCGCGTCAGCATGCTCGCGCACTCGTCCCGGCCAGCGGCCACCCGCCTGACGACCGCCTCATACTGCGCGTCCATCTCGGCAATATCGCGATAGCCCGAGTGCGCGCGAGCCAGGTGCAGATCACCCACCGCCCGGTCGTAGGCCACCTCGTGCCCCGGCTTGATCAGATCGCCGAACGCCTCCACTCGCTGCTGCGCCGGCGCCAGCACGGCATACGCCTGGTTGAGTTCCTCCACGTCCCGCCGCCCGCGCACCAGGACGCCGCGGTAGTCCTGCAGCGCGACCATCGCGCTTCGCAGCGCCCCGGGCGCCTCACCCAATGCTTGCCTCACCTGCCGTGCCCGCTCGTATGCCGCCTCGCCCGCCTCTCCAAGGCCCCACGCCGACCTCACCCCGGGCACGACACCGGCGAACCGGTCCGCCACGCTCGCCGCCGAGGCAGCCGCTCGGGTAAACGCATCAGCGACCCCGTCAACCGCTGCTGGGGAGTCCCCGACCGCGGCATACCGACCGTGTCCGGCCTCATGGTCGGGGCGCATCACAACCCCATACTCAACGACGACGAACGCGAAAGACCTTGCGCCGCTGAAGAATCGGCCACGGCATACGACCCGGCCGCGTCAGCGAGGCTCCGCCCGAAGTAGTCCAAGGCTCCGCCGATCGCGTTCAACGCGTCTGTCCACACGTCGCTGAACACCCCGAGTTCGGCCCAGACCGAGACCGGTGCCGGACTCAGCCGCTGCGCCCTCACCTCCGATTCCACCCCCTCCAGCTCCGGGGCCAAGGCCACCACGGCAGCCCCATGGCCCGACAGCGTGTCCAGGTGGACGTCAAACTGTTCTCGCATTGCTCTCCCCTGTTCAGTCCAACAACGAGTCTGCGCCCCGGTCGCGGCGGCGCCGCACCACGACCAGCCCAACCGCCAGAACCATCACCATCAGCGCGCCCACCCCGACCCAGACGAGCGGAGAGACACCGGAAGGGGGCACCGGACCCGAAGCCACTGCCGACGCACCCGCCGTGCTCGGCGCAGCCGAACTCACCGCCGGGGCAGCAACCGGAACATCAGGGATCGGGTCCTTCCACGGCGCCGGAGCCAACCGAGTATTCACCGGCGGCTCCGGCCGGGACGGCTTCACCCGCTCATCCCAGACACCGCGGCCGCCCGTGTAGCACGACCCCAACGGGTTGTGATCAACCAACGGCACTTGAGCGGTGACAGCGGCAAGAGCATCCACCACACCAAACCCAAGCGGAACCGACGGCAAAGACGCAGCACCAGACGGTTTCGTCGTCTTGATGATCCGGTTGACCACATTCGCTGCGTTCAACTCCGGATGCGCTGAACGAACCAGAGCGACAATCCCCGCCACAATCGCCGTCGCATCCGACGTCCCACACGCACCCCGATACCCACCACCAATCTTCGGGGTAACAATGTCCTGACACCCCAGCGACGTCGACGCCACCCGCGAATACGGGCCAGCCACCGCCGCCCCACCACGATCAGTCTCATCGGGGGCAGGGTCGATCTTGCTGAGCGGGAACGTCGCCGGCGCTGTGTTCGCCCGAGGATCACGCTGCAACGACGCATCCACCCCCGTCACACTCAACACCCCCCACAACCCCGCCAAATCGTTGATCTCCTGCGACGACCCACCATTACCCGTCGCCACCACGACCACAGCATCCCGCGCCTGCGCATACGCCACTGCCGCTGGCTGCCAGGACCCCGACATCGACACGCTAATGACATTCGCACCCAAATCGGCACATTCCTTGATGCCATCAAGGGAAGAGGGACCTTTCCCCACGGAGACCGTCACCCAACGAACTTTCGATTTCGGAGCAGTCCCCAACGTGCCTTCCTTTCGATCAGGACCACTACCCTGCCCGACGATCAACGCGGCCATCGCCGTCCCGTGATCCTTCTGAGGATCACCGACGAAATCCGACAGCGTCGCATGCGTGAGATCAGCACCCATCGACACATCCGCTCCCACGAAATCAGGGTGACTGGTGTCAAAGAAGGCGTCCACGACACACACCGTGACACCCTCACCCCGCGTCAGCTGATGCGCCTTCGACACCCCCAACCCGTCCAACCACCACTGCGACGCCCGCGCCTGTGCCGCACTCGGATCACCTGGAGCCGCCAGAGCGCTCGGCGGAGCGGCAAGCAGCGCAGCGGCGAGACACACGACCACGCCCAGCGCAGCGCGGGCGCGACTCACCGGCCCTTCCCCGCCACCCGGGCACCGACACCAACACCCAACACGAGCACCAACACACCCCCGACCCACACCAGCCACGGAACCCCACCACCAGACACCGGACCCGAAGCCACGACCGACCCACCCGCCGTGCTCGGCGCAGCCGAACTCACCGCCGGGGCAGCAACCGGAACATCAGGGA
>WBZS01000589.1_pt1 | contig 42194 bp, 63 predicted proteins | sample 5204201 | NCBI WGS metagenome assembly WBZS01 (sample SAMN12344357, study PRJNA552823) | activated sludge metagenome | biome: Activated sludge suspended growth; feature: Nitrification reactor; material: Wastewater; isolation source: activated sludge from nitrification reactor of wastewater...
AGCTTGGACGACTTTAACGCTTTTAAATACTCCTGACTTTTCAACAACTGGGGTTCAAGCGTTACTTTTCAACCCACCAACTGACTGGGTGGTTGGAGATGGCACAGAAACGACTGACGATACGCTCTATTCAATCCAAATCATATCAACCACAGCTCCATCGCAGGCCGTACAGATCAACTCTATAGCGGTTTGTAAGTGCTTAGATTACGCTGAAAACATTCAGCCTGGCGGTTCGGTTTATATCAATTTTGACGTAAGTCCATATCTGCTACAAGTTGGCGAATCAATTATTCCTTTCTTCTCTTATGCAAATTCGTCAAATAGAATTGATATGACCTACAAGATCAATCCATAGGGCAATATCGTCCTATGTTAGGGCAAAGTCGCCCTAAAATGGGGGTTTAATTGTCTTTTCAACGATCAACACGAGAACTTAAGCAGGAAGTTTTACGCATTTCTGGAGAATTAACAGATGGAACAAGTCCATTTGATTCCGATGCTGTATCTTATTTAAACACTGTTTATAAATACTTAATTACTGGAAACAGCTTTTTCGACATTTCATGCGATGAGCCTTGGGTATGGGCACAAGCTAAGTACCCGATTATACTCACTTTAAAGCCATCGGTCGATACTTCCGCAACGCTAACAAACGCGAGTACAGCTGGAACATTTAGTTCAGCGCCTTCAATTTCACTTGAGGGACGTTATTTGAAGATTTCTGGAATTTCAGATATTTACAGAATTACCCAGCACACTGCTGCATCTACAGCATTTCAGATTGATCAGGAGTTTTTAGGATCATCTGGATCTTATACTGTTGGCGCTTACAAATATGACTATGACGCTTTTAATGACGTAATTGTTGTGAACTCTAAGAATAACAAAATTGACTTCACCGAGGGCGGGGCTGAGTTGACTGCAACACTTACTCCTGGCTCTTATTCTCCAACAACCTTGTGCGCTGAAATTGATACGCGAATAACGGCTGCGGGAGCGCAATCATACACAGTATCTTTTAATACAATTAATCGTAAGTTTACATTGGCGTCAGCTGGAACTTCTTTTTCGTTACTTTTTGGAAGCGGAACAAATGTTGCGATTTCAGCATCTAGCATTTTAGGATTTGACCAAGCTGACCAGACAGACGCCTTAACTTACTCTTCAGGATACGCACTTTCAGCGATTGCAAGAATCTCAAAGCCAATTACGATTTACAAAAATGGCGTTTCTTACAATTTAGCAAATAAAGATTCTAACAAAATTTTCATGATCGATGACAATTCATTTTTGCGTGATTACCCATTAAACCGACTTGATTTATCAACTCCAGACAAGTTCTGTCCAGTTGAGCAAAATCCAGATGGCTTATGGATGCTTCGCTTTAATGCTTCTATTCAGGAAGAATGCCGAATTGAAGTTAATTACATCCCTGTAGCTCGTAAACTTCAGGACAACACTAATTCATTTCCTCTGGTGCCTGGAGCATTTTCTGATTTCTTAGTTTATGGAGCCGCACACTTTTTACAGGTTGATAAATCTGATTCAAAGGCGCAGGACTCGCTTAATAAAGCAATTTCGCAACTTAAGGCTTTGATTGAGTTTAATCGTCAAGGTTCACAAATCGCTGGAAATAATTTCGGCAAGCTTACGCCTCGAATGAGCCAAGCGCCTCGTCAATGGGGTTCTGGGAGCGCGTACTAATGGGATATACTGGAATTAGTGTACCAATTACTTTAGGGCAAGCTGGTCTAATCACGGATGATCCGATCAGCTCCCTTCCTTTAAACGCGCTTCAGAAAGCAAACAACATTACTTTTGATAATGGTAGAATTTCTAAAATGCAAGGAAGCACTCGTTATAATTCGAGCGCTCTAACCTCTGACATCGTCGCAATTTTCGACTGGTGGCCAGCTTCAAATCAGCAAAGGCTTATTGCTTTAACTGATGATGGAAAAATGTGGCGCGACACTGGAGACGGAACATTTAGTGCGTCAACACCAACTAAAACTGGCTTAGGCGCATTAACTACTGATTCGCATTTTGTTACTGGTGGATCTGAAAGCCAAGGAAGGCTTAGAAAACTTTTCGCTTTAACTGGCGTATCACAAATTCAAGTTTTAACAGCTGATACAGCAGCGCCGACTGCAATTGCGCTTCCTTCGCCAGATTGGGCAACTAGTGGATTTCCAACTTTTGGTATTCAATATCAAAATAGAATGGCTGTACTCAACTCAACCTCTGATTTGCACAGGATTTATTTTTCAACATTATCTGATCATGAAAATTTCATTGGCCAGACGTTTAACAACTCTCGCTGGGAACTATGGTCGCGAATTGCCGCAACTCCAAATGTTAGCAGAACAACCGCAATTCAGGCTGGAACTGCAACCACTATTTTTACAACTACTGTTAATGATGGATTCTTGGTTTATGGAGTTCAAAAGTTTGATAAGCTCACAATGACAATTTCTCAAGCTTCAACAGTTGTTGGGGTTACGTTCACTTACGAATATTGGAACGGAGTAGCCTGGTCAGCACTGACGACTACTGCGGTCCCAGACTATACTGTAACGGCTTCTGACACTTTGGAGTTCGCAATTCCTAGTGACTGGGCTGTTGGAGACGGAACAGAGGTTGGAGGAAGCACTTCTTATTACACAATTCGTGCGTTAGCCACTGGAGCCGCCCCTGCTGGAGCAATTCAAATCACTTCTCTTGCTGTTGCAAACACAACTTTCGACACAGCTCCACCAACTTTTTCAGTATTCCCAGGAGAAGGTGATGGCCTTATTTCTGCTTATGTTTACCGTGGTTTGCTTTTCTTATTTAAAAAGCCGTTTGGCGTATACGTTATTGACGGAAGAGATCCAGACACAGCTAATTGGACTGTCACAAAATATTCGGATGCGTTTGGTCTTGGTAGCCCTCATGCTGTCTTACAAATTCTTGGTGATTTGGTCGCGGCTAACTCAATGGGTTCAATTACAAGTTTGCAGGCTTCTCAAAACTTTGGTGATTTTGATGCTGGTGATGTTTTACAGAACGCGAAAGTCGAACAATACATTCGCAATCAAATTAGCTTTGTTGGAATTCCATATTCGCAATCAGTTTACTACCCTGAAAAGAAGGTTGCGTATTTCACAGCACAAAGCACAACTACTTTATTGCGCGACCGCATTATTGCTGTTGATGTTGCTCGTGACAATTCTCGGATTTCGCTAATTACAAAAGATCAGCCAAACTGTTTAGCCTTACGCAAGGACTCACAAGGAATTTCGCGTCCGATGTATGGCGATCAAAGCGGTTATGTTTACCTGATGGATCAAGCAACTTATAACGTAAATGGAACTCCTTACATTGGAGAATTCCAAACTGCTTACTCTGATTTTGGTCAAGTTAGTGTTGATTACGCTGGTAAGAATAAAATCTTTGATTTTTTGGAGGTGAACTATCTCCCCACAGGAAATAATAATTTTAGTGTTGATATTTACGTTGATGGAGATTTTCGCCAAACTTTAACATTCACACAAATTCTTGGTATAGGCCTTGATTCTTTTGTTCTTGATGTTGATTCTTTAACTGGAGATGCTTTGAGTGGGCGGAATAGAAAACCACTTAGATCATGTACTGGAAATAAGATTTCGTTTCGATTTTATAACAACTCATCAAATGAATCGTTTCGAGTTGAGCGAATCATTGTTGGTTTTAGATTAAGTGCAGAACAGGTTTATTCTACACAAACTTAGGAGATATTATGGCTATTTTTTCGCGTGTTAAAAGTTGGGTTTCAAATGAAGTTTTAACAGCTTCAGATTTGAACGGCGAATTTAACAACTTACTTATTAATACAAAACCAGAGAGCATTGAAAGCTATTCTGTTGACGCAAACACAATGCGACTTACTGCTGATCCAGGGACTGTTGGCTCAGAAAGCTTAGCCTCATCTTTGGCTGGCGAGCTTGAGAGGCTTAGATTTGCGATTAAACGAATTGTAGGAGGCGCTCAGTGGTATTCAGCCCCAGCTTATGACCTAGGAACAACAATTCAAACGGCAGACATTGATAACTTGGCAGTAACTACGGCTAAAATTAATGACTTAGCAATAACCACAGGAAAATTAGCAGACGGAGCCGTAACTCAAGCTAAAAGAGCGGCTCTTGGACAACAAGTTAGCTCAAGTTGTGGAAACTATACATCAAGCGCAACTTCAGCGACAGATGTTACAAATTTATCAATAAGCATCACTACAACTGGCCGACCAGTTTTTGTTGGTTTAATCGGAGACGGTAGCGGGAATATATCTAACATTTTAATTAATCCTACGGCTGGAACCACTGTGATTAGAACATTTTTCAATTTTGTTAGAGACGCAACAACGATTTCTGAGCAGGAGCTTGGACATGTTGTTAATACTTCTGGATCTACGCAAGCCATTAGGGCTCCAGTTTCATCTCTTTGGCACATTGAAGCTCCAGCGGCAGGAACATACACTTACAAACTTCAAATTAGAAACGCTGCTGACACTGGTGTTGGCGTAAACTATGCAAAATTAATAGCGTACGAGCTTTAATATGAAGGGCGTAATTTTATCGCAATCTACAATTAAAGATCCATTTGAAGAGGCTCGAAAAAAGTTTGATGCTAAAAAAGGAACTGTTTTATCAAGCTCTGCGGTAGAGCCAGCGGTTGAAATGCAGGCTCCTGCCGACATAAGTCCACTATTGCAAAAGGTTGGTTTAGACGGTTCTGGAATTGCTAATAACGAAATTGGGCGAATTCAGCTGGTTTCAAGATTGCGTGAAAAATTTGGTGATAATTTTTATCAAAACCCAGACGCATTAGGTTTATTAACGGCTTTCGATGATAACATAAAAATGGCTGGTTCTGATGGAATTAACAAAATGATTTCATCTGGCGATAGAACATTAGGCGCTATTATGGGCGGTAATGGTGGAGTTTAGAGTTGAGCTATTCGATAAGGAAAGTCCACTTTTAGCTTATTTGCACCTTTGGGCAGATGCTAGAGAATTTCCATTTCACAAAGATGTTGCAAGTGATTTCGGCTATATGGCTTTTTATGAAGAGAAGCCAATTGCAGCTGTGTTTATGTATCCAGTAATGGGGGCTACGTTCGTTTTGTTGGGCTTCCCTATGGCTAACCCTAAGTCAGAACAATCTATTCGTCATGGGGCCATTAGCGCAATCGTAGCAGAGTCTGAAAAAGCGGCAAAGTTACTTAACCGAAAATTCATAGTCAGCTATGCTGGTAGCAAGGGTGCTGTTTCGATGTTTAACAGGCTCGGTTACGAACAGGCCGATAAAGACGTTGTTCAATATATAAAATATTTAGGAGTTTAAATGGGTAAAGATTTAACCAATGTAGTTAAAAGAACTGTTCAATCTACATCTTTGCTTGGTTCAGCATGGGCTGGCCAAGATGCTGCTGATGCTCAAGGGCAGATTGCTGAAGAACAGCTTAATCAACAGCGATCAGACAGAGACTCTGCGGTTGCAGCTGCTGAACCATCTCCACAAGAAATTGCGCAACTTAATCGTGCAATCTCCTTAAATGAAGCAGATATTATTCGTAAAGATAAATTACTTGCGTCGAGTGATCCAGCATTAATTGAAGCTGGCAAGCAAGCTCTTGATTTGCTAAAGGGTGCTGAAGCTAAAACTCTTGGTCCTTTGAAATCAAAAATTGCTAAGGAAGAACAAACACTTAGACAGAGGTTGGCTTCTCAACTTGGCCCAGGCTATGAAAACACCACAGCTGGCATTCAGGCTTTACAGGCTTTTAACGAACAATCTAGCAATGCAATTTCAACAGCTCAAAACCAAACACTAGGTCAGCTGTTAGGCGTCGCACAAGACACAAGCTCACGATATGGTTATCAAACTAACATTGCAAACTCTGGGACTTTTGCTCAGTTATACGGAAACCAGTCAGCACGTAAGGTTAACGCAATCACTGGTTCGCCAATTACAAATGCTGGAGCAAATTTTGTAAGCGATCTTCAATCGGCTAGAAATGCTCAACAAACATTTGGCCAGGTTCTTCAGATTGCTGGAATTGCTACTGGAGCAGGAGCGTTTAACTCACCAAAACCGAGTCCAACGGCACAGGCTCCAACTGCAAATGTTGGAAATGTAAATAATAATTATGGGATGCCATAAATGAGAGAATCTGGAAAACCAGCAACTTTAGCTGAATTAATGGGTAAGACTGGCGAAACGGCTGAGCTTGGTCTTAAAGATTTGCCAGAAATGCTAGGTGAGCAAATGCCAGAGCTACCTAAAAATCGCATTGGCAAATTTCGCTTATTAAACGCTTTTTCTCAGCGATACGGCCCAAACTTTAGAAACCTACCGATGGTATCAAAAATTCTTAAAGAGTTTGATGCTGAGATTGAAACTGAAAACGTAATTAGATTAAACAAAGGAAAATAAAATGGCTTTAATAGATCAAATTGGATTAGACAAAGCACCAACTGAAGGCGTGGACATCGCTGGAAATCTTTCAAAAGGCTTACAGACTGGGATGCAATTAGCATCAGTTAAAGATCAGCTTGAATCACAGAAAATGAAGCTTAATGAGCAAAAAATTGATCTTCAAACAAAGCAAGCTGCATCAATGATGAATAGAACAAAATCGGCAATGTTTGCACAGTCTCCAGCAGCTTTTGAATCAATTATGAAATCAAATGAAGCCTATGCAAATTCAATTGGCGTACCATATAACGCTGAGGCTATCCGAGCGGCGTGGAAAGATCCGCGTTTAAAGTTAGCTGCACAAAAAGAAATTAACACAGTTTTATCTGGCGGAATTATGCAAAACCCGCAAGCTGTTATTGATTTTCTTGGCTCAGACTCTCCTGAGTTTATTGGCTATCTTGAAAATGCTTCATACGCTAATGCGCAAAATAAAATTAAAAACGATCAACAAACAAAAATTGAAGCAATGGGTAATGCTTCTGCCGAAAGAATTGCAGCTCTTGGAGTCAACAAAGCGCAAGCAACTGCTGATAAAGACGTTGCTAAGGAATTTAGAAAAGAATCAAGAAACCTTGATGACGACTTGAAAAAAGCAGATGACTTAATGATTTTAGTTAAAAAAGCAAAAGATAGATTTGATGAATATTCAAAAGATAGCATCGGCGGAACTGGCCCATTGGTAACTCTTGGCGGAGCAACGTCTATTGCAAACTCTAAAACTCAAGCTTTGAAATCAACATTTTCAGCTCTTTCTTTAGATACTTTGTCTAAAATGTTTCAAGGGATGAGTAAGCTTGCTGATACAAATGCAGAGCGAGCGCGTTTTGAGTCTGCGCAACCTAGCCTTACAAATGACGACGCGGTTAATGAACAAATTTTAACTGACATGATGGATAACGCACAAAGAATGCGAGATAAAGTTCTTGAGGCCAGAAGAACGCTTAACGAAAGCATTGGCCCAGCGCAGTCATCTTCTCAGCGTCCACAAGAAAGCCAGGCCGTTATTGATTTTAAAAAATATTTACAAACAGTAAAGGGATCTCCTGAGGCTAAGCAAAAAGCTTTGGATGCTTTTATTAAGAAGAATGGCGGTTAAAAATGGCTGGCGTAACTGGAATGGGAAATCCTCAAGGAATTAAATCTGTTGACGATGAAGCTGCGGCTCTATTGGCTGGATTTTCTGCGCAAGCACAGCAAGCAGCACCTCCACCTCAACAACAAGCTCAAGCTAGTGTCCAAGCTCCACAGCAATCGTCTGTAGATGCTGAAGCAGAGGCTTTGCTTAATGGATTTAACGCACAACAAGCTCCCGCTCCAGATCAGCAAAAAGCTGAAGACCCAGAGCGTTCGTTTATGGATCAAGTTCAAGCATTTCCAGCTCGCTTAGAAGCATCATTCGCTAATACTCCAGAGCGAAAACAATTTGTGCTTGAGCGTCGATATGGAAAAGATAATGTCCGTAAAAATAAAGACGAAAGTTTTGACGTTAAAAAAGATAACAAGTGGATTAAGTTTGACTCAGATCAAACTGAAATCTTAAGCGACCTTGCCGATTGGGGCCGTGACGTTGTTGAACAGGGCGCAACCGAAGTGGCTACTGCCGCTGGCGTTATTGGCGCAACTGGCGAATCTATTTTAACAGGCGGAGCTGGTCTTGCGGTCGCTCCTCCAATTATTGCTGGAGCACGTTTAGCTGGCGGTATTACTGGAAACGCAATCGCACAAAGTATTGCTCATGACGTTTATGGAATTCCAAAAGGAAGCGTTTTAGATCAAGCAAATGAAATGGCTATTTCTGGAGCTGCAAATGCAATTTTCGGCAGAGTTGGCGATGCTATTGGTAATTATTTTACTAAAAAGGGCGCAGAAAAAGCAGCTCGCTTGGCAGGTCAGACAGTTAACGAATCACTTGCTACTGATATTAAAGTTATCTCTGATGCATCTAAAGAACTAGAAAACACTGGTGTTATTGATGCGGTAACAAATCAATTTGGCGGAAAAACTACATACCTTCCAGAGCAAGCTGTAAAGGGTGGCGACAGTGATATTTTATTAAGAGCCAAGTTGTATGCTGAAAATCCAGAGGTTAAAAACGTCAAGGGCAAACTAATGCTTGGCCTCAATCAAGTTATTGAAAAGATTAACAATAAAATTGCTTCAGTTTCACCAATTAGCGGATCAAAAGTTTTAGAATACGCTAATGATATTGAATTAGCTGAAGGTGCAATTATTGGTAAATTTAAAAAACAGGCCCTTGAAGTTGGCGGCAAGGTTAAAGTAAATGCTGATATTTCTAGAGCAAAAATTAAAAGCGCAATGGAAGAACTCGGCTATACTTTTGCTGATACTTTAGAAAAAACGCCAAGAAGCTATACTCTAAATAAGCCAGCTCAGTTTAGACAGGTTAAGGACATTCAAAGGCCAACTATGGAGTCGCTTGAGGCTAGAGGCTTTACTCCAGAAGCCGCAAATAAGCTGATGAACCGACTTGAAGCAAATTATAAAGAAGTTTTAGGTTATACTTACGACAGTAAAGCTAAAATAAACTTTGAAAAACTTGGAGCTTTAAACAACAACATTAAAGAGCTTGTGAATGATCTTTACAAATCTAAAGACGTAAACACAAAAGCAAGACAAGTTTTAACAGAAGTAAAAGATGCTTTTGGTGACGATTATGAAAAAGCCATTGGCTCAATTCTTGGCGACACTCCTGCTGGTAAAGAATTTTCTAAAGCAATGGAAAAATTCGGCTCAATTAAAAATGCTAAAAAAGACTTGGGCCGAATCTTAGTTGATTCTGAAAGCGGTCAGCCAACTATTGCTGCCGAGGCTTTGGCTAAAAATTTATTTGGAAGCGGTAAAAAGAATTTAGTTGAAATTAACGCTATGAAAAAGCTTTTAAAGGATGATCCAGCAGTTTGGGATCAAATTCGCAGAGTTCATTTAGATGAAATCATGAAAAAGAATTTAGGCGCAGATGGCGTTACTTATAATGTAAATGGTTATGCTAATGATATTTTAAAGCTACCAAAAGAAGTTGCTTCTGAGCTTGTTGGTGGTGATAAAAATTTAAATACGATCAAAGCCTTAAGGATTTATTCTGATCGACTTCAAAAACATACTGCGGAAGATTTTGCCAAGTCAGAGCCAGCAAGAAAAGGTCTTCAAAAAATGCTTGTGTTTTTAACTAACTACGCTCAAACAAAAGGTTTGGCTGTGTTTGATATGGTCTCAGGAATGGGGCGCAACAGATCGCTTCCTAAGTATTTATCAGACGAAGGTCGTGATCAGATGCTAAAACTTACGCCTGTTGATGGACGCCCAGCACTCAATCGTGTTATTGATAATATAATTGAAGCTGGAGCATTTTCAGAGAACAGAGCTATTAAGGCGTCTCGAATGTTAACGAATGGTGTTCTTGTTCCAGCTGCAAAAATTGAAACAAGAAATGCGGCCCAGGATGCTGTTTCTAGATGACACAATTAAGAACGACCTAAGCCAAAGCTCTACAATTTTACAATGTATGCTCGCCTTGCTTGATCACGAGGCGAGTAAATTTCACAAGCAACCAGAAGTCATTGATGTTGAAAATAACATCGCAATGGTCAATATGGACAAAATGCACACTGACCAAATATTGGCCGTATGTGAACAGGTTAATTTACATTTCTCAAGAAGCGATAAAAAGCCAAGCTGCTATCATCTACAAATCGATGACACTATTGTAGTTTGCGAATCAGTCGATTTAGAAAACTACAACAGGCTTAATTAAATTGGATCTGAGTTTAATACCTTAAACGCTAATTGACCAGGGCCAACAACGACAGCCTCAAGCCTTTTCGTCTCTACATAGGCCTTTAAGTGAGAATCAAGCTCGTAAGGGCTGCATTTTCTAAGCGTAGCATTTATAATTTCGCCTTTTTTCCAGAATGGCTTTCTTCTGATAATTTCCCAACAGTCGATGAGCTGATTTGTGCTTCTGCTGGTTCCTCTGTTATAAAAACAATTATACATATCAATTTCAATTGATTCTATAAGTTCAAAAGCTTTAGCTAGGTGATTTCCAGAAATAACCATGCTGTTTCCTTCGCTAACGGAAAGAGCCATTGCAACTTTAAGACAGTGTGGAATTTTTCTATTGTAAAAAGGCTGACGATCATCTTCTCTGTTAATTTGTTCAACCACAATTTTTTCAATGTTATTAAAAACATCTTTAAAATCGTCAGACTCAGTAAATGCTCCAGACAAATAGTTTATTTGCTTAAGGTCACTAATTAAAGCTGACTTCTTAGCTTTTCCTTGATTATTAATTGATTTTGATTTCCAGCCACTTGTTGTAGCTTTTGCACTGTGCTCAATAAGCAAAAACCTAGGAATGAAGCCGCCTTTAATTGATTTATCGCCAATGATGTCATTTAGCCATTCCGCCGTACTACAGCCTAACAAATTTAAGCATGGATTAAAGACAACAATTTTTCCGTTGCTAATAGTTCGCTTAGTCCAGCCGAATTTATTACTCCAAAACGTAGGAGTTCCGCATTGGTAAAAATCAGTCAATATTTCTTGTAAAGCTTCATTTTCTTTAAGCATTGTAGCAGCTTCACTTGAGTAAGCAAATAAGCTTGAGTTTTTATAGGTTTCACCTTCGTAAACGAACGACTTATTTTCGCCAGCGTCAACCATCGATGAAAGCATTGCGGCAGATGTCATTTGAGCTGGAAGAAAAGCAATGTCATCAAGTTCATAAATAATTTCAGTTATTAAATCAGCCGTTGCAGATTTTCTTGTGCCAGATCCGCCAACTAATAAAATATATTGATTTGGGAAAACGCAGCGTTCGCCCATCCATAACCATGAACGCCTTTCAAGGGCGGCGGCAATTCCAGCGATTGCGCACCACTTAGAATATTTTTCAGGCGAGCCAGTTTCAACTGCATATTCAGTAAACGCTTCAATGAAGGAAGGAAAATTTCTAGACATTTTGTAAAGCTCCCCATCTTTGACCGCACGAAATCTTTTCATGCTGGCTTGAGTATAAAAAATTAGTTAGATGCTCGGTTGGCACCTGAAAAAGCAAAAAAGACTTTCCTCTAGCAAGCAGCTCAACACGATCATCATTTTGCAGGCTAAAGCAAATATCGGTTATGCGATCATTGGTATCGTGATCTGGAGCCCACTTAAGCGCTTTTCGCAAAAGCGACTCATTGACCCGATCATAGTAAACGATTTCTCTAGTTTTGCTTTTGAGCATACGTTTAGAGTATAGCTCTTTTTTGATGCGATCAATTCTAGACCTACATCCAGAAAACTCCTGTAAAAACAGGTCCATAAACGCTTTGGCTTGCGCTTCTGAATAGAACACGCCAGTTCTCGCAAAGCATTTTTCAATAAACATTTTTGGCGCATCAAATTCATTGGCCGACTTAATGACTTGCTGAGCGGTTTTCTTTTGAGCCGCATTTACTATTTCAGCAGGTTTCTTAAAAATCTTTGAAGCTAAGTATTTTGCAACGTCATCATGATTTTGAAGCATTTCCATTAGTTTAAAGTCTTTAGCATCGCCAGCTATAAATCGCAGCTCTGGCTGATCAAGCTTAACTTCAATGAGCGTTTTATCTGGATCGGCAATTATGCATTGCTTAACCACTGATGGCAGACTTGTAACGTCAAAGCCTTTGTTGAAAATATTCTTTTTACCAATCCAAACTCCAGCTTCATCTGACGCTAGATCAAATGAAAAACGAACTCGGTTATCGTCATCAAATTCAAACGATAAATATTCATCACGAATTTTCTCAAGCCGATCAATGGTGATTAAATCAATCAGCAAAGTTTCTTTAGGATACTTAAGTTTAAGCTTCATGATTGCAGCTTTAGCAACTGTTTCCTTTCCTTTTGTCGTAGGAAGCTTAATGCCTGCGGCCTTTAACAGTTCTTTAACTTGTTTGTGCGAGTTCATGTTTACTTTTTCACCAATAAGCTCCAAGCATTGTGCATCAAAATTAACCATGACTGAATCAATCTGAGCTTGCACTTCGTCTCTTGAGGTTTTCAGCTTTTGCTTATCAAGCCTTAAGCCGCGCATTTGCATTTCAAGCGCAACTGGAAACTGCTTCATGATGAAACTTTGAAACCGCGTATTTAAGCCTTTGTAATCTAAAGCTCGCTGCATGTTTTCTTTAGCAGCAAACTGCCCAACGGCATCTTTACCGCAATACTCTAAATGCTGGCGCCAATTGCGAATGTCATTGAAATCACTATGATCATCTTTCCAGTATGGGTAAGGCGTATAAATGCGGCCTACGTTATCTAAACCACGCTCAAGCGTAGGATGCAGAAACTTCATGGCCCACATGGTATCAAAGCTTAAGTTATTGAATTCTATGCCATATTTTGATGCCCAGGTTGCTTCAAATAAACCATTTTGAGCAATTTTGCCTATATTTTCACTAGACCAAATTTGACGGTAGAGATCCCAAAGCTTCCTGAACTCAGCTGGAGTCTTTCCGTTTGTTGTAGAATCAATAGAAATCGCCTCTGTTGACGAGATCGCAAGCCCAACCGTGTTGAGGTGGCCATTGCCAGTTTCAACGTCTGTAGAGACTTCTCGTGCGTTTCTGATGATGTTCTCTAAATAAGCAACTTGCTCATCAAACGTACAGTCAAGGCTGGTAATGATTTTGCGCTCTGGAATATTGAGTGTGGTAGACCCCATTTCCTTTTTGATGCGAGTCATGCCAAAGCGTATGTAAGCAACGTCAGAATAAGACTTTTGAATCGACTCTGGATGCAGCATTGGCATAACTTTTCTTAAACCAAAACCAGCCTTCGCTGGGTATAAACTTAAATGATGCTTGTAAATTCCCTTAAGCCCAGTGATGTATTCTAAAGCGTACTCACCTAATGGAACAATAATATTGGCTTTGGACTGATTTAACAAAACCGCACAATCTCTTTGTGCCTTTAATTTTTCATCTTTACTAAAATCTGACAATTTATTCGCACGCACAGGATGAATTACTGTTATTGCATACTCACTGGCTAAAATGCCCGCTGCGTTTATCGCATTAATTAACAGGTCTTTTCGCTCGCCAGATAAAATCTCGCCAGCTAAAGCTTCTTTTGAACGTAGGAAATCACTTACGAAAATTACTTTCGCATCAAAATTACCATGATACATATTGTTTGCCCCTCAGAAAGAAAGTGCCGCAATTCGGGGGTGCGGCCAACCACATAAAGTCACTCAAGCAATCTCAAACGCTAGACTTTGCCTCGACTGCTGCTCTTGTTGACTAAAAAGGAATAAAAGGTTTTAACAGCTTTAACTTCGGAATACTTTGAAGGACTTCCGTCTTGATTCTTACCTTGCTGAACAGTAATTGCAACTTCACAGCTTACTAATTTACCTGGAGCAAATGTACCTTCTAAATCAGTTCCCATGCAAGCCTTGTAAAAGCTCTTCAACATTCCTGCACCTTTTCCAGATGTCATTGTGTTATAAAAAACTTTCCAGTTATTAAACTTAGCCAATTCGCCTTCAGCTCCATAAATGACTAAAGTCCACTTTAAATACTTACCGCCACTTTTGGCTTCTTTAACTTCAAAGCCAGCAACTCGTGCGCTGTAAACTCCAGGTGTAATGCCATCAGATGCTTCAACCGCTTCCGATAAATCAGGTGTTATTAAAAATTCGTCCATTGCTATTCCTTTTCTGCAACTTCATCTAAGTTGCTTGTAAATTCAATTTGTGAGTCAGGTTCAAAGACTGCTGTGCAATCTCCGTTAAAAATCGTGTGCTCTATGTAATAACCAAGGTTTGCTAAGTTCGCATCTAGGTCATGCTTTTCATCAAAGCCTAAAATATTTGTCGCATAAGGTGACGCTATTTTCTGATACTCCATGTTTGCCTCAATCGAACTGCGCAAACGAAAAAGCATATCATACGCTAAAATAATTAATCTGTGTTGTGGCTCTATACCTTTGGTCAGTATTGGATATTTAAGTTTAGGAAAAATCATTTAATCAACTCCGCGTAATTAGCTGGAATTTCAGCAGCAAGCTTTCGTTGGGTTCTACAGAATGAGGTTTTGCCATCTGATTTTGTCTGCCACAAATGATTACCTTGAGTATTTACTTTCGCAAAATAAACCTCTTCAAAGTAAATTCCAAGCTTTGAAGCAAGAGATCCAGGCATTAAAACTTCATTTGTTATTGATCCTGTTTGATCGTCTTTCATCAGCTGTGTATGACCAATAAAAACCACATGACAGTCTAAAGCTAGCAGCCCTGTTAAATATTGCTTAAAATGGTTTATGAGCAATCCATAATCACTCATTGAATTTTGATCTGGATTCGGACGCTTAATCGCCAATTGGCTAACCATTCTATAATCTTCCAGAATTGAATCCGTAAGCGTTGTTATCGTATCAACAACTAAGGTCTTAAACGGCAACGGCTTTTTTTGATTCTGTAAATCATAAATTTTCTGCAATTCTTTGTTAAACGCCGTCATTCTCGAATCACGCTTTGATGCGACATCGCCCTTTATTGGCATTTTCCCTAATTGAGTTACTGAAACTTGTTCTAATAAGTCTTTGTCTTTTTCATAAAACTTAACAGCTGATGAAATTTTGTTATCAAAATCCATCACATGAATAGGTTTCGGGAATGTCATTGAGTTTACAGTTTTGCCAGCGCCAGAACTACCTAAAAGCAAAAGCTTCACATAGTCAGGACCAGCTGAATAGTCCGATAATTTCATTTTTTTATCCTTTGTTTACGATCTACCACTAGAAAGTAATATTAAGATTTCATGAAAAAATCATAGTATCAAGAATATTTTATATGAGTTCGCAGGGTGACATTCATTTTTTAACACTAGATGTAGTGTTTTGATTAAAAAAGCCCCAATGACGAAAATGAAAGGTAAACATCAAAGGGGCTATTCAACTAATTAAGCTTGTGGTTCAGCAGGAACTTCTGGAACTGGCTCAACGTGCGGAACTGCAACTCCATTGATTTTCACCAAGATTGCTTTTCCAGCTAATACTTTAACAGAGAAAGTTCCAACGATGAATTCTTCGCCTTCACCAAGTTTAGCGTCAGCTTTAACTTGAATATCAAATTCAACTGGCTGACCAGCTGGCTTGAATAAAGCTGTTTTTGCATCAGCAGCAACTTCTAATGAACCAGCACCTGGATCACCTAATATCCATTGAATTCCCTCAACCGCTGCTTCCACGTTTTTAGCGTCGAAAAACTTTACATCCAACGCTAGATCATTTCCTTGTTCTAATTCCATATTCTTTACCTCTATGCCCTTGTTGTAAAATTTAACTTGTGTCGCTGAGGGCTTTTCAGCTTGCAAGTTTTTAACTGCATCAAGAATTTCGTTCAGTTTTTTCTCAAACCTAATAGTTTGCACCGCTGACCAAACTAGTAAGCAAATTAATATAAAAGCGTATCCATCTTGCATGGGACATTATAGGTCCAGTTTTTTCGATAAAGCAAATTTTATTTCAGCAGCTACATTGGATGCTTCGTATAATTGCGCTGAGGTGATTATGTTAGAAACGGCTCTAATAATACCAGACGTTCACTTCGGCCATGCTGACAAAAAAGCATATAATCTAATGCTAAAGGCCGCCAAAGCACAAAAAATTCATGAAATTGTAATTCTGGGCGATTATGGCGATATATTTTTTCTAAATGGTCATGGCTCAAAAGATCCTGAAAGCAGAAACTTATTATCAGATGAGATTGATTGCATAAACAAACATTTAGATGAGTTAGACAGGCTTTTCCCAAAAGCTAAAAAAGTTTATTTACAAGGTAATCATGAGTATCGCTTTGAAAGATATATTCTCAAACATTGTCCAGAATTGTTTGGAATTACAGAGTTTAAATTTTTAATAAAAATGAATCAAAGGCCAAATTGGAAATATATAAATTATGGTCCAAACCAAAAGCATAAAGTTTTAGGCTCTAAGCTTACGGCTAGACATGAGCCAATCGGTCGCTCTGCTGAAACTACTGCGCGGAAAGCCATGTGCAGTCTTGTTTTTGGTCATATTCACAGAATACAAACAAATTATGCTGTAGGAATGGACGGAACACAGCACGTTGCTTTTTCTTGCGGTTGGCTTGGCGACAAAAGTCTGGATAAAATTTTTGGCTATGTAAAAAGTCATCACGAATGGCAGCTTGGTTTTGCCATCGTCTATGTAGATGAGAAAACTAAAAATTTTTATCATCAAATTATTCCAATTTTAGACAACTATACATGCGTTGTTAATGGTAAACTTTTTAAAGGATAACTCATGAAAAAGCTAAACGTGCTAGGTTCAAAAGTTACTGTTAAAATCAAGAAAATTCCAGACGACAGAAATCAGGATGGCTACTCTTATGGTGACGAAATTGTCATTGATCCAAGAGCTCAAGATCCATTTCAAGTCTACCTTCATGAAGCATTTCACCAGCTCAATGATCGACTTGGTATTTATAGAACAACAGTAAACAAAGACTTAGAGCATATTTGGATTGATACTGCGGCAACATTTATAGCGGAAAATATTTTAACTATTTATCAAACTTACAATAAGCTTAAGAAAAATAATCGCTAATTACTTTTGCTGACTCTTGTTTTTCCTTATACTTTAAACCACGAACTTCAGAATAATTTTCCTGAACTTTACGCCTAGCTCTTGTAATCGACTCAAATGCTGGAACTTTTTCATTTAAAAGCCATTTCTTAAACTTTTCATAAACTTCATTACCCAACAGCGATCTTAAGCCTTTATGCTTCACGCAATAAGCTAACCACAGCAAGCGATCACTGTCTCTTAGCGGCGGATATTCTTTAAGTAAAATGTGAATATCCTGCATGATTGTTGTGTTAATTAAATCATTTTGTACGCTCATTTTTTTAAACTCCTGACAAAATCTGTTACTGCATTTCCCAGTATATTTCTAAACTGTTCAACATTTTCTGTAGTGATAACTATTTCGTCACCTTTTACCACTCCACTATTAATAAAATCATTTTTATCTTCAAACATCGGCTTTATTTCATTAATTCTTTTTTCAAGATTAGCAATTTCAGCTTTATCTTTTTCAATTCGTTTTTGCAAATGCCTTCGCTTTCTATTTAGGTGCATGTATTCTTTAACCAACATGTCTTTCAAGAATTTTCTCCCCTTAATAGCTTAAGTAATTCGGGGCTTTTGTTCATGTCCAAAATGAAACTTCCCCAACGTTTCTTTTCTGGCTCTTCAGCGTTCAAGACTCCAAGTTGTTTTTTGTTGCCGCAGAACTTACAAGTGCTAAAGATAAAATGCTTTCCAACAGCTTGCGAATAATAGTCGGAATAAAAAAAATCATGAAATCCGAAAAAGCATTTAATTTTTTGAATTTCTTCTATGATGTTCATTGAATGTCCTCTGGGTCGCTAGGCTTTGAGTTCATGTTTTTATCGTAAATCAATTTAACATAATCAACCGCGTATCGGTCTGTGAACATTCGGATTTGATCGTCATTAAATTTTGTAAGTTCCGCTATACTGTTGCGCTCTTTCAAAAATGTTTCGAGCATCCGTGAGATTTCCGCCGCTAACATATATGGACTAAAAACTATTTTTTTGTTTTTGATTGATTCTAAAAAATCTGTGTTTGGCTTCATTCACTTCCCCTTTAGTTTGTGCTTGGATAAAAAAGCATTAGCTGAATCAGTAATTGATTGCAGTTTCTTTTTTGAATAACAGTCATGGCCTTGCTCTTTCCACTCAATCGAATCGGCTACGCTCTTAATAAATTCAACAAGCTCCTGCACTTGCTTCTTTGATTCTGCGAGCTGGGACTCTAGTTCATTAGCTCGCTGATGTTCATTAAAATAATCGTTTCGCTCATTTACAAGCTGACATCTAAAGCCTTCCTTTTCTTCTTTAAGCTTAGCGAGTTCTAATTCGACTTCATGAATACGCTTTTCACGCTGGGCCAGTCGGTGTTCTAATTCTAAAGCGGCTAACTCACTCATCTTTTAAAACCTCGTTAATGTACTTTCTAAGCCTGTCTGGATACGCAATGACTGAATTTTTTTTAATTTCTTTAAGTGCTTCTTTATAACGCTCATTTTCTTCTTTTAGCTTATTTATTTCATTAAACGCCCAGTCGGCAGAGATAACGTGAATAAGATTGTGTCCAGCTTGTGGCTCTATTTCGGTGATTTCACCTATTGGACCAAAAGCATTTGTTAAATCTTGCTGACGAGACGGTCTGCACCAAAACTCACGCTTAATTGGCTCTTTCATTAAATATTTTCTTTCTTGTCACAGTTACAGCAAAACCGAACAGATATTGTAAAATGCTCTGGTGAAAGGTGAGAGTAATATAAATGATCTTCATAAGTTTCAATCCAGTCATGAAACCCCAGCCAGCATTTTATTTTAGCTAATAGCTCTTTGTAGGGCTTGGTCATAAACTCATTTCCTTTTTAGTGTCTGAAACTACATTCGTTGAGCATCCCAAAATCTTAGAAATTTCACGATACGAATACCCCTCTGTTAAAAGCACTTTAATTGTTTCTCTATCGTATTTTCTGACTGCGCCAACCTGTTCGCCGTTCGCCTTGGCGTCTCGACGAGCTTGCTTAATTCTATCAGACTTCTGTTTAGCCTTTTGTTTCAAAAGTTCTGCTGAAATTTGTTGGCCGCAGGATTTACAGTTTTTCACTGGTCCCGCCATTTATTCAACTCAGCAAGGGCCTTTTTATATGCGTTGTGAGCGTCTATTTCTGTCATAAAGTATCCTAGGTTTTTTAGCTTTCCGTTAATTTTAATATGAGAACTCCACGGGGTTCTTCTTTTGTTCTTAATAATATCGAGCTTGATTGCACCAACCAGCTTTCCTTCTCTGTGTCTGACTTTATTCATCGAATTTTCCCTTGGAGTTACGGCCCTCAAGTTTTCAATCCTGTTGTCGGTTCTGATTCCGTTTATATGGTCTATCTCCATTCCTTCAGCAATTGAGCCGTAAACAAACATCCATGCAAGCCTGTGCGCTCTAATATTTTTGTTATCAAATTTAATCACAATATATTTATACTTGGGGTGAGCGCTTCCACATTGCGTATCTTTGCTAACAGCATTGCTTTTTCTTTTTATCCAATGGAATATTCCTGTGTTTGGCTCGTAAGAAATGTAATCTTTAATGTTTTTTAATTCCTCAATGTTTAAATATTTTGCTTTTTTTGGCACTCAATCTCCTTTAATTTATTTTCAACGGCTGCGAGGGTAGAGCGTCTTGTTGATACATACGAATCAAATCCACACTTGCACTTATGGCCTACGTCTTGGCCCAAATTGCATGACTCTGTGCAGTTTATGTACGAATAGTCTTTCTTAATTATGTGTCGCTGTTCTTCAATAATTTCAATTAGCTGCTTAAATATGGCGGAGTTTTTATCTTGGTATTTTTTTTGAGCCATAATCCATAAATCAACTCTATCGATGTGTTCGTAAAGTCTTGGCATTGATGCTTGTGATTTGTGTTCATCAAACTCTAGGAAACTGTATTTCATCTGCGCCGCTTTTCTAACGTTTCAATGCGATGTTGAGCTCCTGCCATTTTGTTTTCTAACGTATAAATACGTTCTTCGAGCTTATTTACACGCTCTGCTTTTTTAATATTTTTTTCGTGTTCTTTAGCTTGCCCTAAAGTTCTGTTGTTAGTGTTCATCCAATCGACGATAGATTGGTAATATTCTTGAGTCCATTTTTGATTTTTCATTTTTAGTTCCTAGTTTTTTTGGTTTAATTATTCGTTACATTTTTTCTTTGGCTTAGGTGCTGGCGCAGGCTTCACCGCTTTATCACAATCATAAACTGTTTGACGAATTGTTACGACCTTAGTCACTTCTGCTGGCTTAGGCACAGGTTTTTTACTGTCCTCTTTTACTACTGCAAAAATGCCAAAGAATACAATCGCTGCGTATACGAGTGCAAATTCCATTATATCTCCCCCTTGTGTTTGAGGGCCTCAAATTTTTTACTATAAGTGCGCAGAGAAGTTGCGTGATGAACAATTTGAAGTGCAATACGCATTTCTTTGCCTACCTCGCGCTCTGCCCACGTTTTAGTTTTGCGGCCCTTCATATATTCTAAGACATTATTTTGAATATTATCAACTATTGCTAGCTGAGCGGCTTCCTGCATTTCAAAAAACACCTTAAGGGATAGATTTGATCTCATATTATCCTGCTGGCAGTAGCGCCATTATAATAAAGAACAATGACGCAGCTACTACAAACGCTATTATTCGTTTTTGAGTTAGTTCTTCATTGCGGCTTTGCACATAATCTCCAGCGTTTTGAATGGGTAAATTTTGAAGCAGCCAACGAATATCGACAGAATTTCTTTAATCTGTGCGATGTTCACTTGCTCTTTTTTACCTTCAACTTGAGAGATAAAAAGCGCCATATCGTTTAGGTTTTCGACCACGACATTTTGTTGATGAGCTTCTGCTTTTGCCACAGCTTCCTTAAGCCCCTTTAAAAGACCTTTGGCTAGTTTTGTTTTTTTAACTTTTGCTTTCTTCATTTTAACCCCCTTCAGAGTATTGGTTTTTAATAATATTTTCGCGCATAGCTTTTGGTGCAGAACAAATTTCTATAAACGCACAGCTACCAAACGAAACACAAGAGCTCGTATTTTGAGCGTATGACTGGCTTTCCTCCGCTTTAATCATGCGTTCTGCTGAATCAATCGCGATAGCTAATAACTCTGCAAAATCGTCAGGACCTCTATTCGTAACTTGACGAGCAAATTCACACTTGGTTTTAGCCACTTGAATTCCGTTAACCATTAGCTGACTCGTATTGATACCCATGCGCTGGGCCGCCATGATATAGCCTGTGTACTGATGATTTGGCTTAATGCGATTAAAGAAAGCTGAACCTAGAGCTGCTGTTGTCTTATGATCCACAACCATGATTTCTTTAGTGTGCGTATTTGTTAAAATACAGTCAATTGTGCCATGGTAGTTGATGATCATTCTTGAATCTTCATAAAGCTTAAACTCGAAATGACGTTCTACGAAAGGTCCAGCTTCATCTCTGTAAATCTCAAAACCATCATCGGCATAATGAGCCATGTAAGCTTTCATGATCTTAATTCCATTAGCCAAACCACGCTTGTCATTTGGATCTAGCGTTTGGAGTGAGCTTGCGGCCTTCACATACTCATTAATTGAGTCCAGAGCGGTTTCGTAAGGCTGGCTAGGTGTTTCCATAGGCCCGCCAGTTAGCGTGTCAGCAAACTCAACCTCGTGAGCTGTAAGCTTTCGTAAATGTTCAGGCAGACTGTACCAATGCTCTAAGCCCTTGTGAATTGCCTTTCCAGCAGTCAAAGCTTCAGCTTCAACATTATTCGTAAGCTTACGAACTAACAAAAGCTGTGCTTTTCTCATGCAATCTTGAATAACTGAAATTGACGAATTGTTAATATTGATTAAATAACGACCATCACTTAATTTCGCCAGTTCCAGCATTCGCTTCGGCGCTGCTTTCTTCGGCACTCTGCTTAGGTCTACGTTTACTAGTTCCATTTTTCTTTCCTTTTTTTGGCGTAACATTTTTCTCTAATGACTTGGCATACTTAAAAAAACTTTCGTCAGTATGCGAATCAAACGGCTCGCTTAACAGCGGAATTCGACTCATTCCATCACCATCACGGCTTTAGGCTCCGCAATCTTGCTTAATGGAATTTTAGCTTTAGTAGCTTTTAAAACAGCCGAACCACGAGCTGACTCCACATCATCAAACAGCTCATTCGCGTAAGCTAGCGGCGTGTTCTGTAAATTTTCGTAAGTATCAATTAAAAGTTCCAAAAACTTGTTAAAGTCTTTTTTTACCTTCTTACGCTTGCCATTTTCAGTTTTCTCAATGCTGATATGCTTTTCAATGCGATCAATGGTTGATCTATAAATGCGCCTTGGCACGTCCGTTTGTGGTGATCTTTTTTCCATTATCTTAAACCTTCAATAATTTCAGCCTTAGCATCTTCTAAGTAAGCGTCAACAAAAAGCTGACGATCAACTTTATATTTCTTGATAATAAATTTAGCTAAATCCTTTGGTAAATATGCTTTTTCATTTTCAAGCAAGCTCACAAACTGAGTTGTTGTTCCAATTGATTTAGCAATGTCAGCCTGAACTAAACCGCCATCATTTCTGATTTTCTTAATTAAATTTGATACATGTTTCATTTTTTCACCGTTCCTCGTTGATCTTTGTTATCTGTTGATTTGTGCGTAAATGCTGGATTGAAGTATGAGCGAATTCTAATCGCTGCGTTCTGCCAAACAGTTAGCATTGCGCCTTCTGAAATTTCGCGTTTCATAGCAATATTAGTGACATTACTTAACGAATAGCTGGTTTTGGCAATGCTGTTGGTCTCTGCATAGATATGCAATGCGATAGTGCCGCAATATTCCATTCCAGGCTGAGCCTTTTCGTAACTACGGCCAATTCTGTGCAGTACCTCATTTGCTTCGTTATCTTTTGCTAGAGCCTTAACGTCAATTGATACGTCTGCGCCTAAAGATTTTCTCATTGGAACAACTTTATTTTCGCTCATTGATTTTCCTTTTCATGATTTTTTTGTTAATTTCTTGTTCAATAACTGAATTAAGCATTTCACCAGGCTGAAGGTCGCAGTTTCCGCTAAATACATATCTTCCGCCAGTTAAAGCATTCATTATTTTAATGTAACCTTCTTGCAATAGAAAATTACTTAAATCATTAACTGAAAGTCCCATACGTTTAGCCTCATGACCTTTTGGTGACATGATTGTCGAGTAAGGTAAGCCACACCCCCACTGATCATACTGTGAGTCAAGCCTAGCCCTGATTTCTCTACCTATTTTATGAATTTTCTCAGCGTGCTCCGCTGGTATTTCTAATTTTTCTTCCATTCATTTTCTTTCGTTTATTAAACCAATTTAATTAATTCGTAGCTGACTTGTCAACTATCTATTTTCGTAACTACCAATTATTTTCATTGATCAATTGATTTTCGTAACTTTGCTTCAAATCCTCCAATGAAGATTCAAGATCTAGCAGCTCATTAACTTTCCTTGACGCATAAGCGAATTCCTGACTTCGCAATGCATCCATAGCCGACAAAGTTGTCTGCTCAATTTGCTTTTTAACTTTCGTAATTTCCAATTTTATTTGTTCACAGTTCATTTTCGTAACTCCCATTTTTTTCGGTTGATGTTCGTAACTGCCAATTTAAAAAACTAACGGCTCAGTTTCGTAACTGCCATTTAATCGAAGCCGTAGCAACCGCAATAATAAGTATCAGTTTCAAAATTTGGCCTTGATTCAAAAAACGGCAGTTCTGGACTTGAGTCAACTATTGCATGCTTACCATAGCAACAATTGGCTTGACGATTTGATTTAATCGACTTTTTTTGTTCGGCCATGTCTTTACTTGCCTTTGCTTGAGATCGTTCGGCCTTGGCGATTGTCGAGCGTTTTTTTGATATATTCATTTTATTCTATCCTTTAATTTTAAGCCAAAAAAAACCGATCTAAGCTTAATGCCTAGATCGGCGCATGTTTTAAGTATTGTTTTCCAGCCAATGACTGAATTTTAAGATTAATTTGAGCACTATGTCTAAAGCTACGCAAAAAATAAAGACTAATATCGGCGCTAAGATTATCCCTAGCGCGATTAAAATTACTAGTCCCATTAGCAAGCCCAATAAACGTCAAGTGACGATATAGAGTCTGAATCCAGAACGCCAAAATCATCATGACTTATGATAGTGCCTTTGTTTTTCACGATAATTTCACCCGCCTCAATTGCCCGACTAACGTCAGTAAAGTTAGTAAAGTAAGTCTTTTCAATCTCTGAAAACTTACCGATATATTCCAAGACTGGAGATTTTTCGGCTTTAACTTCGGTCTTGCTTAAACTTACTGATGAACCATATCTTTCATTAATCCAATTGTTATAATTTTGATTATCGTTGAAACTTGTATCAAATTTTGAGCTATAACCTAACGACAAGTGCGACTTACTTGATGCATAGCTTGAAAACTTAAGCCCAGACCAGAGCTTTGAATCCACTATTTTATTGTCTCTAATTTCAATATATTGATTGTCGTTTACTTCTAAAATTCTAGACTTTAAGCCAAGATTAGAAAGTATTTCAGAAACAATATTTTTTGTGGTTCCAAAAAAATGACAGTCTAAGACTTTCGAATAGCTATAGAATAGGGTTGCTGTATTATCTCGCACAATATAAGTCGAGTCATTTTTAAACGCTATAAATGCCGCATAACCATTAAAAGCTTGATCAATATTAGTCATGTGAAACTTGTCAAAGTGATAGGTTAGGTCTTCGGTATCATTATCGGTCTGTTTTGGATAATTTTCGCCGTTATAATCTAAAACGCCGTTATGACATAAGATTGTAGAGCCAATTTGAAACGGGTGAGTATTTTCTATTGAAACGCTATTAGTTGACGTTCTAGCGTGAAAAATGACTTCACTTGCTCGACCTACCTTAAAGTCACCGTTACCTATTGGCTTACAGAAGCTTGGTGTGGTTAAGTCTTGAGTGATTAAATCAGTCACGGAAAGAGTGCGCTTGATGTCAATTTTCCCATCAAAAGACTTTGCAGCAATTCCATAACCTGACCTGTCAGATTGTGTTAGCGTTTTTTGTATATGATTAAAAAGCTTCTGTTTTTTAGTTAAGCTTAGTTTTTTTAAATTTGATGCGTAGGCTAGTTTGCACACGATATTGTCCTTTGTTTAAGCGCTTGCGCTTTGATTAGAGTTATTTGATTCATTGAATGTTATTTGATCAATTGTAAGAACTGATGATTCGCTTAAGCTTGTTTCGTCATTGAATTCTGCAAGTTTATCTGAATTAAATTTTTTGTAGCGGTTATAGTAGAAAATGGCTAGATCATCAGGAAGCTTTAAGACTTCCATCATCTCGTCAAAAGACTTTAATGATTTTGAGTTTTTTGTGTCTTTGATAATGTTTAAGAGTTTAATCCAGTTTTTGATCTTAAGAAAATCAACAGTGCCCGAATGAAGTCTGATTTCAATAGTTCCATACTTTCTTAAAGCCGACATATTGATCGCTACATAACGGTCATCATAGCTTTTTCTAAGCTTACAGTAACTGTTTTCACGTCTTGATCGCGGGACTAATGAAGAAAGCACGCTTAATGCTTTACTGAAGCGCTCCCCAATCTCAACCTGCTCATCTTGAGTCTTATGTCTCATGTCTAAGTGAATATGTAGACCGCATGACTTATTGACGTAGGCATCATTGTTGCTTAACAGTGTGCAAAGCTTTTTTAGTTCCTTGTCGATATATTGCTCATTATTTTGTAGCAGAATTCTAATTTCATGGCCCATGTCGTCAGGATTCTCATCGCTATCAACTTCTATAGAACTATCAGAGCCAATATTAAAATTTTTGATTTTCAACTTTTCGGCCTGCTGTTTTAAGCTAGTTTCACCGCTAGATGTAATGAATTCAATTTCTACGCCGACAAAGTCTTTAGACTCATAAATAGTCTCAAGTGGAGTCTTGACCATGTTTGGCTTGAATTGATTCTTATACTTTGAAAGCTTAACGCTAAATGGGATTTTCTGATTAAGCTTTGCGATATTATCGGCTCGTTTAATTAATTCGGACTTATATCTATTTTTTAACTCACTCAAGCATCTATATGCAGCATCCGAATAAGTTAAATAAGAAAATAGCTGTTCTGATTTAACGCCAAGACTTTTCAAGACTTTTATATGTTTAATAGCTTTATTGATATTGAATTTTCTAGTTGAATTCTTTGTGAATTTTCTATGTCTCAATGCTTTATAAGGACTAGTGATTAAACTATCTGGTTTACCATTGCTATGGTATCGGTTTTTATAGTCTATGATATTCATAGCCGACTCGGTTCCAATAGCTGGAATTCCTAAGACTTTACTAGCAAGATATTGACGCTTCATCTGCTCTTGGCGCTTGCTTGAATACCTACCATTCATGTAACTGTTCATTATAAATTTTTGTTTTGAGTTAAGTTTAACTGAAATTTTCTTCATTTTTATTCGCCCCTATTTATTTTGTTTGTTTTAAATTAAGTAAAGCTCTTTGAGCGATATTGAGACCGTCGATTGACTTAAGCTCTTTTAAAATTGCAGAGTCTTTTACGTCTTGAATTAATAAGCTTAGCGCTTCCGTTGCTACATAGGTCATAGTTAAGCCAAAAAACAGAGCTAATAAATAAGCTTCTAAGCTTGCAATAATGCCAATAATTAGCATTACGAATAAGTAAAGAGCTAATAGCATTGCGAGTGCTGTTATTGTGTGACCTAACGATATTGATTTGATTGCTTTCATTTTCTTCCCTTGTTTTATTGAATCACTATTGAGTCAATGAATATACTTTACAAAACTATGATACGATTATCAAGTAATATTATTGATATTCTTTTAACGCTATTAGTTGGCCTGTATTTATTTAAAATTGACCTGTATTGAGTCGAATTAACTAGGCTTGCTTATGCTTACTTAAACTTAAAACGCTTAACCTGACTAATCCTCAGAGCTTTCACAGCTTATTGGCTAGCCTATGCTTGCAGATCTTTATAACTTGCTCTTGACGCTGCTGCTTTAATAAAGCTTAAGCATGCATAAGTAAGCAGAGAGTAAAATGCTGTTTTTAACGCTTTAGCTCTAATTACTTAAGCTTGCTTATGCTTGCTTATGTTTAGTTAGCTTATGCGTTAATAGCTGAATTCACGAATTCGCGGTTTTCTTTATGTACTTACATATATGTATTAAGAAAAAAAAAAAAAAAAAAAAATAACTAATAATATCATATACTTAACGTATTGCATTAAATTAAATACAAGTAAATTATTATTATAAAGTAATAAGCTTAAGTAAGTAGTTTTAAGCATGTTTTGAAGCACAGTGAAATCGGTTATTAATGCATTGCTAATGTAGTTTAATTAGCTTTAAGAAAAATGTAACGCATTGCATGCTATGTTAGCTCAAGCTAATTAGTTGAGAGAATCAAGCAAATTGATTTAAAATGCTACTTAAGTAAGCATAATACATATAAGTCTGTTTGTTTAATGCTTAATATAAAGCAATGTGAAAGTATATGCTTAGATAGTAAGCAGTGATTAATGATTGTGCTAAGTATTTAAGCAAGCAATTAGCTAAGTTGTTGTAATGATTAGTAAAAAGCAAACAAAGCAACCAGTGGGATACTCAATCATACTTTGAAAACGTAAATCGAAATCTGTAGTATGTTCCCAGGAAATTTATGCTAAAATTTACCATTTATACAATAAGCTGTTTATAGTATGCATAAAGTAGGCATTATGCAGTCTAGTATGCATAAGCTTGCATAAAGCGTATTTTATGCAGCTATTTATGCATAAGAAATCATATTGACCTAGAAGCTTAATTCCACTTAATCTGCTTGAGGTTAGTTGTGACGACTACGACTAACTGCTGGGTTTTCTTATATAACTTAGTTAAATCGGAATTTTGGTTTAAGTAAGCATAAGGAAGCAGAGTAAAATGCCAGAGGATCTTGCTATGTCTTTTTCACTATTGACATAAGTTTTTAGCTGAATAAGCATATAAGCATGAACAAACTAGAAGATGATTCAGAGCTAGATCAGGTTGAAGTCGATCAAGACGGAAACGTAACAATTGTAAATGCAAGCACAAACGCTCCAGATTTCGTTTTAACAGACGAAAACATTACCCAGGAGCAAATCAACGACATGAAGATGTTCGGCCTACAGAAGCCAGATACGGTCTCCTGGGAGCGTTGGAATATGCTTCAGTCAATCAGGTACGAGCATGAGCACATGATCCACATGGCGGCATCAGGAATTCCGCAGCAAGAGATAGCTGAAATGTTGGGCTATGATAATTTGCATGTTTCTAAAGTTCTTAGGACTCCTGAGATTAAGGCTAAGGTCGAGGAAAAGATTCATGAGATTTATGGCGAGGATATTAAAAAGGCTCTAAGAGACCGAGCCCGCAAAGCTGTTGGTGTTGTTGATAAAATTTTAGTTGAAGGAAAAGAAGCCGAGCAAGCGTCAATGGCCAAGTGGGTGTTAGAGCATACGGTTGGAAAAGCGTCTCAAGAAATTAATGTTCAGAAGACTACGCTAAGTCAGGTCGTTTTACAGATTGAACAGCTTAAGCAAAACAACCAGCTACGAGATATTGGTAGCAGCACAGAGGACTTGCAAAAACCTAAAGATCACTTTGATACTATTATTGAACAGGTTATTCCTAGCGGAATGGTCGTCGGCAAACGTAGCGAGGAAAGCAATGAAGGACAAAACTAAATTAGGCTTTTTAAAAGAGCTTAAAAAACCAACCACGCCACAACCCAAACAGGCTTTCAATTATGCTAAGCCAGTTTCGAAAGTCGATCAGCCTAAAGCTATGGGAATTATTCAGCGTAACCGCGAACACAAGTCGGTGCCTGTTGATAAATCAACTAACTTTGCTGTTGAACAGAAGGCAGCAAAAAACTCCCATAAAGGAAAATAAGCATGAACAGCAGAGTCAACCAAGGACTTAAGGAATTTCGCTGGCTTTTCCGCAGAGACGCTACGCCAAGAACGGCTGGAGCAATCACTAAGTCTGGTGGCGGATATACGATTGCAGACACCTCTACGACTGCACAGGTAGGCGATGTTTACAGAGCTGAAACTGCCACTACTTCTAAGATGGTTAACAAGGAATATAAGGTCATTGCTGCTAGCACAAATAGCTTCACAATCGCCTCTAAAGACCTTCCGACTCTAGGTGATACTTTCTACATTATGGGATACGTTACGCCAAAGGTTGATGATAAGGGAGCCATTTCAGTTTCATCAACACAAGCGCCAATTCAATTTGTTTACAACGGATCAGACATTGAGGTTGCCCTTGACACAACAACAGCCGCTAATTCTAGGCCACTCCCAATTTGGTATGTAAACGGAGCTGGCACAAAAACGGATTTAGCAACACTTGCCGAGCAGCAAACACAAACAACCTCACTAGGAACAATTAATACTTCCGTTAATACTCTGTTAAAACCTGCTAGCACGCTGGCTGGAATTACCACAGTAGGAACAGTAACAACTGTTTCAACGGTTTCAAGTGTAACAGCTATTGCAAACGCCCTTCCTGCTGGGTCTAATGAAATCGGTGCAGTTAATAATGCGAAAGTTTCAGGAACAGCAATTTCTGTAGGAAGCGGAACCTTAGATGCTGGAACACAACGAGTGGTTTTAGCAACAGATCAGCCATCGTTGTCTGTTACAAACACAAATGTTTATAGCGACTCTACTTCTTCTGGAAGTATTACAACACAGAACTTAGTTCCATTAGGAAATGCGACCGCCAATTCAGCGGTTGCCACAATCGCAAACGGTACAAACTCTCGTGGTAGTGCAATTGTAACAGTGACAGGTACATATACAGGAGCCCTCTCATTACAAACTTCTGCGGATGGTAGTGTGTGGAGAACTTCATCTGCGGATAGCGCTATTTACAACATTGGTGCTGGAACTTTTTCTGGAACTATTGCTTCAGGAACTCAGGGTGATTTTCAAATAATGACCGCTGGTCAGGCTTATGTTCGTATTACTGCTCTTGCAGCGGTAACTGGTACAGCTACGGTAGCAATTAGAACTTCTGTTCCTGGTGGTGGGACCATTATTCAAGGGCCACTTCCAACTGGAACAAACGTCATTGGAGCTTTATCTGCCAATCAATCTACAAATATTGCACAGATGAATGGTGTTGCTACTTCAATGGGAGCTGGTGCTGATAGTACTGGAACTCAACGGGTAACGATTTCAAATAATGCGACTGCGACTCTAGCAAACGTAACAGCTTCAGCGACTTCTGTAGCGGTACTTGCTTCAGCGGCAACTCGAAGACATGCTACTTTTTACAATGACTCGGCGGCAATCTTGTATTTGAAGTTTGGAGCTACGGCATCAACAACTTCTTACACAGTACAGATTCAAGCTAATGGTTATTACGAGCTTCCTCAACCCTGCTATTCTGGCGCGATTGATGGAATTTGGTCTTCTGCAACTGGCACAGTTCGTGTCACAAGCTGGTAGGTGATATATGCCATTATATAATCAAAATGTAGATATCGCTAACACGCAAACAGTAACTGGGGCAAAGACGCTACAGAACCTAACTGTAACGACTAATCCTTTAGCATTAACCGTTGGGCAGCTAGCCTTCCCTGCGTCTCAAAACGCTAGTGCTGATGTTAACACGCTTGATGATTACGAAGAAGGAACGTGGACGCCGCAAGCTAGGGGGTCTGGAACTGCTGGGTCTCCAACTTACGTTAATCAGCTTGGTTCATATACAAAGATAGGTAATAGAGTTTACTTTGATTGCTACATTTCATGGTCGGCACTAACTGGGTCTACTGGTAATTTGCAAATATCCAATCTTCCATTTACTTCTGGGGCGACATACTATTCATCAATATCTTTAAGCCCTGATAATTTGACGCTAAATGGTGCTGCTTATTATTTAAGTGCATATATTGCTCCATCTGGAACAGTCATTACGCTTATTAATGCTGACGGAAACGGAAATACGGCAGTGCAACCGATGGACACTTCGGCTGGGATAGTAATTGGTGGTTTTTACAAAATTTAAAGGAGCTTTTGTGTTAGAAAAAAGAAAAATTTTAGATCAAATTGAAATTAAATTAAATGGGGTTATTTTTATCAAAGAATTAAATCAGATTCTTGATGATGGAAAAGTTATAAGCTCAACACCTCACAGATCAAGCGTTTGCCCGTTGGACGATGTTTCAAGTCATGAATATCAAATGGTTAAAGATGTTGCCGCTGTTTACTGGACTCAGAAAATTAAAGATGATTATGCTGCATTTTTACAAGAGCAAGTTAGGGATGCTTTTGAAAATCCCTAATCGCACAGAGTTAGACTTTTGTAGGTATAGCAAATGACACAGAAATCAATAACCATTGACGAAAAAACAAAAATTACTGTTGGATTTTTTCTTGTTCTTATTGGCGGAATTTACTGGATTACATCGCTTTTCTTTGAGGTTAAGGCTAACTCTAGAGAAATTAATTCAATGAAAGAAGACCAAAAGGATGAAGTTAAAATTCTTCAAGACATTCATGTACGCGTCATTCGTATAGAAGAAAAGATTAAGAAATAATTTTCTTGATATTCCGATGTAGCTTATTAAGCTTAGTTAAAAGGAGTTTTCATGAAAACAAAACTAATTGTATTTGGTATCTTTTTGTTTGCAGGAGTTTTAGCGTTAGCGCAAATCACCGCCCCTCCCGAATCGGTTGAAGGTGCAACAGCTTTAATTCCAAATTTGATCTTAGCGGCTTCGCAGGGTCAAAATGTTATGGCAGCAGGACTCGCCGTTATGGTTGCGATGGTCTTTGTGAGACAATATTTAATTCCTAAGCTTGAACTTTCTAAGGAAGCACTTCCGCTTGTGATGGCCTTAATTCCTATTGGAAGCATGGTGGGATTTTCGCTTTATCAAGGTATGGATATTCGCATGGCTTTCCAAAATGCAATTCTTGTGGCATTCACAGCTGGTGGAGCTTGGGATTTGATTGGTAAAACTTTAACAAAGCAATTACTTGGAAAACGATACATCCCATCAGCAGAATCAATCGTTAAGTAGCTCTGACTTAGCCAAACAACTTGTATGGGATGTCTTGGTCAAGAAAGCTATGCAACAGATTTTTGTGGCCATGCCGTTATTTGCGTGGCCTCCCTTCGCATTACTTATAAATTACTTTGTTAAAACCTATTCTGATTTTCTTTTTGAGTATGTGAAACAGCTGATTGATGAACAGAGAATTATTTTTAACAACGAAAAAGCTAAGAATGAGTTTGCTAAATCAGCAATGGAACTTCACGAAATTGTAAGGTCAAAAGGTTTTGACTCTAAAGAATTCAAGGAAGCTAGAAATGAAAACAAAAAACTACTGGATAATCTTGTTCGCTACGATGTGGCTAGGTAGCTGTGCCACTAAACCTAAACCAAAAATTAAAGTATATCTTAAGAATCAAAAAATTTGTGTTATTGCTGGCGATATTCGCGCTGGTGCTGACTGTGCCAATACTTTAGGGGGATTTAATACCTCAATGAGTGTTGAAGAGGTGATCAAATTTCTTGAGGGAGATCCAAAAGATAATCAACCTCCAGGGGTATTTATGTCTTTAGAGGACTTTTCAGAGATGAAAACCGCTTTGGACTTAGCTTGCTCGGCGGCTGATACTTGTCAGGTGGCTATCAGATGAAGATTGTAAAATCAATTCCTAGGCTTGGTGATGTTTCTTGGGATGTTGAAATAATTCAGGAACAACTTCGGGATTTATTTTCGGGGAATATTACTACTGATGGGATTTTTGGTAAGGAAACTTTCGATACTCTTATTGCCTTTCAGAAAGCAAAGGGAATTGAAACGAATCAGCCAGGAAGCATTGGACCAGTTACTTTAAAATTTCTTGATATAATCGTTGTCGGAATGAATTCAACAACTGGTAGACTTACCGTTACCAACGACCTTCGGGGCAAGAAAGATCGACATATCCACCCCTCAATCCGAATTTTTTTAGAGGCCGAATTATTTCCTTCGGGAAAGATCCTTCCCTGCTTTAAAGATAAAAACATTCAACAATGTGCCATCGCAATTTTCGGGGCTCTTGGGAGAATAAAAATTCTTGAGGGGCCGAAAAATAACTATGGGAAAGAAGTGGGCTGGGTCCAGGGAACAACGGGTTCTGCGGCTCCAGGTGGGAACGGGGACGACTGGTGCTTGGATCATTCGCAAATTGCCGTTGGTTTTTTGGAAGATTACTTTAAGACTGAATCTCCTGTGCCTGCTGTGGCGCACACAATTACATGCTGGCGAGACGCAAAGTTAATTCCAGGGCTTACGACCACAGATTTTGAAATCGGCACCATTGCCATTTTCCAGCGAAATGCAACCCAAGGACATTCAATGGGCGTAATGAATGAAGTTGCGTGGGACCTAATGGGCACGGTTGAGGGCAATGTTGACGGAACCGCTGGCTTTTTTATTCGCAATAAATGGCAGACTAACGACTTGAAATTATTGGGCTTTATTCGTTTTTACCCAGGGAACAAACTACCATGAAATTCAGCACACCCCTTGAAACCTATCTTTACTACAAAGAAAACAAATGGGCCTTTGTAACTGACCTTGCCTTCAGCAAAGATGAGGTTGACGCAAAGAGTCCAATTAAAACATTGCCCAACAAAGAGTATCTTAGGCTTTATGCAAAGATATGGGAGCTTTATCCGCTGCTGGCTATTCCAAAAACACGCCGTATGACGTTTTCTTGGACGACCATAGCCCTTTATACCCATGAATTTATCTTCAATCGTGTGCGATCCTTCGCGTTCGTATCAAAAAAGGAAGATGACGCTAATGAGCTTGTTTTGCGAGCAAAGTTTTTCTTAGATCACATTCCTAATGATTTATTTCCTAGGGAACTGATTCCAGAATACGAATATAAATTTAATTACCTTTATTCAAAATCAATGGACTCTAAAATTCAGGGTTTTCCTCAAGGAGCCGATCAGTTGCGTCAGTTCACCTTTTCAGGCGTGTTTGGTGATGAGTCGGCCTTCTGGGACAAAGCCGAAGAATTCTATTCCGCAACTTTCCCAACAATTGATGGTGGTGGACGAATGACACTAGTTTCATCAGTTGCGCCAGGATTCTTTAAGCGCCTTTGTTATGATGCCATGGATGAAAAAGGTGATATTGAGATTGCAGATCACATGCCAAACTACGTTGTACCCATGCAAGGAGTGCGCCTGTGGAAGAACAAGAAGAACAAATTTGCTGTTTTAGAGATTCACTATACAGCCGATCCGACAAAACGCGATCCAAGTTATAAAGAATCAATCAAGAACTCAATGCCACTTCAGCAATATCTTCGAGAGTACGAGCTTAACTGGGATACTTATTCAGGAATGCCTGTTTACCCAGAATTCGGTGATATTCACATTCTTCATGATGAGCCAACCGTTAGTCCAGGCCTTCCGTTATTGATCGCCTTTGATTTTGGACTTACCCCAGCGGCAACAGTGGCTCAATACGAAGGGACTACTATTACTTTCTTTAAGGAATTTACAGCGGTTAATATGGGAGCGGAAAGATTCGTGCCAATGGTTGTTTCTCAGCTTCGGCTAATGTTTCCAACTCATTCTGACCTTAAGAAAAACTGGAAATGCTGGGTTGATCCGTCTGGATTCAATAGAAACGATAATGATGAGCGTAAAACAGCTATGACAGTTGCAAAAAATGGCTTTAATCCAATGCCAGGTCCGATTACTTGGGAAGGTAGACGTAAGTCAGTAGCTGATTTTCTTACAACTTTAGATAAAGCCAAGCCAACTTTCCAGATTTATGAAAAAGGATGCCCAGTTTCCGTGAAAGGATTCAAAGGCGGCTACCATTATCCAGAAAAAAATCTTGATGTGGCTCCAAGTCAGCTACGACCTATAAAAAATATGGCCTCCCATCCTCACGACACCATACAATATATTTGCTCTGGAGTTAAGAATATGAAAGTGACTCAAGAGGGACTTAATATTCCAAATCCATCCTATGCAAAGGAGCTAAATAATGGCCGATTACAAAGATAGTGACATCATAAATTGCGTTGAAAACTACAGACAAGAAGCTACGCAAGCTAAACAATCACGAATGGATCAAAACAAGCAAAACTTTGATGCTTACCATTTACGACAAGACTGGAGCCATAAATTGTCTGGCCAGTCTAAAGAATTTTTACCTAAAGTTGCAACCGCAGTAGAGCAAAACGCAAATATGATTCAGCAAGGTCTTTTAGATATTGGCGAATGGTTTTCCGTTGATTCTCAAGATGGAATTGAGGCTGATGACCTGAAAATCAAGCCAGACACAGTTTACAGGCTTTTAAGTCGTCAGCTGCAAAAAGATGGTTTCGTCAAAAAGACTGGTGATGCTGCAAAACTTGGTATGCTTGGCGGTTTAATCATCGCAAAGGTAACTGGGAAGTTTGTTAATAAGCCAAAATTCGTTGTTGAGAGAAAGTGGAAAGGCTTTAAGCCGATCAAGAATCTCGTTATGCGTGAAGATAAATGCTGGCAGCTTGATGTTCGCCTAATTCGTCATGAAGATTATTTCCCAGATCCAACTGGCCGTGGACTTTATGAAATGGAAGATAACTACATGGATTTACATGAGGTTGTCGCTTTATCAGAAGGACCTGATGCAATTTATGATAAAGAAGCCGTAAGTCAGCTTTCTGGCTCATTTGACTCTGCTGGAAGTGATCAGGCTTGGAATAAATCCCGTGAAACTGGTCAAAATGTCACCAACAGCGGTTACAGAAAACAAGTTAAAATAACAGAAATCTGGGGAAAGCTATTAGATTCTGAAGGAAATGTTCTTTGTGAAAACTGCAAGACAACCATTGCAAATGATCGCTTTGTTATTGAAAAACCAATTCCTAATCCATACTGGCACCAAGAATCTCCTTATGTTGCCGCAGCACTTTTATCAACCCCACATGCTGTTTGGCCAAAAGCTATTATGGACGCAGCAACTAGCTTAAATCTGTCAGCAAATGAAATTTTTAACTTGCTTTTAGACTCTGGAATTATGTCTGTGCATGGAATTAAGCAGCTTAGAACTGATTGGTTAGAAGACCAGTCGCAGGTTGCTAATGGAATTGAGCAAGGCGCTACCTTGAAGGTCAATGCTTCGTGTCCTCCTGGGATGAAGGTGCTTGAGTCAGTTTACACTGGCACTCCGCCATCTGAAGCGATCAACATGCTTCAAATCGTTAATCAAGAAGCCGCAGCCGCAATGTTCACTAATGAAATTCGCTCTGGCGGTGGTGACGCAAATAATGTTCGCGCAACTGCAATCGTAGAGAATTCTCAAGCCCTAAATAATATGTTTACTGGAATGATTAAAAACCTTGAAGGCGATGAAAATTCTGGATTCATGACACAACTTTTATCTAAAGCATGGAAGGTTGTGGCTCAAAACATGACTGACCTTGACTCAAAAGAAGTTGAAGCGTTACTTGGAAAGCAATTGGCTGGCGAATTGTTGGCGATGGGTAAAGAACAAATCTTTGCCGACACTGTTCAGTCATGCAAGTTTAAAGCTTACGGCGTTTCTGCAATCGTTAACAAGATGAAGGACTTTACAAAGCTTCAATCAATGCTTCAAACAATTTTTTCAAACCCGATGCTTACCGAAGCTTTCATGAAAAAATATTCTATCGAAAAACTTTTAACTGAGATTATGCGTTCGCTTGACATCAAAACTTTCAAACTTGAAGCTAAGGAAGACGAGGGCGGTAGTCTTAATGAAGACGATGGGCCTCCAGCTCAAGGTGGTCCAGATTTAATGTCACAAATACCAAACGCAGCAGCAGAGGTTAATCAAGGAGACCTTAATCCAATGGCAAGCAGTCAACCAGCATCGCCTCAGTCAATTTAAAGAAGGGAGCATTTATGGCTAAGAAAAAACCAATGAAGAAAAAATCAGGCAAAAAGTCTGGTTCTAAAAAAAGTTGTTAGTATGACCGAAGAAAAATTGGCCTCTCTAATGAACGAGGCGCGTTTAATTAGCGCGTCAGACAATGTGTTATTTCCGTTGATTAAATTAAAACAGCAACAAAGAATGGATTTAGCTTGCTCTAAGTTTGCAGGCGGAGCCACAGACTTCATGGCTGACATCGCTTACATACAAGCGTTGAAAGAAATTGAAATGCAGCTTCGTAAAATGCAGACCGCTGGAAATCAGGCGAATTACGAATTGAATAAAGACCAAATAAAATAAACTAAGGAGATACTATGAGTTTTGGTGCGGAATTTAGAAAGATGCGTGAAACAGGCGGTTCACCAAAAGTTACTGCTGAGGCGGCAACTGAAGCGGAAACTGCTGCAACAGAAAAAGTAAAAGCTGAGGCGGAAGCACCAGCTGAGGAAACGGCTGAAGCTGTTTTCCAAAACCCATTTGTTGATGGCCAAGTTCTTGAGGATGTTTCTGTTGGCGATGAGCCTCCAGTCATTCCTCCACCAAAGCCAGAACAGGCTCAAAAGAAAATTAAAATCAACGGCAAGACTTTTGATAATATTGAAGATGCCGCTGATTATGCTGCAAAGCTTGAAATTGAGCTTGAGAAAAAGGAAGCTGTTGAAAAAGCTCTTGAAGCCCAAAAGCCAAAAGCAGAAGCTCCAAAGATTGATAAAGCAACCAAGAAAATTGCTGAGAAATTCTTTGAAGATCCAGAGGCAGCGTTTGACGAATTTGATGAACTTGTAACTAAAAAAGCTCGTCAGATGATTGAAGAAATGGATAACCAAAAAACACAAGCTGCAAAGGCGAAAGCTGATGCTGATAATGCTTGGCAATCGTTTTATAAAAACAACTCTGACCTTGTTGACTGGCAGGAAGAAGTGAATCTTGTTACTCAGCGAAACTGGGAAATTGTTAAAGACTTACCAGCCGAAAAAGGCCTAGCTGAAATCGCTAAGCAAACTCGTGCATACATCAACTCTTTGAAGGAAAAAGCTCTGCCAAAACAAGTGCTTTCAAGCAAAATTGTTACTTCGCCGACATCGGGACTACAATCTGCTACAGCTACGAAAAAAGGAACTACAGAAAAAAAAGTTTCTTTTATTGACCAAGTTCGTTCAACTAGTAAACGAACGGCAATGCAAAGTGAATCTTAGATAGGCTAAGAGGAGCGTTGTCTTGCTAAAGGTTACATAACTTCAAAGGGGTTAACATGTTTCAATGGCAATATGACGCGCCTTCAGGTGTTTTTAAGAATCACCAAATGTCAAGCAAGCTGCGTATGGCGGCAATTGCAGAATGTAAATTCATGCAATTCGTAAATCCAGAAGAGGGTTACGGAAAATCAAAAGGTGAATCAATCACCATTTCTCGTGTTTCTAATATCACTGTTCCAACGAATGGTCGATTAGCAGAAGGCACAGAAATTCCACAGGACGAATTGGTTCTGTCAACAATCGCTATCACAGTTAGCGAATGGGGACGTTCAGTTCCATACACTTCATTATCAAATGATTTGTCAAAGTTCGACATTGGTAACGTAATTCAAAAGAAATTACGCGATCAAATGGCGTTAGTTATGGACTCAGCTGCTGCTGATGCTTTCCAAGCTGGTAAAATTAAAGCTATCCCAACTGGTGTTGCGGCTTTAACTTTTGATACAGATGGAACGGCTTCAACAGCTGCAACTGTAAACTTAAACGTTTACCACGTTGAACAAATCCGTGACTATATGTTCTCAACTTTAAACATCCCTGCTTACGAAGGCGGCGATTACATGTGCTTGATTTCTACTAAGGCTGCTCGCGGTCTTAAGAATGATCCAGCATGGGAAGTTTGGCACAAGTACACAGATCCATCTAAAAAGTACAACTCTGAAATCGGTAAATTAGAAGGCGTTCGTTTTGTTGAAATCAACAACACAGCAGCTCTTTCTGGTTCATTAGGTACAGGTTCAGTTTTAGGTGAAGCAGTGTTTTTCGGTGACGATGCAGTTGCGATGGCAGTTGCACAAGATCCAGAATTACGCACTGAAATGCCTAAAGATTTCGGACGATCTAAGAATGTTGCTTGGTATGGTATCTTGGAGTTTGGTCAAATCTGGGGCGATTCAGCTTCAGCTGGCGAGACACGTGTGGTGCATGTGACGTCAGCATAGTTGACTAAATTATAAATGTATACGACTCTCTGGTAAAAAGGAGAGTCATATATGAAAAAGAAAGTTGGAAGGCCAAAAAGTGATTACGAAATTTCAAGGTTGCAAAATTGCGAACATTGCGAAAAAGAATTTATCGCAAAAAGAAGAAAACCAGCCGAAGCATGGCAAAGGTTTTGCTCTTGGGAGTGTCGTGGTTTGCAAAAAAGAAAGCGAGTGTCAAGGTCTTGTAAAACTTGTTCAGCTTTTTTTGAAATTAAAGAATGCCATTCAAAAGATGGTAGGGGTTGGTTTTGCTCTAGAGAATGTAATTGGAAGTTTGATAGAAAAACATACACAGGAAGGCATGTTCAGCCTTCAGGATATGTCTTTGTTAGTATTCCAAAAGATCACCCATTGCTTAAAGAGAAAAAGCAAAAAGGTATTAGAAACTGTAGAATGCCAGAACATAGGCTTGTCATGGAACAGCATCTTGGAAGGCGTTTGCTTTCAAACGAAAACGTACATCACAAAAATGGAGTTCGACACGACAACAGAATTGAAAACCTTGAGCTTTGGACAAAGACTCAACCTTCTGGGCAGAGAAATTTGGACTTAATAGAAGAAAACAAAAAGCTTCGTGAGGAGCTTAAAATTTTAAAAGGAGAATTATAATGGGATATACAAAAAAAGGCAATCATTTAGCCTACTTCACCCCAATCATTACTTTGGCGCAAAATGCTGCTGAAGTTTTAAAAGAAATGGATATTGGCGCTGCTTCGGCAGATCACGGAGAATTAGTCTGTGTTCGCCCATGTCGCGTTTCCGAATTGCAATTCACGTTAACAAGCGAATTAGCTGGTGGAACTTCGGTTGCTCCGCGAGTTATCTTCACTCGTAGACCAACTCCACTGTCAGCTTCTAGCGAAGCAGTTGTTGGAACAGTAATTGTTCCTGACACAACGGCAGTTGGAAAAACAGTTTACAAGCTTGTTGATCCAGTAAGTTTTGCTGTTGGCGAATCAATGGAAATTTCGCATGTTATCGGCACTGGTACACCTACAGGTCAAGGCGTTTACAGCTTTATCTGTAATGATGATCCAGAAACTGCTGGTAACAACAGCGACATGATTGCTTCAGCATAATTCTAAACAATGCGGCCCTTGTGGTTTTTTCTAGTTTTCCGCTTGGGCTGCTTTTTAAACTAGAATCACAGGAGGCCAAATGGCTGATATTGCATCTTCAGATGTTACTTATACTTTAGTAAAACAACGTAAAGAAGATTCAAGCAACAAAGTTATTAATTTAACTGTTGCTTTCGGAAATGGTACTTTAACTTATCCATCTGGCGGAATTCCATTAGATAAAGCAAAAATGGGCTGCGCAAGCGCAATCATTAATGTTAATTTATGTTCTCCAGCATCCAGCAATGGGTTTGTTTACAAGTACGATTTAACAAATAACAAAATTAGAATTTACCAAGGCGACAATGACAATGCGGCAGACGCACCATTAATTGAGTTATTGGGCGCAGCTACACCAGCGGCAGCAACGCTTGCTCTGGAAGTTGTTGGTTGGTAACATTTTTTTAACAAACAAAACTAGGAGTTTTTATGAGAAAGATTAATACGCATAAACCGCAGTTTGACCTTAAAACGCATGTTCGAGATGGAAAAGGCAATGTGGTTAAAGAAAATCACTACCGCCTGACGATTGAAAATGGCGTTCACAAATTTGAGCGTCCACCAGGATCAAAAATGTTTTATGATTCTGCTGGAACTTTAATTTCAGCTCCAAAAGAAGCTAAAACTGCTGAGCCAAAGCAAGATTTTGACTCTAAAATTAAAGAGCTTGAAACGGTTAATATGACCGCAAAAGACGTTAAAGTTGACGATGTACCAACATCAGCTGATTTATCAGAAGAAATCGCTTTAATGGAAAAAGCTGGTGCAGTTGAAAAAGCTGCTGAATTAAAACGAAAGCAACCTTTATTTAAGGAGCATTTGAAATAATATGCCAGCAGTAAGAATTAAATCATTACCACAAGTAACTGTTGCGACATCTGGGACCGAGGTTGCCATTGCTGGCAATACTGTTCAAAATGTTGTGAAAGTATTTTTATATGCTCCAGCTGGAAACACTGGAACAGTTTTCATTGGCGACGATACCGTGACGACAACTCTAGGTATTGCAATTGAAAAAGGGACAAGATATGAGATTGCTGCACCAGTGGGCCAATATCTTGATGTTCAAAAAATTTATGTAGATGCAGCGACAAATGGCGATAAGCTTAATGTTGCGGTTCTACAAGTAGTTTAGGAGTTAATATGTCAGGAAATTTGCAGCATCTTCAATCTTCAACAGTTGGCTATTCTGTACAAAGCCTGACAGTTCCTTACTCGGCGCCATCAAATCAGCAACTTAAAGTTTATTCTGTAAACGCTTACAACGGAACAGCTGCTGACAACGACATTGGCATTTATCATTCAGTTGCAAAGCCTCATTTTAAGGTTTGGCAGTTATTAGCGGCTGGCGACACCGAAGTTACATCGACTGTTCAAGGTGGTTCAGCCGTTTCAATTTTCAATACTACAAATAATGATGGTTGCTTGTTTCAAGCTAAAGAAAAGTTCAATATGGTTACTTTCAATATTTCACAAGCGTCTACAGGTTCGCCTGTTTACACTTTTAAGTATTGGAATGGAGCTTGGACGACTTTAACGCTTTTAAATACTCCTGACTTTTCAACAACTGGGGTTCAAGCGTTACTTTTCAACCCACCAACTGACTGGGTGGTTGGAGATGGCACAGAAACGACTGACGATACGCTTTATTCAATCCAAATCATATCAACCACAGCTCCATC
>WBZS01000591.1_pt1 | contig 41986 bp, 29 predicted proteins | sample 5204201 | NCBI WGS metagenome assembly WBZS01 (sample SAMN12344357, study PRJNA552823) | activated sludge metagenome | biome: Activated sludge suspended growth; feature: Nitrification reactor; material: Wastewater; isolation source: activated sludge from nitrification reactor of wastewater...
CACAGGGTCAACGACAGGGTCGACGACCGGATCGACCACGGGGTCAACGACCGGATCGACGACCGGATCGACGACCGGATCGACGACCGGATCAACGACCGGATCGACCACAGGGTCGACGACCGGATCGACCACAGGGTCAACGACCGGATCGACGACCGGGTCAACGACAGGGTCGACGACCGGGTCAACGACCGGGTCAACGACCGGATCGACCACGGGGTCAACGACCGGGTCAACGACCGGATCGACCACGGGGTCAACGACCGGATCGACGACCGGATCAACCACGGGGTCAACGACCGGATCGACGACCGGGTCAACGACCGGATCGACCACGGGGTCGACGACCGGATCGACCACGGGGTCGACGACCGGATCCACGACTGGATCAACTACCGGGTCCACGACTGGATCGTCGTCACCGTCTTGGTCGTCACCGTCGTGGTCGCCACCGTGGCCATGATGGCCATGATGGCCGTCATGACCATTATCGTCATGACCATCATCATTGTGGTCGCCGTGGCCGTGGCCGCGGCCGTCGTGCTTGTCATCGTCGTTGTTGCGATGATCGTTGTCATCATGCGACGTTAGACGGACGCCATCCTTACCGTTGTCGTCATGACCATCATCATTGTGGTCGCCGTGGCCGTGGCCGCGGCCGTCGTGCTTGTCGGCGTCGGAGTTCGACTTATCCGAGGCATGCTCGGCTGCATGCTTCTCGGCAGCGGCCTTGTCGGCAGCAGCCTTATCGGCGGCAGCCTTCTCGGCGGTCGAGGCGCCGGACTTCATCAGTGACGCATTGTCGAGCAGGCCGCCGTAGCTATCGTTGTCCTCTCCGGCCTCACGGAACTCGATGCGGTCATCGCCACCGGTGCCGACAACCTTGAACGATGCCTTCGACCAATCCGCCTTGCTGGGCTCGACAGAGCCGACGAGTTCGCCATTCCAGAACACCTTGACGGTGTCGGACCCGGCCTTGCTGTCAGGACGCTTCATGTAGTCGAAGCTGAAGGTATATTCGGCACCCGCCTCCGTCTTCACGTTCTGAAACATGTTGGACAGGGTCTTGCCGGAATCATAGTCAAGCTCGGCGAACTTGTCGCCTTCGGCGGCCTTGATGCCGTAGAAGCCCTTGCCCCACGTCTCAATCTCGGTATCGGACTGCCAGCCGCCAACCGCCTTCTGATGCGCCCACGACTTGGCCGCCGCGCTGCCCCTCTCGAAGCCACCGTCGACGAGCATTTCGCCCGATGCCTGGAACGCCACTGCTCCGCTATTACTCATGATCCCGCTCTCCATTCCCGTCCAATGTCCGCTGCCCGGGGTGCGCTCCCCGGCTGCCGTTTCCGGCTTCCAAACGGACTGCCGGACTCTTTCTCCAGCATCCACGCTAGCAACAATCTTCAAACGTCACGTTTTGACTTGAACTGCAGTTTTCGCCGAATTTGCCGGACATTTTATCGATCCGTGGCTTTTGCCGGTCTTTGCCTCCGCAAACGCGAAAACGGCCGGGATTTCTCCCGGCCGCATTCACGGTTCATTGCCGATAGCCGCATTTCCCGGCTGCCCCGGGCGGCGCCCTACCAGGCGATGCCCTCGTAGGAGCTGTCCTGCGGGCGCTCCTTGAACAGACGCGCGAGGTCGAGGACGTGCGTGCCCGGCGAGCGCTCGCGCACGGCGCGGCGGAACTCGTCGGTGGCGTGACTGACGACGAGTACGTCGGACTGCCCCACCAGCGCCTTGAGGTCGTCGACGACGAGCGACTGCAGCTCGTCCATCAGCTTGGCCTGGCTCGGAACGCCATGACGCACGTAGTCGATCTGGCCCTGCAGCAGCGGACCGAAGTGCAGATTGGCGTCGTAGGCCTTGAGGCTCTCGCCCTTGGCCAGCAGGCGCGCCATCAGCTCGAGCGTCGGGCTTTCGCGCAGATCGTCGGTGTCGGGCTTGAATGTGATGCCGAGGAAGCCGATGCGCTTGCCGGCGAACGGCTCGAGCAGCCTCACGGCCTGCGCGATGTGGCGGTCGTTCGACACCGACAGGCTGTCGATCAAAGGCAGCTGGACACCGAGATCCTGGCCGAGGTGCACCACCGCGCGCACCTCCTTCGGCAGGCACGAGCCACCGAAGGCGAAGCCCGGCTTCAGATAGTAGGGCGACAGGTTGAGCTTCAGGTCCTTGACGAAGATGTTCATGACGTCGTGGCTGTCGATGTCGAGCGCCTTGCACAGGCGGCCGACCTCGTTGCCGAACGCCACCTTGGCGGCGTGCCACACGTTGTCGACGTACTTCACCATCTCGGCGGCGGCGATCGAGGTGAAGATCACCTTCTCGTCGATGCGGCCGTAGATCGCCGTCACGGTCTGGGCGGCGCGATCGTCGTTGGCACCGACGACGGTCTTCGGCGGCGCGAAGAAGTCGGCCACCGCCACGCCTTCACGCAGGAACTCGGGGTTGAAGCAGACGCCGAAATCGGGACCGAGACGCTTGCCGGAGGCCGCCTCGACCTCAGGCACCACGACATCGAGCGTGGTGCCCGGCGGCACCGAGCAGCGCAGGACGACGACGTGGTAGCCGTCCTTCATGGCCAGCGCCTGGCCGATAGCGCGGCTGGCGGCGCGCACGTAGGTCAGGTCGCAATCACCCTCGGCCGAGGTCGGCGTGCCGACCGACATGAACGTCACATCCGTCTCGAGCACGGCGGCGACGAGGTTCGCGGTGGCGCCGATGCGGCCCTCGGCCACGCCCTCGGCGAGCAGGTCTCCCAGGCGCTCCTCGACGATCGGCGAGCGGCCCTCGGCGATCGCCTTCACCTTCTCGGGGCTCACGTCCACGCCGACCATGCGGAAGCCGAGATGGCCCAGGCAGGCCATCGACACCGCACCGACGTAACCGAGACCGACAACGCTGATCGCGGGCTTGGCCGCGTCGACCGCGGCAGACGCACCGGCATCGACCCGACGCAACGCATTACCTGCCACCGCGTGCTCCACCACGCGCGATTGCATATTCATTTCCTGACGCTCCCACAGGGCGCTACCCGCCCCCTTGTTTCACCAGGCTTCCGACGAGCGCTACACCCGGCCCTTCGCGGCGACACGTCACCCTCGTGTCGAACTCCGCTCCAAGCCCAGGCGCAAATCCCCGACGAAGATGCCTTCGATCGTGCAGGGAAAATCGCCGTGCCTACATGGAACTGTGCCGCAAATGCATGGCGATTGGCTGAAGCGCCATCATACAATTGGAGCTAAATCGGAATTCAGCCGAGGAAGAATGCGACAACGAATGAGAAACTCGGGACAATCAGCAACTCGCTGTAAATCATCACGGCCAGGAAAAGACCGGCGAACGACAATACCGTCATGTAGGCCGCCATCGCCTCGCGATACTGGGCCACCAGGTCGCGCCCCGCAAAGCCCGCCGTCTGGTTGCCGCGATTGGCCCACTTCTGCTTGGCCAGCCGCCACATCATGTAGACCTTGACCTGCGCATTGAGCTTCTGATTGGCGGCCAGCGCCCAGATGAAGTTGAGGTCGACCTCGCGGGCGTAGAACCACAGCACCACCGACAGCAGGCCGCGCGTCACGCACAGGTAGATGAAATAGGCGACGAAGAACGAGAAGCCGATCTTCATGGCGCCGGTGATGGCGAGCAGCGGGCTGACCAGCGTCGTCCACATGGCGAGGCGCTGGTCGACGCAGCACCACCAGATGAAGAACGGCATGCGGGTCGGGCCCAGCATGATGGCGCGCCAGCCGTTGCGCAGCATGTTGCCGGACCAGCGGCGCAGGTTCTCCTTCATGCGGGTCAGGCCTGAGCCGTCCACCACCTCGATGGTGACGCCGGTGGCGTCGGGCACGTAGGTCATCTTCACGCCGTACTTCAGCAGCGTGTACCAGGTGCTCTTGTCGTCGCCCGACAGGAAGCGGAAGCGCCCCCACAGCCAATGCTCGAGGAAGTCCGCCTCCTGCAGGCGGATGAACTCGTGGCTGATGATGTGGGTGGCGCGGAACACGGAAAAGCGCCCGGTCAGCGTCAGCACGCGATTGGACAGAGCATGGCTCTGCATGGCCATCCGGCGTTGCGAAAATCGCATATTGAGCCAGGACTGCATCCACTTCGGCCCCTTGACGAGCACGTGCTCGTCGGTGGTCAAGGCGTGCAGCTCCGGATCGAGCGCGAACAGCGGGAAGCATTTGCGGACGATGCCCGGCGCCGGCACGAAGTCGCCGTCCATGAAGACGACGATGTCGTCCTTGCCGAGACCGGCGCGCGACATGGCGCGCAGGATGAGCGCGATGGCGACGCGCTTGCCCGGCTGGTTCTGGCGGATGATGCGCAGCGTGATGTCGCAATCCGAGCCGACCAGCTTCAGGTGCTTGGCGATCTTCTGCTCGTCCGACAGTTCGCTGGAGCCGAGCCACAGCGTTGCCGGAACGCCGGCCTCGCGGATTTCCTTGACCAGCGCCCGGATCACGGCCTCCGAGATCTCGCGATGCTCGCGGAAGGTCGTCATCTGGATGTGGATGTGGCGCGGTCGCCAGCCGGATTGCCAAAGCGCCGCCGCCTGGTCACGCATGGCGGGGTAAGTGATCTTGGCGAAGATGATGGCCCGCATCCAGTGCGTGAACCACCACAGATAGCGCCAGATGCCGAGCGTGCCGATCACGTACACGAGGCCGGCGTCGGCCGTGTAGATGGTATTGGGGATCAGCATCAGCCCGACGAAGCAGGCCGTGAAATAGGTCGCGATCTTGAACAGCACCCAGGGCGACCACTTGACGTGGAGCGGCAGCGGCACCGACGGGTCGTAGAGGCGCAGCTCCTGGCGCATGGCCGCCCCTCCCTACAGAATGAGCGCCAGCTGCTTGCGGATAGAGGTCAGTATCGAATTCGTGGAGCGGCGCTCGAAGACGACCACGGCGGGCAGCCCGGCGCGATAGCGGTCGGAGTTCGCCACCTTGCCCGGATCGTCGAACTTGATGGTCACCTTGGCGGAACGGTCGGTGGGGCCGCGCCAGCCGTAGCCGGGCGCATGGCGCTGCTGCTGCTCCTGCACGAAGCCGCTCGTGCGGTCGATCTGCGTCACGCGCCCCTTCATGGTCTCGCCGACCGCCGGCAGGTAGACCAGCGCCTCGTCGCCGAGACCGACGCGCAGCACCTCGTCCTGGGTCAGGAAGGCCTGGATGAAGCGATCGCGGCGCTGCTCGATGATGGCGATGGTGTCGCCCTTGCGCACGCTGCCGGCATCGACGCGTGGCAGCTCCAGCAGCGTGCCCTCGAAGGGCGAGCGCACGGCGTGCCGGTCGCGCAGCGAAAGGTTGGCGATGTAGCGCTGCTGCGCCAGCTCGATCTCGTGTTCGGCGAGACGCACCTGCGCCTCCACCTGGTCGACGTCACCGACGATGTTGACGCCATTGTACATGCGCCGGCCGATGTCGCTCTCGGCCAGGGCCGCGCGCGAGGCCAGCTCGACCTTCTTGCTCTCCACCTGATGGCGCAGGGTCACGGCGGTCTTCTCGGCGTTCTCCAGGATGGTATCCGTGGTGAAGCCCTTGCTGTGCAGATGCTTGAGCCGCTGGAACTGCTGCTCGGCCGCATGCAGCTGGGCCTTCGTCGCCTCCAGGTCGATGCGCGTCTGCGTGACGTTCTTCATCTCGACGGTGGCGTAACCCTTGGCCTTGTCGAGCTCGTCCGCCTGCCGGCGCTTGAGGAAGGCGAGCTGCGCCTTGCGCTCGCGAATGGCGATATCGGCGAGATCAATCTCGCGCTCGAGCTGGTTGTCGATCAGATTGAGCAGCACCTCGCCCTGGCGGACCGTGTCGCCCGGCTTCCTGTCGGCCCAGCGCAGCTGGCCATCGACCTGCGCCTGCACCGTCTCGACCGGCGCGGCGACGACGGCGGTCTGCACCTCCATGCGGACGAAGTTGGAGTAGCCGAGCAGACCCGCATAGCCGAACAGGAGGGCACCCAGCACAAGATAAGCGGCGCTCATGACGATGGTCTTCACCGGCCAGCGGCGGACCGGCACCGGGCCGGAAAGCTGCGGCGGCTTGACGTCGGGCTCGAGGGACGCGGGCGTGACCGGGACATCGATGCGCTGAATCGTGTCCTCGACGTCGCTCATGGCGCCGCGGACCAGCTCCTCGATGAAATGTTGCATCAGCTCGCGCTCGCGCTCACCGATCTCGGTGAAACGCACCGCGAACATGCCAGAGGCAGGATCGTTGCGGACGACCTCGGACTTGGCGGCAAAGGAGACGTCGAAGCCCTGGAACGGCAGGGTCAGCTGCAGCGGCAGCTCGTCGCCCGGCACCGGAAGGTCGCCGGCGAAGTCGTCGATCCGAAGCCCGCCGAGGCTCCAATCGGTAGCGCGCACAGAGTACCCGCCGACGCCGACGAACAGCGGCGCCGTGACCCTGTGGTGCCGCCGCTGGTCCGGCCGCTCCCTCTTGATCTTGACTGACATACCCCCGGAACCCGAACTCGTACTCGATACACGCAGGCGCGCCGATGCTTCATGCACCGCAATGCGCAGTTTTCGCACCTCGCGCTTAACAAACGCTTCACGCCATCAACCGGAAACTCGGACAATCCGACAACACCTTCTAATAACGTCCCTTTTGCATTTCTGAACAGCCATCACAAGCGCGGCCGCCGCCCCTCCGGGGACCGACCGGCCACGGCCCGGATGCCCCCTTCGCGCGAAAGATCACGCACGCAGGCGCCAGCCGCTGCGGAAGATCAGCGACACGATGCCGAGGCCGACGACGAGGAACGCCAGCGTCACCGCAATGCACGCGGCAATGCTGACATCCGCCTTGTCGTAGAAGCTCCAGCGGAAGCCGTTGACCAGATAGACGACCGGGTTGAGCAGGCTCACCGAGCGCCAGAACGGCGGCAGCATATCGACCGAATAGAACGTGCCGCCGAGAAAGGTGAGCGGCGTGATGACCAGCAGCGGCACCACCTGCAGCTTCTCGAAGCCGTCGGCCCAGATGCCGATGATGAAGCCGAGCAGCGAGAACGACACCGCGGTGAGCACGAGAAAGGCCAGCATCCAGAATGGATGCGCGATGCGCAGCGGCACGAACAGCGCCGAGGTGGCGAGAATGATGAGCCCGAGCAGGATCGACTTCGATGCCGCTGCGCCGACATAGCCCGTCACCACCTCCATCGCCGACACCGGCGCCGACAGCAGCTCGTAGATGGTGCCGGTGAAGCGCGGGAAATAGATGCCGAAGGCGGCGTTCGCCACGCTCTGCGTCAGCAGCGACAGCATGATGAGGCCGGGCACGATGTAGGCGCCATATGGCACGCCGTCGATCTGCTGGATGCGCGAGCCGATCGCGGCTCCGAAGACGATGAAATACAGCGACGTCGACAGCACCGGCGAGATGATGCTCTGCATCACCGTGCGGAAGGCGCGCGCCATCTCGAACACGTAGATGGCCTTGACGGCGGGCAGGTTCATTTGGCGCTCCTGACCAGGTCGACGAAGATGTCCTCGAGCGAGCTTTGCGTCGTGCTCAAGTCGTTGAAGGTGATGCCGGCGGCGGCAAGGTCGGCGATCAGCGCCGAGATGCCGGTGCGGTTGGCGCGCGTGTTGTAGGTGAAGACGAGATGGCGGCCGTCGGCGGCCAGCTCCAGCCCGTGCGCGGCCAGGCTCGCCGGCAGCGCGGCGAGCGGCTCCTTCAGACTGAGTTCCAGCCGCTTCTGGCCGAGCTTGGCGATCAGCTCGTCCTTGTCCTCGACCAGCAGCAGCTCGCCCTTGGCGATGACGCCGACGCGGTCGGCCATCTCCTCGGCTTCCTCGATGTAGTGCGTGGTGAGGATCACCGTGACGCCGCGCTCGCGCAAGCCGCGCACGATGTTCCACATGTCCTTGCGCAGCTCGACGTCGACACCTGCCGTCGGCTCGTCGAGGAACAGGATGCTCGGCTCATGCGAGAGCGCCTTGGCGATGAGCAGGCGCCGCTTCATGCCGCCCGACAGCGTCATGATGCGGCTGTCCTTGCGGTCCCACAGGCTGAGCGAGCGCAGCACCTCCTCGACATAGGCCGGATTGGGCGCTCGCCCGAACAGGCCGCGGCTGAAGCTCACCGCACCCCACGGCGTCTCGAAGGCGTCCGTGGTCAGTTCCTGCGGCACCAGCCCGATCATCGAACGCACGGCGCGGAAGTCGCGCTTGATATCGAGCCCGTCGACGGTGACGGAACCGGTGCTGGCATTGACGATGCCGCAGACGATACTGATGAGCGTCGTCTTGCCGGCGCCGTTGGGGCCGAGCAGCGCGAAGATCTCGCCGCGCCGGATGTCGAGATCGACGCGCTTCAGGGCCTGGAAGCCCTTGGCGTAGGTCTTGCTCAGTCCCTTGATGGAGATGATCGGATGTGCGCCGTCCCGCGCCGCAGGTCCGCGCGCGGCGCGACCGTTCATTGCGGCGAGACCGATCGTTGCAACACTGCTGCCAGCCGGCATGTGGTGATCCCCGCAATCCTGACCGCTGCGCTTTCCAAGCGTCTCGTATAGCGCCAACCTCGGCATCGGCAAACGACCACTCACCGCGCGGCCGGCCCCCGTGTCGTCCGACAAGCCGTTGCCCCGGTTGCGGACAGGCTTTCACGTCTCGGCAACGACGGGTGCCGCCGATGACCACACGTGGCGGCGGCACCTGATCCAGCGCAAGCTGACCTGCGTCAAATTGGAAGCCGGGTTGCCCACAATCCAAGCGGCCGCGGCGACCGGACCTTAACGCCGCGCTGGCATCCTCGCACGACACTCAGCCCCCATCGCATGACCCGATGCGGCGGTTCCAGGTTCCTCCTCGTCTCGCGTCCCGAGTAGAACAGCCCCATGCCCCGCGCCGCCGCAGCTCTCACCAACCGCGTCTCCGACTGGTACGCCCGCGAGAGCGAGACCACCAATTACGATGTCTTCATGCGCCTGCCGGCCGTGCTCTACTTCGGCCTGACGCTGTGGCTGCAGGGCGGCTATGTGTGGGAGGCCATCTTCGCGGCGCACGACTGGAGCCCGGCGCTGCGCATCGCCACCATCGCGGCCACGGGCGGGACGTTCATCGTCGCCGCCATCTTCGCAGGGCTCACCGTGCTGCGCTCCAAGCCGATCGGGCGTGCCTCCGGCATCTATCCGCGCCTCGTTGCGATTCTTGCCGTCGTGTTCCTGTTCTCGATGGTCTTCATCGAGCGCCCCGAGCCGCAGCTGCACTGGCAGATCGCCTCGGCCGTGCTCGTCGCCGTCAGCGCTGTGCTGACGGCCATCGTGGTGCTGCGCCTCGGCCGCTCGTTCTCGACCATGCCGGAGGCCCGCGCGCTGGTGCGGGCCGGCGCCTACCGCTACGTGCGCCATCCGCTCTATCTCGCCGAGGAACTGGCCGTCGTCGGCATGCTGCTGCAGTACCGTTCGCCGATAGCGTTCGTGCTCGTCGCCATCCAGTTCGCGCTGCAGATCGAGCGCATGAAATGCGAGGAAGCGGTGCTGCGCCAAGCCTTCCCCGAGTACGACGACTACGCCCGCGAGACCGCCCGCATCATCCCCGGCGTCTATTGAGGTGCCGGCAGGCGCGAAGGGTAACGAACGCTGAATCGCGGCGCGCAATCTGCCGCCTGAAGCTCGCGAGACTTTAAGCGGCATGCCCCATACTCAGAGGCGCGGCTGCCACGCATCGACCTGCACCGCTTGACCAATTTGCAACGGATCGTCGCCATGGATTCCACCCAGACTGTTCTGTTCGTCGCCTTCGGGCTGATGCTGCTCGTGGCCGCCTCGCTGACGAGCGGCGGCGGCAGCAGCGGCGAGCGTGTCGCCGCGCGCCACAGCCCGTTCGCCGAGAGCGGCGTCGGCATCCGGTCTCGCGATACCGACTGGATGAACCATCGCGCGCCGCGCTCGCTCGGCGAAGTCCGCGCGCTGCAGGTGGAGGCCCTGCGCCGCCAGGCCGAATTCGCGCGCTCCATGGACCGTATCAGCCGCGACTCGGACGAGTAGTCGCTGGCGCGGGCGGCGGTGCGCACGGCGCGCCGACCAAGAAAAAAGGGCCGGCGTCGCGCCAGCCCTTTTTTGTTGTGACCCGCGCGGTTGCGGAAGTGGGCAACCGAAGCGCGGAAGCAAGCTGCGCGGTTGCGGAGTGGGCAACCGAAGCGCAGAAGCAAGCTGCGCGGTTGCGGAGTGGGCAACCGAAGCGCAGGGGAAAGCTCAGCGCGAATAGAACTCGACCACCAGGTTCGGCTCCATCTGCACCGGATACGGCACGTCGGACAGCGTCGGCACGCGGCTGAGCTTGGCCGTCAGCTTGGAATGGTCGGCATCGACGTAGTCCGGCACGTCACGCTCGGCGCTCTTGATAGCTTCCAGCACCAGCGGCATCTGCTTGCCCTTCTCACGCACCTCGATGACATCGCCGACGCGCAGGCGGTAGGAGGGAATGGTGACGCGGCGGCCGTTGACCGAGACGTGGCCGTGGCTGACGAACTGGCGAGCGGCGAACACCGTCGGTACGAACTTGGCGCGGTAGACGACGGCGTCGAGACGGCGCTCGAGCAGGCCGATCAGGTGCTCGGAGGTCGAGCCCTTGAGGCGAGCGGCCTCGGCGTAGATCTTGCGGAACTGGCGCTCGGTGATCGAGGCGTAGTAGCCCTTCAGCTTCTGCTTGGCCTTCAGCTGCTGGCCGAAGTCCGAGGTCTTGCCGACGCGGCGCTCGCCGTGCTGGCCGGGGCGCGATTCGCGCTTGTTGAGCGGGCTCTTCGGCCGGCCCCAGATGTTCTCGCCAAGGCGGCGGTCGATCTTGTGCTTGGCTGTTACGCGCTTGGTCATGGTCTGGCACTCCTGGCAGGGGCGTTCTGAGCCGCTGCGTTGCATATCGGCCACCGGACTATTCCGGCGGTCGGGAGCGCCCCCTCCTCTGCCACAACCATCTGATCTACCTTAACAAAAAAAGGCGATCCAGGTTGCGGCCGACAGGTCGAAGCCAAACGTACCGGCGGCGACCACGGGTGCGCAAAAGAAACGCGGGCCACTTGGCAGCGGCCCGCTTTCGTGAAGGTCTGGTAGCGGGATTTTCCCCGCGCGTCAACCGGCCTGAAGCTGCGGGGGGACGAACTGGAATGCAGGCGCCCCCGCTCGACCGACGGTGTTTACTTCTTTTCGGCCGGCGCCGCGCCAGCACCGGCGGCATCGGCGGTGGCCGGAGGCGTGGCCATGGCCGGGCCGGCCTTGATGTAGGCGGCGATGAGTTCCTTGACCTTGGTGCGCTGCTCGTCGGCGCAGGTCTGGGTGTTGTTCTTGCCTTCCTCGACCACGACCTCCTTGTCACCTTCCTTCTGCACCAGCTTGATCTTGCCGGTCAGCAGCATGACGGTGGTGAGGTGCAGCTGCGAGATGTAGATCAGCTGCTGCGGGGTCCACTTCTTCTTGTCTTCCTCGCGGAACATCAGCGAGCGGTAGTTGTTGACCTGATCCTCTTTCAGCTCGCAGACCTGGGCGTAGGCGGAAAGCCGGCCGACCTTGATCACCTCACGGGCGACATCGACCGGCACCATCACCTCGGCCTTCTTCTTCTTGTCGATCTGCACGGTCTCGCCGCTCGGCTTGGTGAACTGCGCCGGCGTCAGCGACCAGGCATAATCCATGAAGGTCTTGATGGATTCTTCCTTGAGCTCCTGGGCAGCGACCGGCGCGCCGGACACCGCGATCCCCGCGATTGCCGCCACCGTCGCCCAGCCAAAGAACGTCCCCGCCTTCCTCATTGTCCGCGTCTCCAGAAGAACCATTGTTCGGATTGCTCGATTTCGTCTGTGAGCAGCGCCGCCGTCTCTTGGCGGCCGGAGCTCCTCGTCACTCGCACATGCTCGGCCCGTCCGCGCAGACCGAACCAGAAATCCAGTGTTATCGAAGTGATCGCAACACGCTTGCGACCTTGGCGGCGAGCCGGGCCAATTCTGCCCCGGAGCAGAGGCTCCGAAGCGCTCCCACCTGGCGGCGCACGACAGCCCACCCTCTGGAGACCAGCCTGAGCTTGCGCCTCCCGGCTGCCGTGCTGCCGTCGAGTCCGCCGCTCGCGACGGGGTTTGCCTCGGCTCAAAAATTGGCCAGATCATGGCGGCTCATGAGCCCTGCCTGTGGGCGCCCCCCTTGCCCTTCACCAGAGTGGCAACAATGCCACGTAGCGTGCGCACCTCCTGTTCGGTGGCGCTCATGCGCGTCAGCATGGTGCGGATGTTGCGCACGACCGTAGGGCGCTTGTGCGGCGCATTGAAGAAGCCCTGTGTTTCCAGCGCGCTCTCCAGGTGCTGGAACAGGCCGAGCATCTCCTCCTTGGTCGCCGGACGATCCTCGTTGAGATAGAGCCCGGCCTCTAGCGCCTTCTCGTAGGTGGTGACGCGACCGAGCGTCGCCGCGCCGCTCGCACGCATCCACTCGTACCCGAGGATCAGCACCGCCTGGGCGAGATTGAGCGACGCGAAGCGCGTGTTGACGGGAATCATCACCACGGCGTCGGCGTTGGCGACCTCGTCCGTCTCCAGGCCGTTGCGCTCGCGGCCGTAGACGATGCCGCAGCGCTCGCCCCGCGCGATGCGCGTGCGCATCTCGGCCACCGCCTGCTGCGGCGTCAGCACGGGTTTGCGCAGATCACGCTGGCGCGCCGTGGTGGCACAGATCCAGGTGAGATCGCCGATGGCCGAGGAGAAATCGGGATAGGCCGCCGCATCGTCGATGACGTAGTTGGCACCCGAGGCCGCGATGCGCGCCTTCTCGTTCGGCCAGCCGTCGCGCGGGTTGACGAGGCGCAAGCCGTCGAGGCCGAAATTGGCCATGGCGCGCGCCACCATGCCGATGTTGTCGGCCAGTTGCGGCTCGACCAGGATGACGGCCGGCGTCTGCCCGTCGTCGGCCACCGCCGAGCCCTGGATATGCCCGCGCCGGATGCCGTGGCGCAGCTTGCGGATGACGCGCCGCGCCCAGAACCAGTAGTTCTCGCCCGACCACGTCTTTTCCAGCGCCGCCAGCGCCGGCGTGGTCAGCGTGCCGGCGCCCTGGCCCTTGAGCCGCACACGGCCGTCGCCAACCACGATCTCGCCGTGGCGGGCGATGAACTCGTCGAGCGTGTCGATGCCGAGCGCCGCCGTGCGCCGCTTGCAGCCGGGGCAGGTGGCCCCGGCCGCTTCGCATTTCAGCTCCGCGCACCAGGCCAGCAGAGGCTCCACGCTGTCGCGGTCGAGGCCCGGCACGGCAAGCTCGGCGAGGCCGGTGTCGATGGTCCGCTCGTGCAGCACGCGCACCACCTCGGCGAGCGGCGGCCCTTCGGCCGAGCCCACCCGCGGCGTCCGCTCGGTGCCCTCTCCCGTGACGACGACCTGCACGCCGGCTGTTCCTCCCGCTTTGGCTTCGAGGGCAGCTATGACGCGAGGCAGCCGTTGCGCAAGCCGAAAGCAACTTCGCTTCGCGAAGCGGGCTCTCGCCCGCGCCCAGCCGGAGGGACACCCTCCGGACCACCCGCCTTCTTGGACGAGTTCACTTCGCCGCCTACAGCCTTCGGCTGACTTGTTGCGGCGCAGGGTCGCGGCTAAGGTGCCGGCCGCTTTCACCCCTCCGAACAAAACCAGACCGTCCGAGGTTCACACCCATGCAGAAGATCAAGGTTGCCGGCACCGTCGTCGAGATGGACGGCGATGAGATGACCCGCATCATCTGGAAGGCCATCAAGGACAAGCTGATCCATCCCTACCTGGATGTGAACCTCGAGTATTACGACCTCGGCGTCGAGCACCGCGATGCCACGCGCGATCAGGTGACGATCGATTCCGCCAACGCCACGAAGAAGCACGGCGTCGCCGTCAAGTGCGCCACCATCACGCCCGACGAAGCGCGCGTGAAGGAGTTCAACCTCAAGGAGATGTGGAAGAGCCCCAACGGCACCATCCGCAACATCCTCGGCGGCGTCATCTTCCGCGAGCCGATCATCTGCAAGAACGTGCCGCGTCTCGTGCCCGGCTGGACGCAGCCCATCGTCATCGGCCGCCACGCCTTCGGCGACCAGTACCGCGCCACCGACTTCAAGTTCCCCGGCAAGGGCAAGCTGACCATCAAGTTCGTCGGCGAGGACGGCCAGACGATCGAGAAGGAAGTGTTCAACGCTCCCGGCGCCGGCGTCGCCATGGCGATGTACAACCTCGACGAGTCGATCCGCGAGTTCGCCCGCGCCTCGATGAACTACGGCCTGATGCGCGGCTGGCCCGTGTATCTCTCCACGAAGAACACCATCCTCAAGGCCTACGACGGCCGCTTCAAGGACATCTTCGAGGAGGTGTACCAGGCCGAGTTCAAGGCTGCCTTCGATGCCAAGAAGATCGTCTACGAGCACCGCCTGATCGACGACATGGTGGCCTCGGCCCTCAAGTGGTCGGGCGGCTACGTCTGGGCGTGCAAGAACTACGACGGCGACGTGCAGTCCGACACGGTGGCCCAGGGCTTCGGCTCGCTCGGCCTGATGACCTCGGTGCTGATGAGCCCGGATGGCCGCACGGTCGAGGCGGAAGCCGCGCACGGCACGGTGACGCGCCACTACCGCGAGCACCAGAAGGGCAAGGAGACGTCGACCAACTCGATCGCCTCCATCTTCGCCTGGACGCGCGGCCTCGCGCACCGCGCCAAGCTCGACAACAACCCGCAGCTGGCCAAGTTCGCCGACACGCTGGAGAAGGTGTGCGTCGATACCGTCGAGGCCGGCTACATGACCAAGGACCTCGCGCTCCTCGTCGGCGCCGACCAGAAGTGGCTGTCGACGACGGGCTTCCTCGACAAGATCGACGAGAACCTGAAGAAGGCCATGGCCGGCGTCTGATCGCCGCCCGGCTTCAAGGGTATTGTCATCGCAAGTTGGAAAGGCCGGGCCGAGAAAGCCCGGCCTTTCGGCTTTGTTTGGGGCTTCGCCTTATCATGCGTCCTCGGATCATGGGCGAAAGTTGCCGTCGCCACGGGCTGGGGTGCGCTGGCGGCCTATAACCTGTGGTCGCTGAGCACGGGCCGGCAGCCCCCCGCGCCGACCTGGAGGCAGTCTCGGCGCGCATGGACGCCACCGCGCGCTCGTTCGTCGAGGGGCTCATGCCAACGGCGCGCTGAGTGGCGTCGAAGCCCCACTTGCGATGGCCAAAATACGCCACCTCGGGTTGCGCGACCCTACTCCACCTTGAACTGAATGGCGGTGCGGGCCTCGGCCTCGGGGCCGGGCGAGGCCGGCTGCGGCACGGCGCGGGCGGCTGCGGCTGCGTCATCGGCGGCGGAGCGCCCCTTGGCCAGCGCCAGCGCGGCGGCATGGGCGCGGGCGGCGGCGGCGGCGCGGGCGCGATCCGGGTTGCGGCGGAGTTCAACCTCCAGCACCTGTGCCTCTTCGAGATGGTTGGTCCACAGCCCGAGCGCCGTGAAACGCTGCCGCTCGTAGTCGATGTCGATGCCGGCCGGCACCTTCACCGCCGTGGAGCAGATGGCGACCGTTGTTTCGCGCCCCTTGTCCTTCAAGCGCAGCTGATACGGCGACTTCGGCCCCGGCACGCTCAGCGTGGCACCGGCGGCGATCAGGTTGTCGGGCTCGAATTCGTTGGGGAACAGCACTGTCGCCTTGCCGCCGGCGTCGACGTCGATCAGCGTCAGGTAGCAGTTGCGCGAGGCCTGGGCGTGGATGGTGACATGATCTCCGGCCGCGTAGCTGACGCGGTCCGACCACAGGGCCAGCTCGATATCGCTGCCGGCGCCAACTGCGCCGACCGAACCCGTCGCGACCGCAGTGGTGCCGTGCAGTCCGGAGCCATTCGCCACCGCGGGCCCGGCCTCCTTCAGCGCCGCCAGCAACCGCTCGGCATCGCGTCGCGACAGCAGGCCCTGGCGGATGCGCTGGCCGAGCACGCGGGCGTCCCCGCTGAGCGCATCCAGCCGCGCCGTCAGCTCGGCCGGCTTGGCGCCGGCTTCCGCCGCCAGCCGCTCCAGCGCCACCGGACGCTCGTAGGCCCGCGACAGCGCGCCGACGATCTCCAGCCCATTCACGGTCAGATCCGGATCAACGCCGGCCCGGATCAGCGCGCGCCGGTATCGGTAGCCGTCATCCTCGAACAGCCGGGCCAGATCGGCAGCGCCCGGATAGCTGAGCAGCCCCGCCTCCCTGGCCTCGCGCCCCCCCGCGAAGCGATCGCTGGCGATGTGCGCGCGCGCTTCGTCCGTGAACGGCAGCGGCCCGGCGGCGTGGCAGCCCATGCAGGCGCGCCCGGCGGGCACGCCACCGGCATCGGGACGGCGCATCCCGGCCGCATCGTGGGCGCCGAAGGCGATGAGGCCGTTCGGCAGCGTCAACAGATAGCGTGAGCCCTCGGACGCCGGCATGGCTTTGCTCGCCGCCGAAGCCTGATGCGGCGCCTGCGGGTGATCCAGCACATCCTGGGCCGGCGTCGCCTGCGCCCAGTCGTGCGCGATCCATAGCTCGTGCATTTCGCGCGCGCCCTGGCGGTCGGACCCGGCGCGCTCGACACCGTGACGCTCGACCAGACGCGGTGCGCCGGTCTCCCGGCTCGCCTTGAGGCCGGCGCGGGCGAGCTTGCCGGTGCGGACGTCCTGCGCCAGGTCGATGCCGACGAGACGGGCGAGATCGGCCTGCTTGTCCGGCAGACCAAGCAACTCGTAGTAGAGCGGCGCGCGACCGGCGGCGGACGCCAGCCAGTCCGCCCGCAGAATGGGGTGCGCGCTGCCCGAGACCGCCTTCAACGCCTCCGGCGTCGGCACGGCGCCACCCTCCGGCTCCGCCTTGGCGAGGCGTTCCCAATGCGCCGGCACCCAGCCGAGGTCGGACAGGCGGAACGCCAGCAGCACCAGCGTCTCGCCAACGGTCTCGATGCGCGCCGGCGTATCCGACCACGACAGGCTGTTGAGCAGCTTCTGCACCGCCTGCCGGTAGGCCGCGAGCTCGGCATCCGAGGCGCAGGCATTGTGCAGATGGGCGAGCGACACGAACCGCGTGGCGCGGGCAGCGTCCGCACCTGCCACCTCGAGCCAGCGGCGCATGGTATCGTTGAGTTCGGCAGCGTCGATGCGCGGCCGATCCGGGCAGGAACTGGCTGCGGGGGCCGGCAGGCCATCGATCCAGTCGCGCACGGCGCGCACGTCGGCGACGCTCGGCCCCTCACGGCCGCCCTTCATGAGGTCGCGGGGCGCGTGGCGCGCGTAGAGCGTCTGATAGAGGCGCGAGCCGTCCGGATTTCCGGGCTGGATCAGCGTCGGATCGCGGGCCAGATGATCGAGATCGAGGATGTTGCCGAATTCGGTGGCGATGCCGCCGAGAGCAGAACCGCCCGTCGCCGCGCCGGCCGGGGCGCCCCGCTGATGGCAGGAGGCACAGTTGGCCGCGAGCACAGCGTAGGCCTTGGCCGCTGTGGGGTCCTGCGGGGCCGGCGGCAGGGTCGGAGCGGCGGACCGGGTCTCTGCTGGCGCCGGCGGGGTTGCCGTCAATGGCGCCTCGGCGCCCGATTGGCCGACCGTCGGAGCGGGCGCCGCGACACCGGGCGGCTCGGCGATGGGCAGGCGCAGAGCCGTGGTCGTGCCGGCCTGCGGTGGCGCCGCGCGGCCGTCGTCGTCAGTCGGCACTGGCGGAATCGGCGGCCCCTCGACCTGCGCTGCGGTGGGCGTGACGGGTGCGGGGGACGACGGAGCGCCTTCAGCGGCCGGCGCGGCCGTCGCTGCTGCGGCAGCGGGTGCTGCCGGTGCCGGACGGTTCGGCGGCTGCGCGTTGGTGCGGCGGCGCGCCTGCGGCTGATCGACGGCGGCAAGCAGCGCCGTGGCCGCGAGCAGCAGCACGGCCGGCCAGCGTCCCCACCTCGATTTGCCCCGACACAGCGCGACTGGCGCCATGATCCCCCGAACCTCTATCCCCTTCGGCCTCGCGGGTACGCAAATGCCCGCGGCGCCGTCAGAACTGCCCGGCGCCCCCGCACCATAGCGGCCCTGCCGCGCCGAGCCTAGGGCCGAAGCGCAACGCCTGCCTCACAGATTCGAGTTGCAGCAGCGCGGCGCACCTCGGACGGATGCCGCGATTGGGGAGCCGGCGGGATCAGGAGCGCGCGGCCCCCGCGATCAGTCGTGATCGCCGGAGGCGAGATGGTCGAGCGCCTTGCGAGTCCCGGCATTGATCAATCCATCGGCGCGTCCGGCGTAGAGACCCGCCGCCGCCAGCTGGCGCTGGACCTCGCGCTTGGTGGCCATGCTCCACACATCCGGGCGGCGGCGGATGTCGAGCCAGGGGTCCTTGTTGCCGGCCTTGTAGGAGGCGATCAGCCGCTCTGCCGCCGCTTTGGGGTCCTTGGGCAGGCCGCGCCCCTCGTCGTGCAGGAAGGCCAGCTCGCGCATGGCGCCCGCGTGCCCCTTCTCCGCCGCCGACTTGAGAAGGCGCACGGCCTGCGGCAGGTCGCCCTTTCCGCCCTCGCCACGGATCAGCATCAGGGCGAGGTTGAACATGGCGCGCGGCGCACCCTTGTCGGCCGCCCGGGTGTAGAGCTTGCGCGCCTCCAGCCAGTTGCGCGGCATGCCCTTGCCGGTCTGGTTGAGGAAGCCGAGGCTGGTCAGCCCCTGCGCATCGCCGCTCTCGCCGGCCTTGCGGTAGAGCTTGGCAGCCATGGCGAGGTCCTTACCGACGCCGTCGCCGAACTCGTACATGACGCCGAGCGCCGCCATGGCACCCGCGTGGCCCTGGCGCGCGGCCTTGCCGTACCAGCGGGCGGCGGCGGCCAGATCGCGCGGCACGCCCTGGCCCGCGGCGCCGAGCCCCTTGTCGTAGGCCTTGGCGAGGCTGAACATGGCGGCCGGCAGGCCCATTTCGGCCGCCCTCTGGTAAAGGTCCACCACCGCCTTGGGGTCGGGCCTGTCGCCCGCCGCGCCGCCCCCAGCCATGCCGGCCATGCCCGACATGTCGGCGCCAGCTGCCTTGGCGGAGGCCAGCAGCTCCAGCCTGGCAGCCTTCTCGTAGAGCTTCTCGGCCTCGCCGAGCCCGGTCGGCGCCGGCAACGGCGTATCGCTCGTCAGCCACGCCCACGGATCGGCCTCGGCGGCGGCGACTGCGGCTTCCGCGCTGGCGATGCGCGACAGGCGCAGCTGCGCCAGCTCGGTGAACACGCCGTCCGGATAGCGCTGGATGTGTTTGCGCAGCAGCGCCTTGTCGTTGCTTGCTCGGATGCGCAGCCAGTCACCCAGCTCGGCGAGGCGCGCCTGCTCCTCCACCGCCTCGGCCTTGGGACGCTCGGACACCCGCGAGGACGCCTCCGGCTCCGCCACCTTGGGACGGAAGAAGAACTCGGCGGTGAGCGAGGAATGCTCCCACGGCGTCTGGCGGCCGTTCGAGACTTCGAGCACCTTGCGGCGGGCGCGGCGGAACACCTCCTCGATGCCGATGCCGGCGGATGGCACCTCGGCGGCCAGCGCGGCCGAATACGGGCTGTTGTGGCCGGCGCCGTCGAGCGCCACCTGACCGGGGCCGGTGGCGAACGCGATCAGCGTACCGGACGGCGCCTGCACGGGAGCGAGGCCCTGGCCGATCGAGCGCCCGCTGGCGGCCACGAAAGGGTTGTTGCGGCAGGCGTCCAGCACCGCGATGTTGAGCGAGGACGCGCCGTGATCCATGGCCCGCAGGACCTCGCTCAGCGACACCGAGGTGAGCGCCACCTCGCTGGCATCCGAGATGTCGGCATCGATCGGGATGAGGAAGTTCTCGCCGTCCACCTGCACGCCGTGGCCGGCGTAGTAGAACAGCCCGACGGAGCCGGTCGCGCGCAAGCGGCGGCCGAACTCGACCACGGCACCGCGAAGGCTGTCGAGCCTGGCGTCGAGCACCGTGGTGACGGTGAAGCCGACCGAAGTCAGGGCCGCGGCCATCAGCTCGGCGTCCGAACGCGGATTGGTCAGGCGCGCGGTGGCGTAGTCGTTGTTGCCGACAACGAGCGCGAGCCTGCCCTCGGCGGCGGCTGGCTGCACAACGGAGAGGCCCAGCGCCAGCAACACGCCGACGCACAGCACCAGATCGCGCGCGCCGCGGCGCCCGGAGCGGGCCGCGCCGACCGCCCACCGGCGCGAGGCGCCGACCGCCCACCGGCGCGAGGCGCCGACCGCGGAGCGGTGTGAGTGGCCGAACGCGTACGGGTCCGATGCACACGGGCCCGATACGCACGGGCCCGATGCACCGGGAACCGGCCCACCGGGCTCAGAGGGGGCAGGCCCGCGCAGGCGCACGAGCGCCAGGGCGCGGCTCCACAGCCCTCGCCCCCCGCTCCCCCCGCCTGCCCCACTCCCGCCCGTCATGCGCTCCGGTTCTTCGGTATCCCAGCAACTTTCCAGCAACGCCAAGACCAACCAGGCTCGACGCTGAACGTCCGCGATCCCACGAACATTTGCGCCGTCACGCCTGCCGGTCATGGCGCCGAACTCTTACATGCCGGGCGGCGGCGCTCGCGGCGGGCGGCGCTGTTATCCCCAGGTCCCACACAGCGTAAACCACGTTGACGGCCGGCCCGCGCGGCCCGGGTGCCACAGGTCCTAAATGACGGCATGTGGGCCGCCTGATCCCGCCGGGCCATGCCATCGGGCGGCCGACGCGCATCGAACACGACGCGGTCCCGCGCGTGGCGCGACGCCAACGCGCTCGGGCAGACGAATCGCGTTCAACCCAGGGAGGCACGGCTCGGCCGGCCATGCGCAGCGGCGGCAGCATCCTCGTCGATCAGCTCCTCGTGCAGGGCGTCCGCACCGTGTTCACGGTTCCGGGCGAGAGTTTCCTGCCGGCGCTCGACGCCTTGCGCGATTGCGCCGCCATCACCACCGTCGTCTGCCGCCACGAGGGCGGCGCGGCCATGATGGCGGAGGCCTCGGCCCGCCTGACCGGACGCCCCGGCGTCGCCCTGGTGACGCGCGCACCCGGCGCCGCCAACGCCATGAGCGGCCTCGTCTGCGCCACGGCCAGCGCGGCGCCCCTGCTGCTGATCGTGGGCCTGACGCGATCGGGCTTCGAGGGCCGCGACGCCTTCCAGGAGATCGACGTCGGAGCCGTTTTCGGCCCGCTCGCCAAATGGACCGGCGTCTGCCGCGACACGGCGCGCATCCCCGAGTTCGTCGCCCGCGCCTGCCGCGCCGCGCTGGCCGGACGCCCCGGCCCCGTGGTGCTCGGCATGCCCGAGGACGTCCTGGCGGCGGCCAGCGATGTCGCCGATGCCGCCCGCTGCGATCCGCCGGCAGCCACGCCGGACGCGGCATCGCTGGCCGCCGTCCTCGACGCGCTGGCGCGTGCCCAGCGCCCGCTGCTGATCGCGGGCGGTCCCGGCTGGACGGCCAGCGCCTGCGCCGGCCTGGAGGCCTTCGCCGGGCGCTGGGACTTGCCGGTCGCCGCCGCCTTCCGCTGCCAGGATGCCTTCGACAATCGCCACCCCTGCTACGTCGGGCATACCGGCATCGCCACCGCGCCGAAGCTTGCGGCCGGGATGCGCTCCGCCGACCTGCTGATCCTGGCCGGCTGCCGCGCCGACGAGATCACCACGGGCGGATGGAGCCTGATCGCCGCGCCGGAACCGACGCAGCGCATCGTCGCCATCGTCCGCGAGCCCGCCGAGGCCGGCCGCCTCGTGCGCTCAGACCTGGCGCTGCTCGCCACGCCGGAAACCCTGGCCGCCGCGCTCGCCGGTGCGCCGACGCCGCCCGATGCCGCCCCGCACACCTCTCCGCGCGCCTGGGCCGCCTGGCGACGCGACCTGCGCAGCGCGCACGAGGACGCACGCACTCAGGACCGGCATCCTCTTGCCGCCATGATGCGCCAGCTGTCGGACCGGTTGCCGGACGATGCCATGATCTGCAGTGGCGCCGGTGACTATGCCGCCCATTTGCACCGCCATTTTCAATTCAAGTCGCCGCTCACGGCCTTGGCGCCGCCATCGGGCAGCATGGGCTATGGTCTTGCCGCAGCGATTGCGGCGCAGATCACATGCCCCGATAGGATGACCGTCGTCTTGGCCGGCGACGGCTGCTTCATGATGACGGGCCAGGAGCTGTCCACCGCCATCCAGTACGGACTGTCGCTGCTCGTCGTCATCGTCGACAACGGCTGCTACGGCACCATCCGGCGCCACCAGCAGAACCGCTTTCCGGGACGCGCCTTCGCGACGCAGCTCGTCAACCCCGATTTCACCGCACTGTTCGCGAGTTTTGGCGCCTGGGGCGTGCGCGTCGAGACGGCGGCGCAATTCTCGGCCGCGCTCGACGCCGCCCTGCGTCGCACGGGCGTGCGCCTCATCACCATCGCCGAGGCGGACACTGCTTGATCGCGGGCTCCGGCGCCAGAACCGCGCCTGCGTCGCGGGGCCGGCATGGCACGCCGTTAACAGAGCCTAACAAATGGTGAATTTTACACTTTCGCCATTATCTATGCTTCGCAAACACATTCGACTAACCAAGGGTTATCGATTACAAAAGACCTAACGAAACGGCGCCACCTCCGGCGCCCCGAAATTGGCCGAAACCGCTTCTCGGGAATTCCATCATGGACCTCCAGGCTGCGCACGAGACCAACGGCACCGCATGGCGCTTCGCGCGTCTGGCGGCGTTGCTTCTCTTCGCGATGGCCGGTGCGTTGCTGGTTTCGGCCCTGAGTTCCAGAGCGGAGGCGACGCTGCCGCACACCGGCAAGGCCGTTGCCTCCCTCTCTCTCCCCATCCCGGGGGCCGCCACGCGCCCCTGACGCTCTCACTCTCCCCGCTCTCACGATCGACCCTCGCTCTCACTCTCCTCTCCTGCCCAAGCCTTCAAAGCCTCTCACCGCCTGCGCGCGGGAGGGGCTTTTTTCTTGGCTCTGTTTCTCGACGGGCCTGACGATTGCGGGCGGGCGAGGACCAGCCCTTCACGGCATCGGGATCGGCGGCTGCGTGGCCGGGATTTGGTAGCCGCGCTGCACGGCAGGGCGGTCCGCGATCGCCTTGTACCAGCGCGCCACGTTGGGAAAATCCTTGAGGTCGATGGTCTGCCACTCGAAGCGCGAGGCCCACGGCCAGCAGGCGATGTCGGCGATGGAGTAGTCCCCGGCCAGATAGGGCGCCTCGGCGAGGCGGCCGTCGAGCACGCCATAGAGCCGCTTGGCCTCGGCCAGGTAGCGCTCCTCGGCGTAGGGCGCCTTGCCCTTGTTGTATTTCACGAAATGATGCACCTGCCCGAGCATCGGCCCGAAGCCGGACATCTGCCACATGAGCCATTGCACGGCCTGCCAGTGCGCTGGACCGGACTTCGCCCAGAGCTTGCCGCTCTTCTGCGCCAGGTACATCAGAATGGCGCCGGACTCGAACAGCGCCTGACCGTTGGCGCGATCGACGATGGCGGGAATCCGGTTGTTTGGGCTGACCTTGAGGAAATCGGGCGCGAACTGCTCGTTGCGCGTGATGTCGATGGCGTGCACCGCGTATGGCAAGCCGATCTCTTCGAGCATGATGGCAACCTTGCGGCCGTTCGGCGTGCTCCAGGTGTAGAAATCAATCATCATCGCGCTCCGCTGCTGGCCCCGGTGCCGCCTTGCCCCCAGGCCGCACCCCGGAAAGGGGCGGCAGCGTAGGCGCTGGCGCCCGAAGGGGCAATCTGGCCGGGCGGCGAAACAGGCGCGGAACAGCACCTTTTCGTCGATCGGGGCCAGCCTTCATCAGGGCCAGCCTTCACAATCGGGGGATGGGAGGGGACAAAGCTTGGCAGGCGCCCACAAGACCGGCTACTACACCGGTTGGGACGGCTGGAATCCCCGCCCCAAGCCGTCGCCAATGCCTGCCGCCGGGCGCCCGCAAGGCGCCGCAGGTCCCGCGCGCCTCTCGCCGCGGCCCGTTGCACGCGACCAGGACGGGCGCACTCGACTGGCGACACGACAGGCGGCGGCCATGTGGCGCAATACGCGCGTCGGCGCGTCAATCTCAACATCCCACCCGAGGCACGTCATGGCCATCACGTCCGAGCAGATCGTCGCGTCCATGCTGGCGAGCATCGCTGCCTCCCAGCGGTCCGACACGCCCTACAGGCATTGGAACCTCGACGGCTGCCTGCCACAGGACGCCGTGGCGGCGGCGCTGGCGCTGCCGTTCGACGCTCCCGCCCTCGACGGCGTCTCGGGTAAGCGCGAGCTGCACAACAATACACGCCGCTACTTCGACGCCGACAACATGGGCCGACACGCTGTCTGCAAGGCCTTCAACGAGGCCTTCCAGGACAAGAGGTTGACCGACCGCATCCAGACCTACTTCGGCACCGACCTGACCGGCTCCTACCTGCGCGTGGAATATGCCCAAGACACCGACGGCTTCTGGCTCGAACCGCACACCGACCTCGGCGTCAAGCTGTTCACGATGCTGCTTTATCTCTCGACCGACCCGAGCCACGCCGATCTCGGCACCGATATCTACGACGGCGACAAGACGCATGTCGGCCGCTCGCCGTTCGGCTGCAACAAGGCGCTGATTTTCGTGCCCTCGACCAACACGTATCACGGCTTCGAGCCGCGCAAGATCCACGGCGTGCGCAAGTCGATCATCATCAACTACGTCACCAACGAGTGGCGCGCCCGCGAGCAGTTGGCGTTCCCGCACGCGCCCATCGCGGCCTGATCGAGCGACAGCCGACAGGCATGGCGCGACACACCTCGGCCCGACGCGAGCCGCGGTGTCGAGCCGGCTTGGCTGCGCGACCGGGCTGCTGCGTCTTGTCGGCGGAGGCATGACGCCGATCCCCCTCGCAACCGCCCCCCGCATTCTGTAGGGTCACTTTTTTGCCCCTTGCGTTCGACAATTCGCTCAGCACTGAGCTTTTCATTGACAGATCACCGGATGCCGACTTAGTCGTTTGTGTTGGGGGCTACCGGGAATTTCTCGCCGCATGCCGCTCAGGGTGGGAATACTATGCTCTTTAGGGGTGGGGAATGACCCGAATTTCAATGGGTTATGTCGCAACAACGGCCGTTCTCCTGGGCTCGGCCGGCCTCGCCGGTTGTGGCGGCATGGGCAATCTTCTCGGCAAGGACAAGGCAACCGCTGCCGCTACAGCCGCGACGACGACAACCACCACGGGCGGCACGACCGGTGGCACCACGGGCGGCACGACCGGAGGCACCACGGGTGGCACGACCGGAGGCACCACGGGTGGCACGACCGGAGGCACCACGGGTGGCACGACCGGAGGCACCACGGGTGGCACGACCGGAGGCACCACGGGTGGCACGACCGGAGGCACCACGGGCGGCACGAGCACGGCCGTCACTCAGGGCAATGCCTTCCTGATCCGTATCCCGGATGGCACCACCGGCACCATCAGCGCCAGTTCCCCCAATACCGGCTCGTCGGTCAAGTTCGCGACGCCCAGCGCCTGGGTGAAGGTCTCCAATCCGGCTGCCGACACGACGCTGCCCAGCGACTACCGCCAGCAGGCGGCCGCCGATCCGACTGTCTCGATCTGGAAGCGCACGGGCTCGGTGACGCAGACCGGTGGTGGCACGGGCATCAGTGATGCCCAGTTCAGCGGGACCGACTACATCGTCAACAGGGCATGTTCGGGATGCACCGCATTCGATCCCAATTCGAGCAAGCTGCCGATCAGCGTCGAGAGCTTCTCGGCGACGCAGAACGGTCAGCCGGTCGACAAGAACACCATCCAGCTCGGCAACGGCGTGCGCGTGTTCATGGTGGAAAAGAGCGCCTGGCAGGATACCTGGGTTCTGCGCAACACGGTCGATCCCGCGAGCAACAAGACTGTCTGGGGGACGACGCCCTGGAATGGCGGCCCGAACCTGCAGAATTCCTACATCGGTGAGTACCAGGACACCGCGGCCAATTTCCTCGTCACCGGCATCCAGGCCAATGGCGACCCGGCCCTCGCCGACATCAAGGGCGCCTCGACCTTCGGCTATCATTTCGGCGGCAGCGCCACGCCGGCCAGCGACATGTCGGCCCTCAAGGCTGGCAAGACGACGGCGTCGTATGCCGGCTATTTCACGGGCTTCTCCGGCACGCCCGGGCCCACGGGTCCCAATCTCGACACGCCTATTCCCGGTGTCGAACTTGCTGGCCAGACCCAGATCAACGCCGACTTCGGCTCCGGCAACGTCACCGGCAACGTCTACGGCATGAAGTACGCCGATCCGACCATCCAGGCCGCCAACAACGCCAGCTCAACCTGCAATTCGTCCGGAACCGGCTGCGCCAATCCCTTCAAGGATGCGCCCTACGGCGTGAAGCTGAACGGCACGCTGAACGGCTCGACCTATTCGGGTACGGCCGCCTATACGGCCGCCACCCCCTCGGCCGGAGCGGCCGCTGTCGCCGGCTCGCCCTCGGGCCAGGTGCTGGGCGGCTTCTTCGGCGCCAATGCCGCCGAGACGACGGGCGTCGTGCGCATCCAGGGCGCGGCTCCCGGCGCCACGGGTCCTGCCGCCGGCACGGTGTTGATGGGCGCCTACGGCGCGGTGAAGAAGTGACGGCGCAGGGCGGAAGCAGGCTTGCGAACAAGCCTCCCGTCCTGCTAGGAACTTCTGCCCACGCCGTAGAGTGAGTATGACCCGCAACGACGCCCTCAGCAAGACGCAACCGAGCGCGGCCGGAGCCATCCGGCGGCCGGCCTGGGCATGGCCGGGCATCCGTGCGATCAGCGCGGTTGTCGCCAGCTTGGCCCTGGGTCTCGTCAGCGCCAGCGCCATGGCGGGCCAGAAGCCACCGCAGCAGAAGCCACCGCAGCAGGCCGGCACGCAGAGCGGATGGGGCGCCACCGTCGTCACCTCGGATGGCTCGGCGGTCTTGACGGCCGCCGACCTCGAGCGCGTCTGGCCGCGCCTGGAGCCGCGCCAGCAGTTCATCGCCGTCGAGCAGTTGCTCGGCGCCGGCCAGTTCGAGATGGTCGAGCGGCTGATGCGCGCCGCGCAGTACGAGCAGCCGGGCGATCGCGCCATCCAGCGCTTTTATCTCGGCATGGCGGCACGTGGGCTCGGACGCGGCCAGGAGGCCGTCGACACCTTCCGCAGCATCCTGGCCGACCGACCGGAGCTGTCGCGCGTGCGCCTGGAGCTGGCCGCCACGCTGTTCGCCCTCAAGGAAGACGACAGCGCGCGCCACAACTTCGAGCTGGTTCTGGGCGGCGCGGGCGGCAACTCGGGCCTGCAGAATACCGTCCGCAGCTACATCAACGCCATCGACACCCGCAAGCGCTGGGACCTGACGACGTTCCTCACCATCGCGCCTTCGACCAACATCAACCAGGGCGCGGGCGGCGGCGACGTGACCATCAATGGCCTGCCGTTCAAGCTCTCCGACAAGAACACGAAGCAGTCCGGTGTCGGCGTCATCGGCGGCTTCCAGGCCGGCTATCGCCTGCCGGTGGCCAGCAACATCGACCTCGTCGCCTCCGGCGGCGCCCAGGTCAAGCGCTACAAGACCGACGAGTTCAACGATACGCTGCTCAATGCCTCGCTCGGCCCCAAGGTCCGTTTCGAGCGCGGCTATCTCGGCCTCTACGGCCTCATCGATCATCGCTGGGCGGCGGACGAGGACATCTCGACCTCGTTCGGCGGCCTGCTCTCGGCCAGCTACGGCCTCACCCCCGTCGATCTCGTGTTCGCCGATCTCGGCTGCAGCCAGCGCCGCTACGAAGACAACTGGCGCGACACGGACATGACCTACCAGAGCGGCCACATCTGCTACCTGTCGAGCCGCTACGATCACACCTTCGACAGCTTCACCTTCGCCCGGGCGCTTTTGAACCTGTCGCAGGAGCGCACCGGCCGCAAGCACCTGGACAACGAGGCGCTCGGGCTCGGTGCCGGCGTCTACCGCGAGATCCCGTGGGGCATCAGCCTCTACCTGCAGGCGCTCTACACCTGGACCAATTTCGGCGGTGACTATCCCGGCTTCGACGAGGCGCGCAAGGACCAGCGCCTCGACATCAGCGTCAACCTGACCAAGCGCGATCTGGTGTTCTTCGGCATGGCACCGATGGTGCAGTACACCTTCACGCACAACCAGAGCAGCATCCCCATCCACGCCTACGATGCGCATGGGCTCGCCTTCACGCTGACGCAGCGCTTCTAGCGCCTGCCGGTCTCCGAGCCGGGACGCTCGCCGAATTCGAGACCAGCCATCAGGTCCGCAGGATCATGGCGCCATGATCGAGGCTGTCGGGATCCTCGAAGTAGTCTTTCAGCTCCCAAAGCAACCGGAAGCCGTTCTTTTCGTAGAGGCGCAACTCGGGATCGCGTGAGAAGCCGCCCATCCGCGTCGAAAGGTAACGGCGAATGTCGCAACCGTTCTCCCGCGCCCAGCGGGCGAAGCCTGGCACACGGGATCCGAGGCAGATGCCGACGCACGGGCCGCGCGCCACGAAGGCATCGTAGCAGTGCTCGATGAGGGCGCGGCTCACGCCCTGGCGCGCTCCTTCCGGCAGCACCGACAGGTTGACACCGTAGAGCAGGCGGCCGTCCGGCCGGTGGGTGGCCGCGAGGCGGCCGTTGTCGGTCTGCTCGGCCCAGGACCCGGTCGAGATGGCAGCCACGCGCTGCACGACGACGTAACCCACGATATTGCCGGCCGGCAGCCGCGCTGTCAGACTGCCGTCTCGGAACACCTGCGCGCGGGCGCGGATCTGCTCCACGCTGGCAGCGGCCTCGCCCCACACCTTGGCCTCGAGTGCTGCGACTTCGGCGATGTCGGCGTCCTTGATCGGTTCGATAAGCATCTGCGTCACCTCTGTGTTCGAGTGGTGAGGCAGGGTCGCAGCGGGCTATCGTGGGGTCAGGGGTGCGGGCGTGTAGCCGTCGTGTAGCGCTGCCGCGCAATCGTGGAGCGAGGCCTGGGGTGCCGGGATGAGAGAGCTGACGACAGGGCCGCCGGACAGCCACGGCGAGATGCGCTGCGGAGAACTCTTCAAGTGCCTCAGGGACGCGCTGGGGCTGAGCATCCCAGAGGTCGCGGATGCCATCGCGGAGGCCGTCGCAACATGTCGCCCCGAGGCAAATGGCGTTGACGAGGAGACGGTCAAAGGGTGGGGTGCGAGGAACGCGGTTCCAAGCGATCGGCTGCTGGTCAAGGCTCTCATCGACAGCGCGAAACCATCGCCCAAGATCGCCGAAGCATGGTGGTCGGCGTTGGACGCGGCTTGGGATCGCGAGCAGCGGGCGAAAGAGCGGGAACAGGCCGAGAAGCGGAGCGACAAGGCTTTCATCGACGCCCTGCGCAAGCGTGTCGCGTCGGACCGGACCCTGACGCGCCTGCCCGCCCTGTTCGATACCGATAGAACGCTGCCGCTCGCCACGGCCTACGTCGACCTGCTGGTCATGCCGGCGGCGCCGCTGGCCCCCGCGCCACACCTTCTCGAGCAACGCCAGACGCTGTCCGAGATCATCCGCCGGCGTTCCGAGCAGCGCCGTGCGACCCGCCGCTCGCCCAAGGACGCGCTCGACCACGAGGGCACGCGCTGCCGCCTGATCCTTGGCGCGCCCGGCTCCGGCAAGTCGAGCCTGCTGCGCCGCCTCGCGCTCGACATCGCGGCCGGCAAGTGGAAGTCCGCCGCCCTGCCGTTGTTCGTCGAGGCGCGCGACTACGCGGCCAAGCGGCGACTGGACCCTACGCTGTCGCTCATCGGGTACGCCTGCCGCATCTGGTCGGCGCCGCACGGCGATGCCTCGCGCCTGCATGACCTCCTGACCGCCCCCGATGTCGACGGCGCGCGGCGTGCCGTGCTGCTCGTCGACGGCCTCGACGAGATCGCGTCCGACAAGGACGCTGTCGCCGCCGTCTACGGTACGCTTGCCGACAGCTCAAACGGGGTGGCGTGGATCGCAACGGCGCGTCCTGCGGGTTTAGTCCAGGCACTCCACGAGGACCAGCGCTTCGATCTGGCCGCACTCGATGAGCAGGCGGTCGCCACTCTGATCGACAACTGGTGCAAGGCCAGCACCGCGGCGGGCCTCGCGCTCGACGCAGAAGCGCTGAAGATCGAGCTCGACCGCGTGCCCGGCATCCGCGAGATGGCGACCAGCCCGTTCCTGCTGACGGCGCTGTGCTTCCTCAAGACGACGGCGCCCGGAGCGGATCTGCCGAATTCGCGCATCGGCGTCTATGAATCCCTCCTGCAGCGCATCGCCGCCCAGGCCCAGGCGCGCCACCGCGATCCGGCCATCCTGTCGCCTGACGTGCAGCGCGATCTGGCCGACTTCGCCTGCTACCTCTATTGCCGCCCATCGGGCGCCATCCAGGTCTTCCCCGCCGCCATGTGGCGCGAGTTCACCGCCGCCACCCCGCGCGCCGAACGCACCGACTTCGCGGATCACGTCGTTCCGGCGCGCCTGTTGACGGTCTGGCACGAAGCGGACCCGCAGTATCACTTCCTGCACCTGACCATGCAGGAGCACCTGGTCGCCCGGGCGATGCTGGCATGGGATATCGACGACGCGCTGACGTATCGCTTCCATCCGGCGTGGCGGGCCGTCTTTCGCTTCTACGGTGCGCTGCTCTGGCACAGCGGGAAAGCACAGCCATTCGCAGCGCTCACCTCGGCGCTCTACCAGTCCCGCGACATCAGCGACCTGACGCTGATCACGCTTGCCGAGATCTTCGCCGATGCCGGCCTGCGCGATACGCGGCGGCAGCTCGGAACCGATCTGCGGGACCGGCTCTGGGACGCCGCGGCGGCAACGTCGGACCACGCCGTGGGGCAGGAGGCATTCATCACCGCGCTGGCCGCGCTCGATCCCGACTGGCTGGCGGCGCGCACTATCGCCGATGCCGACTACCTCATTGCCGTGGCCAGCAAGTGCGCGGCCGTGCTCGAAGGAGATGGCCATTACGACGGTCATCTGCCCACGCTCACCGGGCGCGGCTTCGGCTCACCCTACATGCGTCTCGCGCGGGCGCGAACGCCCCAAGCGCGGCAGGAAATCGAGGACGCCTTCTGCGGCAAGGATCAGGATCGCGCGCTGATGGCGGCGACAGCGTATGCCGGCATCGCCAGCCCCGAGCGTACGCGAATCGTCGCTGCCCTTGCCATGGAGAAACCCGATTGGTCGTTGCGAGCCTACGCCTTCGCCTACGCCAAGCGATCGGCCGAGTTCCTGCCCTTTCTGGGCCAACTGACGCAACACTTCGCCGAGACCGGCGACGATCCATTCAGCGAGGCGATGCATCTGATCGCGGACATCGGCGGGCCAGTCGCGCGCACGCTCCTTCGCAAGCGGCTGCTGTTCGAGCTGCGGCGCCACGCCAGAGCGAGACGGCAGCGCGGACAAGCCGATCACATCGAGGGACAGATCCAACTCTGCGCCCGCGCGGTGGCCCGGCTCGGCGGCCAGGACGCTTACGGCATCCTTGATGAGGCGGCGCTGCGGACAGACGATGAAGAGCAGCGGCGCAACCTGCGCATTTTGCGCCTCGCCATCACACCCGGATCCGGCCCCGCACTGATCGCATTCCTGGACGATCTCGACGCTTCGGGCGTGGTTCTGACGGCCCTTGCCGACGCCGCCTCGTTTGGCCGCCTGCCGGACGATCGCCTTGTCAAGGCGATCGCTGAACGCGCCGCCGAAGAGTTGATGAGCGACGCCTTCAACCTCGCTGTTCTGGAGCGTGCCAGGCTCGACGCCGGCGCTCCGCCGTTGCTGTGCGGCTCATTGCTCGGCATCGCCGGCGGCATGCTGGAGTCGTTACGATCTGCGAAGCCCGGTTCTGCCGCCCAACAGGGCATGACGACCGACCTCAGCCTCATCCTCGACGCGCTCGCTCGCGGTCGCTGGGCGCCGGCACTGCCGCTGATCACGACCATCATGGACGATGCCAATCTGCCGACCGCGCTCGTCGAAGCGGCCGTTACAGCGGCCGGGCTGGTCCTGCAACACGATGACGAGCAGGCGGTGTCGTCCCGCGCCGATCGCATGCCGTTCGACCAAACGCTACCGAACCGCCTCGAAGAGATGCTGTTCGACGAGGCTTGCAAGGTCGATCCCTACGAAATTACGCTGGCCATCGGCCGCATTCGCCTCGAACGTCTGTTCCAGCTGCGCGGCGCCAACACGGCCTCCTCCACGCTGCAACAGATTGCCGCCGAGCAGGATCTGCTGATCCTGGAGGACCGTTGGGTCGATCGGGCGGGTGTGATCACGACCTGGACCGAGCCGCCGCGCCAAGTGCTCTACCACGCCCTCGACAAGCACCGGACCCTTTGTGGCTTGTTTTCCCACGAGCTGAGCCGGTGGAAGCTTTTCATGACGACGGATTGCCGGCCCGACTGTTGCGCGGCAATGCTGGTGTTCGGGTCCCTGCACGCGCACCACCCTGACGTCCAGGGTTCGGAGATGGCCGCCGTGAAACGCGAAGGCCACGAGGTGTTTCGTATCCCCGCGAACATGCGGCGCGCCGAAGCGCGCAAGCGCGCTCGCCAGATCGCCGAAAAGATCACAGGACGCTCCCTCTGAGCCCCAGCGCAACCGGTCCGGTTCAACACTGAGACCGCCACCGGAATATCCGCCCCGTGGTCGAACACTCCGCTCGGCGGTATCTGTCTTGCGCGCAAGCCACCGCACCAACCCTGCCCGCGCGTCCCGTCGAGCCGGTCGATCGGCGCATCGGTATGACCTGATGCGCTACACGACGGCTACACGGCAGCACCCCTGACACCCAAGCGAGCCTCCTGAAGGCTGTCGTCACCCCAACTTTTTGGATGGTGACGACAATGACGTATACGGTTGACGGCTTCACTTTCGACTACCACGTCGAAGAGCGCTACTCGCCCATCGCGCGCGCGCCGCTGCGGCAGCTGACGCTCGCCGTGCCGGGTGGCGGCTGCAAATACTGGCTGCAGACCCGCGGGCAGGGCTGCACCTTCTGCGGCTTTCCCGGCCTCACGCGCCTGCTCAATCTCGGCGAGGGGCACGAGACCCGCTTCGATGGCTGGCGATTGGATGCGGCGATCTTCGGGCGCATGTATGCCGAGGCGATCGCGCACGCCGGCGACGCCGACAAGCTCACCATGTTCAATGGCGGCTCGTTCTTCGTCGACAGCGAGCTGCCGCCCGAATTCCGCCGTTCGGTGATCGCGGACGCCAGCCGGCGCGGCAACCTGCGCCAGATCATGGTCGAGTCGCGGCCCGAATACGTGACGCCGGCCGCTCTCGACGAGGCGCAGCCCATCCTGGCGGCGGGGCAGGACTTCATCGTCGGCATGGGCGTGGAGAGCTCTTCCGATCGCGTGCGCAACAAGCTGCTGAAGAAGGGCATGCACCGCAGCGCGATCGAGGCGGCGTTCCGCCTGATGCAGGCGCGCGGCGTCAAGGTCTTCGCCTACGCGTTCCTGAAGGCTCCGGGGTTGAGCGAGAACGAGGCCCTGGCGGATGCGCGCGCGACGCTGGCCTACCTCGCCGACCTTGGAGCCGACGAGATCGCGCTGTCCTGCGCCTTCGTGCCCCCCGGCACGCCGCTGGAGGCGCAGTTCCGCGCCGGCGAGTTCCGGCCGCCGTGGCTGTGGACCGTGCTGCAGATCATCGAGGACGCGAAGGCCAACGGCTGGCCGCTGTCGGTCGGCGGCTTCGACGACAACCCGCCGCCCGTCGCCATCGCGTCGAACTGTGGCGCGTGCGATCGGGCCGTGCTCGATGACATCGACGGTTTCCGGCGCACTGGACGCCTGCCGGCTGCTGCGACGGATTGCACGTGCCGTGCCTCCTGGCGCAACCTCGTCGCCTGAGCGCGCTCGTGTCCCCGTGGTTGCGCCATCGTGACGACGCAGATCGGCGCGTCAGCGGACGAACCCAGGCGGTCCGACCCGAGGTCGGGCCGCCTTCGGCTGCCGGCCGCCGCTGCGCGAATTCCAACGGTCAGACGCTACAGCGACGGATCGATCGTCACCCGCAGGATACCGGTGTAGGTGCCGGCGATGACCGGATTGCCGTTCACCAGATTGACGTCGACGTCGATGCTGCCGTTCGTCGTCGCGCCGGCTGTCGTGTTCTTCGCTGCGGAGTCGGCATTGGCCTCGACCGTCGTGGTGGTCAGCGTGGCGTTGGCCGAGCCGAAGATGCCGACCGCGCGATAGTTGATGAAGTTGTCGAACCCGGCGCGGGGCGGCGTCGTAACCGTCGGCAGCAGAGCCGCGCCCGTCAATCTCAGGCGTGTCGGAGCCGTGCAGGCGACGTTGGAAAACGAGGTGCGCTGGACGACGCCCGTGTTGGGCCGCCCGTTGCTGATGGAGGCGCTGAAATCCATCGTTGGCAGCGAAGGGGCGGCCAGGCTGCATTTCGACACGACATTGGCGGATGGCGTGAAGGTAACGGTGCGAATGAGGCGGTTCGGCCGGTTCTGGTTATCGAGTCCCAGCAGCTCCATGACGATGCCGGCGTCCGAATAGGCCCCGGCTGCGGTGACGGATCCCGTCGGCACGCGCATCACCGACCGTCGCAGACTGCTGGCTACGCGCAGGAATATTACGGAAATCGACACGGTTTGCCGCAGCCGGCGCGCTCAAGTTGACGAAGCCGGTGGTCGTGATGAGCGTCGTCTTGCCGGCCGCCTCGAGACCGTACGGCAGCGTCGACGTCGCCTGCGCCATGACGGCGGATGCGCTGGCCACGCGCTTGAACGAGATCGCAGCGTCGCATTGCTGCGTGGACGCGTTGTTCACCGTTACGGTCATGCTCAGCTGTGTATCGGCCGCGGCGAATGGATCGTAACTGGCGACAGCCGGTCCGGGCGAGACGGTGGCGGTGACGTTGGCGAACCCGGCGCAGGCCGCCCAAGCCGCGCTGGGTGCGACCTGCAGGAGCGCTGCCGCCGCGACGAACAACGTCCTCCTCATGCGCGACATCGGTCAGCCCTTCCTGGCCGGGCGCAGTTCGCCAGCCCTGTACAATCCATTGGTTCCCTCGGGCACCGTGATCTCGAACACGGTCGGACCGCCTTCGGTCGCCATGGTGATCGACCACTTGCCGGGCGCCAGGCCTTCGGCGCCGAACTTGCCCGCCGCATTGGTGAAGATGGCGACCTGCTTGGCCGGATTGTCGATCGGCTGCGCCACGCCGGTCAAAAGCCCGATTGGCGCGCCATCGGCACGCAGCAGCGTGCCGAACGCCGACACCGAGTACGACGAACCGACCTGCAACTTGTAGCCCGCCTTGTTCGGCGCGAACGTATCGAACGCGCCAGCGCCGAGGCTGTAGCCGACCGGCAGATCCGCCACATCGATCGGAATGGTGCTGTTGGTATAGGCCGGCACGTCAGGTACGACAGCCGGGCCGAGCCAGTCGCTGCGCGCACGCACGGCGTCGCCGGCACCAACGCTGACGGCCTTGTCCGCTATGCTCTCGTGCGGCTGCACTATGGCGAAGCCGTTGCCGCGGATCGGCTGGCTGACGCCGAACGCCCCGTCGGCGAACACCAGCGCCGTCCCCATGCGCAGGCTGGTGCGCTGGTCGGTCGGCACGGAATTGTAGTGGTCCCACGCCACGCCCTCGAAGCCCGAAGTGTGGGCGACGCGAACCTCGGCGCGGTTGCCGTAGTAGGACAGCGCACCGCCGGCGGTCGCCCGGTCGTCACGCCCGTTCTTCTGCATGTCGACGGTGGTCTCCCAGCGGTCGATGCCGCGGCCGGTGCCGTAATAGCCCGAGACATAGGTCTCCTTGTTCAAGCTGTCGTACGAGGCCGACACGCGGGTATTCTCGAACGGGCGCACGTAGAGGCGGGCCATGACCCGGAAATCGGCACGGTCGTCCTGCGAGGTATCCGTCTTCAGGTAGGATTCGTTCGAGTAGCCGAAGGTGAGGCTCGCCGTCGCGATGTCCGTCAGCGGCGAAGTCAGCGTCAGGTCGGCGCCCCATCGGTCGCCCTTCAGCGTGTAGGGCGAGATCAGGTCGCGGTTGTCATCGGCGAACTGATAGCGCGCCCCCAGCGAGGCCGTCACCCCTGGCCAAAGCGGTGTCGAGTACTGGGCCGACAGGCGGAGCCAGTAGTTGTACTGCGGGAACAGCACGCCCGACGCCGTGGCCATGAACTCGCCCGGCGTGCGGAAGTCGTGGCTGCGGTACTCTGCCCCGAGGCGCAGTGTCTCGCGGCCGTCCGCATAGAACGCCATGGGGCCGCGGAAATTGACGAGATCGTAGGTGATGTCGGCAGCCCAGCCGAGGCCGCTCTTGCTCTGGCTCGTGGCGCCCTGCAGTCCGAGAAAGCCCCACGGCGTCGCCGAGAAGACGCCGAGCCCCCCCATGACGACGTGCTGGTCGGCCTGGGCATGGGCTTCGCCGGTGAGGCCATCGGTGAGGCCGTAGCGCAGGAAGCCGGACCCGAACGCCTCGTTGTCGCGATAGCGCCGCTCGTTGTCCTCGAAGTAGGACGGCACACCGCCCGAGAGCGACCATTCCATCTTGCCCGGCTTCAGCAGGTTGCCGTCGAAGAAGGTCGTGAAGGCCAGCGTACGCCGCTCGCCGGTGTCGTCCGAGATGATGAGCTGCACCTCGTTGGCGCCCGTGGCCAGCGGCAGGTCGGACAGGTTGTAGTTTCCTGCGCGCAGCCGCAGGCGCTGGATGATGGCGCCGTTGATCATCACCTCGACGTCGGCCGGCCGCTCCAGCCGGAACGAGGAGTGGCCGGTCGGACGGATGTTCTCGCCCGGCCGCAGCTTGCGCGGCGATTTCTCGATGGTCAGGCCGAGCACGTCGGGCGCACGCTGGAAGCCGGTGCCGTAGACATCGACGTCACCCGCCTGCACGCGAATTTCCTCGTCGGGCCAGTCGTAGGAGACGCGCGAGCGGCGGCGCTTCACGCCGGCGAGGTGGTCGTAGAGGCAGTGCGCGCTGACCGGACAGACGTAGGTGTCGGCGGAGCCCTCGAAGCTGACGCTGTTCTCGACGACGAGGTTCCACATGCGGAATACGGCCTCGACGTCGACGACCGGGCTGATCTGATCGTGTCCCGTGGCGTTGCCCCACAGGTATTCGCCGCCGGCATTGATGTTGAGATAGCCTGAGAAGATGGCCGGGCGCGCGGCATTGGCACTCACCGTTGGGCCGGTGTGCCGGGCGAGGCTCAGATTGCCGGCCTGGCGCTGATCGACGGCGGTCTGGAACACCAGCTCCAGCTGGGCATGATCGAATTTGACCTTGAAGCCGGCGGCTTGCAGATCGGAGACGGAGACCTGGCCGTTACGGTCACTGACGCCGTGCAGGCGCTCCAGCGACGCCTTGTCCAGAACCTTGGTCAGCGCGTCGACGAGCGCGGCCTTGGGCAGCAGAACCGTGTCGTCGGGATGGATGATCGCCACGATTTCGCCCAGCGCCTGACCGTCGTCCTTCAACGGCACGGACATGTGGATGGGCTTGCCCGTGGTGTTGAGGCGGGCGGCCTTGGCCTTGGAGAACTGCGGCGCGCCGACGGGCGCATCGTCGTCCGCCGCCTTGGGCTTGGCGGCGTGCGATGGCGCCAACGGCAGCGCTGCTGCCATCGCCGCGGCAAGTCCGGCAAGGCTCCCCCTGACAAAAGCGCTGCGCATCGTTCGTCCGATCTTCACGAAAATCCCGCTGCGGTTCGCCACCGCTCAAACGTTCAACGCTTCGGCTTGAAGTCGAGGCTCGCCTGTACGTTCGACACGTTGGCGGGCAGATCCACCGGCAGGATGAACTTGCGCTTCTTGCCCGGTTGCACGAGGCCGATGCCGACCTTCTCGGAGAGTTCCGTGGCCGACATCGACTTCGACCAGCCGCCGCCGCTGATGTTGATGGTGCCCTGCGGCAGCAGGGCGTGAATCCTGGTCGGGTTCTCGACCGTGATGGTCGGGTGACGCTTGCCCGTTTTCCTGTCGGTCTCGACGCCGCTGCCGACGACCTTGAGCGACGGCGTGCCCTGCGGCGGGGCGACGTTGACGACGACGCCAAAGCTCATGACGACCTGCACCGCGCTCTGGCCCTTGGGCAGCTTCACCGGCACCTGGTTGACGGACATCATGAACGACTGGCTCTCGGTAAGCTGCGGATCGCCGAGCCACTGCAGGCGAAACACCTGCGAGGCGCCGGGCGCGATCATGGCCTGGGGCGGGAACACGGCGAAGTCGTCGCCGGCCTTGGCGAGCTTGCGCCCGCCGTTCTCGTCGAGCGTCAGCTTCTCGATGACGATCTCGACCGGCAGCGGCTCCTTGGCGTCGTTATTGACGGTGACCTGCGCTCGCGGACCGCCGACCGAGAGCATCTCGACCTGGATCGGCGTCACCGACATGGCGTCGGCGACGAGCGAGCCGAGGCCCAGCATGCCACCGAGCGCGAGGGAGCGGGCCGGGGTATGGACGACGTGGGACATGCGCGCGGTCTCCGGGGGGGTGGGGATGCGATGCGACGAAAGGGGCGCGGGGCGGAACGGAACCGCCCCGGCGCACGGCGACAGGCGCGGCGGCCAAAGCCGCCGCGCCTTTGCCGATCTCAGTTCGGAACGATCGAGACGGTGAGCGTGTCGGTGTAGCCGGTGCCGGCCATCAGAGGCAGCGTGTTGGCCGTCGGGTTGATGGTCACGTTCACGGCCGTGTTGGACGTCGCGCCGGTGCTGGCCACGCCGGTGCCGGACGTGGGGGTGACCGTCGCGGCCGAGGCGGCAACGGACGCGGCGACCGGCGCCGCGACGCTGGCCGAATAGTTGATGCGGTGCTGGAAGCCCGAAGCCGCCGACGTGATGCCGGGATCGAACAGGCCGCCCTTCAGCGACGACAGCGTGGTGGTCGACGCGGTGTTGCAAACAACGTCGCCGATATTGACGTTGATTGCGGTCGTGACGACGTTGCCGGTCGCATCGGTCGGAATGTTCCGAGTGATCGCCCCAGGCGACCCCGAACCGCCGATGGTGCAGAACTTGGCAACCGAGGCATTCAGCGTGATGTCCTGCGACGCAGACTGCGCCGACGCCGCCGTGGCGGTGAGGCCGAGGAGGGCCGCCGTCATGATGAGCTTCTTCATCTGTCTTCTCCTTGCGTTACAAATGATACTTCCCTGCTGATCGACACCCCCCGTGGTGGGCGATGCCCCGTTGTCCGGCAGGCCAGCGAGACCGTCGCTCGCAATGCCGACTGGACAAACCTTCCCCGTTCGGACGCCGCGCACCGCGCCGCCCGTTCGGAAAACTCGAATTCTTTCGCCGGTTCCCCGCGTTGCCGCTTATTGCGGCGTCAGGCTGATCCTCAACGTGTCCGTGTAATCCCCCGCCGCCAGCGGCGCCGATGTATTCAAATTGGCCGTCACATCAACCACCACGGAGCCCGTTTTCGCCGACGACACCAGACGCGGCGGCGACGACGTAACGGGAGTCCCGCTGGTCGTGATCGCTGCGGCGGCGGAACCGGCCCACTTCGCGCTGGCCAGGTAATCAATGCGATTCAGGAAGACGCCACTTGAAACCGGGGTCGGCGTTGCGTCCTTCATGCCGCCGTTGATGGAGCTGATGACGAGCTGGCTCGGTGCGTTACAGGTCGCGGTCGCGTTGAATGTAAACGCGAAATCTTGCATGAGGCCGGTCGCGCTGGCCGCATTGAGAATGTTCACGGTGCTCGACGCGATGCCGAGGCTCGTCGTGCCGATGTTCACGTCGCCGCTGATTGGCTGCACGCTGTCGAATTTGCAGAACTTCGGCACGCTGGCCGTGAGGTTGATGTTCTGGTCCGTCGCCCAGGCGATGGTGGGCAACGCCAGAACTGCAAGCCCCACAAGAACCCTCTTACGCATCGCTGCCTCTCCCCATCCCGTCACGGCGCCGAGTCGTTGCTCCGCCCGTGGTTCCCGTCAGTATCGTGCCGAAAGTGAAACCGTGAGCCGCTCGCCGATGCGCACCCGCGTGGCGCGCGAGCGCGCCAGCCCGACCACGACCGGCTGAGATTGAAATTCCGCCGCCGAGGGCGCCGCCGCATGCACGGCCGGCGCCGCACCCGGCGCATGATCCGACGCAGAAGCGGAGGAGGCCGCAGCGGTGAGCGCCCCGGTGACGATCATGCTGGCCGCCGTGCGCGGCATCGGGAGGCGCGCATCCAGCGGGCCGGCAATGGCATCGCAGACGTAGGGCGTCTCCGCGGCGGCGGCCATGATGCAGCGGGCTTCGATCGGTCCCTCACGGCCGGCTACGCGCATCACCACGTCGATGTCGCGGCTTTCCTCGAGCATCACCGGAGCGGCTGCCTTCGCAACCGCGGAGTTTGTCCCGCGCGTGGAAGCTGCAACGGTGGTCCGTGTCGGTGGCTGCACGGCATAGATGCCGGTGCGCGCCAGATTGATGGCATAGGGCGTATTGCAATCCAGGATGAAACCGCCCGAGCCCGAGACGGTGGCGTCAACGGCCTGTCCCGCATCGGTGGTGCCGGTCAGGCGAATCTGCGGTGCGGTATTGGTGATGCGGCAGCTGGGCTGCACGGTGGCCCGCATGACGATGTCATGCCCCGCCGTGGTCGAGGCGCCGGAACTGCTCTGGCCGTGCGCGGCCGCGCTCATCAGCATGGCGCCACCTCCGACGGCAACGGTGACGAGCCTTGCGGCACCAACGAGCATGGCATCTCCCCAGGCGCGGCGCCGAAGCGGGCACGGTAGCCCACGGGCGCACGATGGATGGCCGCGCGTGACGCGCAGCGTCTCCACCTGCCTAGGAGAGTCGTTGCAAATTCAGACCCGCAATAGCGCTGGGGTGCGATGAAGCGGTGTGCATAACGCGGCCGCCGGCGTGCGCGACGCCCAGCTGCACGTGGTCCGGCGACGCGAGCGGACGCATCTCCGTCGCGGCCTTTCCATCTGCGTATGACAGCCCACCCACCAGCATCGTCTCTTCGTTGCCTCCCAATTTGTCCGCGTTTGGGGAATGCGTGCCCGTAGCCTCAGATTCGTGCCATCAGCTTCATGCGCACCCGGTCCACTCGGGCTTCATCGTCTCCGATGCCTTCCGCAGCCGTGCGGTGAACCTGGAGGCGCCCGACACCGCGAGGCCGCGGCATGCGCACGTCGTCCGGACCCGACACCGCGTCACAGACACCGCCGACGTCCGGCTCGGGAAGCGCGCAAGCCGCCTCAAGCGCGGTGCCGTCCACGTCATGGGTCGAGAGCGTGAGGATGAGGTCGGCGCCGCCGTCGCTCACGGTGTCACCCTGCGCGATCGCAGTGACGGCTGCGCGCGGGCCCACACGCGAAAAGCTCAAGGCATAATTGACATTGCACGAGATGCGGAAGCTGCCGGAGCCCATCAACCGGGGACGCTCGCCCTCGCGGGCCAGCCGGATGTTGGGGCCGACGCTCGTCAACGCGCAGACCTTCGGGACATGGGCGAGCATGTGGAGCGAGTAGTCACGCCCCAGGGCGTCCCGAGGCAATGCGCCTGCCGCCAGCGCCGATACGCCGACGAAGCCGAGGCACCACACTGCGTGCGCTTTGCGCTGAAATGGACTGACTGCACTACGCATGACGCCGAACGAACTCACGAGCCACCCACCCGGAAATACCATCCGAGCGCCGCGAACCTAGCTCAGGCCATCGCACACACCACCCAGCACATGTGTGGGGCCGACGCTCATTTCCGCAGCTCACGGCTTGAAATCGCTGTCCGCTGTTGTGCGGATCCCACAGCGGGCGGGCACGCATCGCCGAAAAAATGCCGACTGGATCAAAAACCCCGTAGTCCTGCCGATGGTCACAGCTCGCCAGAGCTGGCCAAGGCCCCAACATCGAGGGAGCAGAATTGATCGAACCGGTCAGGCACGGCATTTCACAACAAAACTGCCGTTATTCTCTCTGGCGGTTCGGAACGCCGCAGCTCGAAACTCATCAAGCGAGAACGTTTGGCTCGCTAGAGCCTTTCCGGTTCAGGTTGAAGCGTAGCCGCTGTTGCGGAAGTAGTTGGCGCACTCTGTCGGGGTGAAGCTGGCGAGCAGGTCGCCGATGCGATCGTGCACGGCCTCTATGGTTCGCGCC